>JAABUP010005587.1_pt1 | contig 18881 bp, 24 predicted proteins | sample 5559201 | NCBI WGS metagenome assembly JAABUP01 (sample SAMN10711887, study PRJNA513373) | rock metagenome | isolation source: Antarctica rocks | place: Antarctica
AGGAACGGTATCAAATGCTTTCTTGAAGTCAACAAAACAGCAATACAGCTTTCCAGATGCTTTGCCTTGTCGTGTCTGTTTCTGCTTGTCAATCAAGGACTTTAACACAAAGATGTTGTCTGTCGTGCGGAAGTCTTTCCTAAAACCTGCTTGTCCCTTAGCTTTGATGCCTTCATCTTCAGCCCAAACTGCAATTCTGTGATCTAATATCATTGCAAACAGCTTAGCAATCACAGAGCCTACTGTGATGCCTCGATAGTTGCTCATGTCACTTTTATCGCCTGATTTGTAGACAGCGGTGATCAAGCCAACAGACAACTGCTTGGGAAAGTGACTCACAAGCATCAGATTGAAAATGACTAACAGACAGCTGTGCAAAAATTCACCGCCATCCTTGACCATTTCAGACAGTATACCATCAATACCAGCAGACTTGTTACGCTTCAGTCGCTTGATGCAGTCATGCAGCTCATCTGATGTGACAGGTGCATTCAGGCAAGATGCGTCAGCAGCCCGTACAGAGGTACCTGACAACTCTGCCTGCTCAGGTGTCTGAGCAGGCTGGGCCCCCATCAGGGCTCTGAAAGCTTCAAACTGGGCTGCCAATTCCACTGGGCAAACGTTGTGCTTCTGAGTCTTGAATGCCCTCCAAAAACCACTGGGGTCTTTGCTGGCCATCTCACACAACTCAGTTGCACGCCTTTCCAGCCATGCCTTCTTCACCCTGTCAGTCACAGCATGGAAGCATTGCACAGCTATCTCCTTTTCTTGATCTGATGCATTACGGTAATACACTCTGTTCTTGACTTTTTTAGCAGCTTTGCATTCTGCGTCAAACCAAGGATTCCTTGGAAAAGTGTTCTGAACAGATCGCTTTTGCTCATGTGGAAGGGTTTGCTGTGCAGCTTCTATCATGCATGTGATCAAAATGGCAACCACAGTGTCAACATCAATTGTGCCAGTCAACAACGGCACAAGATGCATTAGCAACTCTGCTGTCAGACATTGCTGGTATGCATGCAAACTGTGGTGGCTGTAATTCCTCTTCGCCATTAAGCGTTACGCGGACCCTTGTAGCGGAGTCTGCTACTAGCGACTCATTGGTTTGTGACTGAGAGGTTATCGCGGACAGTTTCTCATGAGTTCGCAAGCGCAATCACCCGCGGCAAAGACTGCGAGCCAAAGCAGCCGACGAAAGCGAAAGAGGTAGGACAGCGTCTTGCCTGCTGTTTCATGACCAGCGTTGTCTAACCATACTCACCCTAAGCAGGACCGATGAAAATTTGGATGAGGCAGAACGAGCTCGGAGGCAGCTGCAGCGACAAAAGCAGGTAAGGGCGTTGAATCTGTAGCATATTGTATTTGAGCTGCTTCAGGTGTCGCAAGCGTGCTGTCTGTGCACACTGCCTGTGCACGCTGCCTGTGCACGCTGCTTGTGCATGCTGGATGTACATGGTGTCTGCGCATCCCGCATACAATGAGCTGCTCAGCCAGAGACCTTCTTGCTCAGGAGCTTGCACTCAAGCTGCGGGCAGAGGGCAAAACCTACAAGCCTCAGAAGGCAAAGAAGAGCAGCGTCAAGGCAGAGGCAGCTTCAGCGCCTTTCAGAACTTTGCTAAGCTCACAGCCGCATCAACAAGCCACTCAAAATGCTCAACAGCAGCCGCAGGGCAGCCAGCAGCAATCAAACGCCCCTCAGCGAGAGGAGACAGGCACACGGCCTGAAGGAGATGTGCAGGTGACACATTCTTACATCACTTCAGGAGCTTACCATGATAGCAACAGCATGTCGTCCTTTGGCAAACACCTCCTGTCTGTTTGCCAATGGATGATATGCTGTTCACAGTGATGCTTCCTTTTTGCACCTTGCAGACAGAAGTGCTGTCACACTCATCAATTGCTTCCTGCTTGTCTTCATGCCAGTTGTACATTGCAATCAAGCCTGGTGGATCTTGAGACATGTATCATCCTGACTCAGCAGCTTCTGCCACAGATGTTTGGGAACCTGAAACACTGCTGCAGGTCATCATTGTACCCATCTTCTGGAACAAGAAGGCAGATGAGAAGACAACAGTAGTGGCTGCAGCAGAAGAGGTGCAGCAGCAGTTGCAGGAAGTGGGCATCCAGGTTGGCCTTGACACCACCAATGCTGACACGCCCGGGCAGAAGTATAGATACTGGTGAGTGGCTATTTGATGCTTGAAAGGAAAGAAGAGTTTACGCTCTGCAGCGGTCATAGTAGGAGCTTCCTAAGGCGGCAGCCTGGAGCTGCTATTTGGTGCTGCTGCAGTCCAGCCTGAACATACAGAGGGCATCCAGCATGCATGAAGTCCTTACCTGTACTGGCACAGAGACTTGTTGGGGAGTTAAACTTCAAAAGCCAGCAGTGATTGTGTTCACTAGCTTGACGTAATTCTTACTCAGAACTTGTCTACATAAAAACGTGTGAAACATGTTAATGATGGAACAAAAAGAGTCAACATCATAGCATTGGCTGCTTGATTGGCTGCATGCAATACTTGTAAGTGCTGCTGTGCAGCATATATGGTTGCATATTGCAGTGGATGTTGACCTTGTCTTTGCAAATCTGAAGGGAGCAGAAGGGCGTGAAAGTGCGCATTGAGCTGGGTCCCCGGGATGCACACAAGTCCCAAGCATGCTTGGCTATCAGCACTGTCCCTGGCGAGGTTGCTAAGAAGACCTCCTACCAGGTATGACAGTCTTTCTAAACCTTGCCTGTATCTACAACCTCTTTTGGTGTCAGTCAATTCCGTGTATGCTGTTATCATACTAATGCGGTTGTATAAAGATTTTGCATAGTACAGTTTGTCCAGATATGTAGTGCAGCTAATCAGACATCAGGAGGCAACATCAACATGTACACCATTGACTTGAACCTGCTAGCCAGCAATCTCATAGTAACCAGCCTGACTGCATGCAGATTGGTGCTCAGCTCACCACAGCAGTGCAGAAGGCTTTGACTGCATCTGGGATCACTGCCTCCTCAGAAACTGACATCAAGGCTTCAGACTCACAGCCGCCAAAGGTCCCTGGCAAGAAGGACAAGTCCGCCAAGAAGCAGAAACATCAGCTGGATCAAGACGCTGTACTCAAAGCACAGCCCAACAGCAACGCTGGTGAGGTTGACAAGAGCGCAGCAGGGCAGTCTGTCATGCAGGCCTTACCTGCAAAGGCACCAGCTGCTGGCAAACCCCAAGGAAAGTCTGCAAAGACCCATCTGCCCAGTGGAGATGATCTTGGGGATGAGTTTGCAATAGAGATTGATGCTGCAGAAGATGAAGGGGCAAAGAAGAAGAAGAAGAAGCCAGTTGAAGGCTCAGTCACTGAATCAGTTGTTGCAGATGGCATGGGCAAGGCAGCAAAGCAAAAACAGAGCAAGCTCAAAGTAGTAAAGTTTTAGGTGTTCTTCATGATGATGGGGGTATGTGATTGGGCTGTGGGCAAACCTAGTATTGCCCAGCTGCAAAGACAGTGTTGCTCACAGATTAAAAGCTGACGTGAAATGAACATGCGCTTCTCTAGATATGCATTTTGATGTCTGTTCATGTATGAAGTGTCACATTTCACACAATTGCTGACAAACCCAATCTTCTGGGTTGATATATACTACAGGTCTTACCACTGATGCACCCTCGAATTTCAGCTCGACATATGTTGTGCGTGCCCTCATGGCCCGCCGTCAGGACTGTCAGCCTTGACCATCATTGTCGATTGCCATCACCTCCGAAATGCAGAACAGACTCAAGCTTACAAAAAAAGGTTGGACTTGACATACACGTTCCCAACCATACACTGATTTGCAGAGCTTTGTAACATGGATGGATCACACAGATATTGTGCTAGCTAAAATATGCAGTCACGGAAAGGCCGTGATAGGCTGCGCAATGCTTTGAAATGCAGTTGCAATATTGACCTTCCCAACAATAGTTGTAGTAAAGCTTACACACCGAGTCCATCCTACCTCAGCAGAGATGTTGTGGTGCCACATGCTGTTGATAGCCCACACACAGCGAATAAATCTCTCTGTAAGGTGTCTGATGCAGATCACTCAAGGCGACTACAAGTAGAACTAATCAGCATGTAACGTCTTCATGAGTCTACTTGTGAAATCTGGTGTGGAAAGTGATTTTGCTACAATCCTGCTGTGACACCCAACATGAGCTGCTAGACAACTTACACCTATGCTTGTTCACCTTGCCAATTTCAGAAAGACAGTCAAAAGCTTGCATCCCAGGTAGTTTGGCATATTCAGATACACAACCCCAATTTATGTGATGTTTGGGTACTGAAGTCAAGGTTTGAAGCATGGTTGGTGTGATTGGCAGAGCTGGAAGAGGCAATGTTTTTCCAGCTCTGCCCCAATCAATAACATGATATCGATAGTCAAACAGGAACTCCTGCAACTGCATCAGAGGCTGGCAAAATTGCTGAAAATCAACTTCATGTCCAGTGTAGTCGACTTTCAGCCGTTTCACTGAACTTGGCAGCTGCACACAAAAAGTGTTTCTACTTAAAACTACATCAGTCAAGGTTGCAAAAGCAGTCAAGTCCACCAGCTGTTCATCAGCTGTGCAATCACACAAACACAAATGCAAGAGCTTTGATGTGATGCAAAAGTCCCTCAGCAGATGGGCTTGCATCAGGCTTAGTGTTTGGAGAGAAGGCAAAGATTGCAGGGAAGACCACTGCGCAGCAATAAACTTCCTCTGTCCAGCTGTGCAAAATGCCATTTCAAGAAAGGTCAGCTTGCAGAGGCGTTTCAGGCTGGCCAGGTCCAAGTCAGGGGGGTGCGTGTATGGGATGTTGTGCGGCAAATTGCTGCACTCGATTCCCAGGTGTGTGACGCCCTTTGGCACACAGCTGAGCTCATACCGGCCTAAAACCCCCAGGCTCAGATTAGCATCGTAATCCCCATACGCAAGGTCCATGTGCTTGAGCGAAACAAGGCTCCTCAAGGACACCGCTTCCCGGTAAGCTGCGAGAGCAAAAAGCTTAACGTGCTGATGCCCTTGACCTGCTTCCTCAGCCACCGCGAGGAAGTCGTTGGCATCCCAGCACTCTGTATAGGGAAAGCTGGCTCCGGCACAACATTGAAGCATGGCTTTGCTGGTCATCTTAAGGCTGAGTCTGTCCACTGGACAGCTTAGACGGGCACAGATCTGCCTCCAAATGCTAGCTGGAAGAGCGGGCATCTCATCATCGGTGTGCATGATGATGAAGAGGCGCAGCTAAAGCTTTTTAGAACCAAGTACGAAACAGGGGCCGTCTCACACACGTCAAGACCCTTTCACCATGAGATCCTTTTTTGCGCAGCAAGATCATCTGCAGGTTTTCAAGTTTGTCTGGATGTTTTCCACATTTGACCTTTTTCTTCTTCTACATGTGATCAGACTTGCTAGCTGGCTAAAGCATTGTAATCTCTCTCTCTCTCACCTGTGCATGAGGATAACGCCCTTCTAGCTAGGCCTAGGGCAATGCTACAAGCTCAGTACCACGAGCACCAGCAATTATGCTTTTGCTCGAACACTTGGGAAAGTGTATTCAGTACACAATTTGTATGCACTTGCTGACATGCTGCTATCACATACAGTCACGTTGTAAATGAAGACACATGGCAAGCACACAACCAGTTTTTACTGATGGTTTATCTCAATTGTGGAGCGCGGACGGACCACATGCCCATAGTCACATTGGCACGATTTGCTGCTAACGTGAATCAGTGGATAGATTCTATATATATTGACGGAGTACAAGGTCGACGACATGCTTGTGCCGTGCAAGCATCACACAAGACTTGAGTCATATCATTTAGGAATGGCATTCTGCATGTACTGAATGAAATCATACACCCCAGTGGTCCACTGCAAACAGCAAAAAAACGGATGTCAGCAGCAATCAGCCTTGCCAGTGGTGCTATCACTCATCCATGCTAGGCTTCTGCCTATCTTGGCATAGCGCATGAAGAGCTAGATACCGTGCTGTGGTTGCAACAGGTGTTGTGCACTTTCACACAGGCCTTTGACACGTGATCATAGTCAGTGAGTTACTATCATTGCCAACCAATACAAGTATGACAGCTTTTGGTGTGCAGCAAGTTGCTATCACCTTGTCGTATGCATCCAAGATAGTGCTACGCATGAAGGCGGCTGCCTTGGCCTCTGTCATGTCCAGGTGGAAGCGCTTGCGGAGGTTGGGGATTGGAGCGCCTCTGCCAAAACAAGGCAGACGGGACTCTTGCATCAGCGCGACTGTGGCCACAATTCCCTCTGCCACACTGCGTGCCTACAGCAGCAATGGCATTGCGCACGGGACTCTAGCTGCAGCAGTTCAGCGTAGGCTGGCAAGGCAGAGATGCAGATGCTGAGCATGAACAGGACTCAGTCATGTTGTCAGTCATCTTGCTGGCAGAACACGCATCTGCCTAGTCCTGTGGCAACACTTTGCGTATCAGGATACAACAGGTAGGTATCACAATGTGCTGCCTTCTAGTAGCTAAATGACAGGCAAAGCATAACAGTATGATGGGCAGTAACAGGTGTTGAGAAGGCAGACAGCATTAGCAAGCAGATGGTGAGGCTGACCGCCAGGAAGCCTCTGACACAGAGCTCCTCAAAGAGGTGGAACTGGGAGGAGTCGCGCTGGCCACTGGGGTCCAGGAGCTGCGTCATCTCATGACTCAGCTTGAAGGCAGCACTCTCAAAGCGCATGTTGGCTCCAGGGCTGATCTCCAGGATGAAGCCAAAGTCTATATGGACCAGCCTGCCTTGGGTGTCAATCAGGATGTTGCCGTTGTGCCTGTCCTTGGATTGGAGCAAGTAGCTGGCAATGGCGTACCTGTGGCATGGAGCATTTTACATACCAATTGCATGTCGGCAGGGCCAAATACATGCCAAAAAACAAGCCTGGGTATGACACAAGTCCAAGTTTCCAGGATCCAGCTATGAGCTTGAACAGCTTAGTGTCAGCTTTTGTGGTATTATGACCATTGCAGGTGTGCAGCTAGGAGTAGGCTGCATCAGACACCTGTGAAGAAGGAGCACGGCGCAGGTGGCCAAACAAAGTTCAGATACCAGGTGTTAACCAACACAAAGAGCTGGCATGCTTGGAAGGAAAACATGTGTCTATGTGCAAGCATGCAAGTGACAACAGCCTTTGATGTTCTGTCTTACCCAGCAGAGGACAGGATGAAGTTATGGCGGGCTATCTCAAAACTCTCAGTGCCCGGTGCTCCAAACTCCCTCTGGAAGATCTCGTACAGCCCTGCATCACTGGTCTCACCGAGGGCACTGCGGCTGCTGGCCTCGGGCACCACCTCTATGATGCCGCACTCATATGCTGTGGGCAAGACACCATAGGGGGCCAGGTATAGGTCCAGGCCTGCTTTCTGGAAAGCATCCTTGAGCAGACCAATGACCTGCAAGCAACCACGTGACTTCAACCACACTGCATGAGCAGGCAAGCATCCACGTTGCTTCAACAGGCAAGTACCCGCATTGCATCAATAAGCAAGCATCCACATTGCATGAACACGCCAGCATGCCCAGTAAAGCATATGATCAAGAGCGTTGTAGGTGTTGCACTTTTGCTGCCAGTATTACGGCAACTGGAACGGGAACTAAAAAGCATGCAGACACACTTGTAGTAAAATATAGGTCTGCGCACCAGACCAGGGACTGCCTGAACTGTTGCAACTATTTAGGCAAGACAATGTCATACATCAGAAGTGGACAAAAGCAGGTGGCTGCCACTCTCATGGCAGCATGCAAACAAGCAACAGATAAGCAAACAGCTGTCTGGGCTTGATAATTGCGCTGCTTGATAATTGCGATGCTTGATAACAAACAGCTTGTTTGACCAGTGCATCCACCTGAAGGGCCAAGACGTCCTGTCTGCAGTCATCCCCAACCTTGAAGATGCAAGCCTGCAGGCGTGTCTCTGGGGGTCTTCCCAGCCCCAGGGACTCCTCCACCTTGAACTTGACCAGCAGGGGCACTTTGGCAGCGCTCTGCATGGGCTGCCCACTTTCTGGCACCAGGGACATCACTCTTGACTCAGGATTGGTGGGCAGGTACAAGTCCTGCACAGCCAGCAACCTGTTTGTGGGAGCCAGCTTGCAACCAGGGTAGCTGCAGCTGCAACATTTGCATCACATTGAAAGGATGCATTGGTATGTGCACAAGTTTTACAAAGTGCCTTGTGGTCAATATATGTTTAGTCAACAAAAGACTGTGGCAAATGGCAACAGTTGCGTCATGGTGGATATTCTAAGGATTGTGTCTTGGAAAACGTGCTGAGGGATGATCGCTGCATGCCAATATGCTTGCTGCAATTGCTTGCGCAAGCCCTAATGTCCATGCCAAATGGGAGTGACAAATTGTTGTACATGTGGTTCTGGACAATTTTACCTTGCGAGGAACATGGATTCCCTTGAGGATCTTGACAGCCTGAGCTTTGCGCTCATCCTTGGGAAAAGGGAATAGCTTGCCTGAGACCTGAGTCACCTCATCAAAGAAGGCCTGCTCTGCCTTCAGGAACAGCTCCCGGTCATTTGGCAAATGCTCCCAAACCTGCAGAACCTCATTCTCATCATCATGCATGCAATCCCACACTTTCATACGACCAAGCAGCCGATGCATCCATAGGAACTGCAACTACATGTGCCTGAGCAAGACAAGCTTCAGGGGTTAGGATGCTTTCTTGGCTGTATTGTCTATGTTAAGCATATTGACATCAACAAGTGCAGGGATGAACAGCTGACAAGTTGCAGCTCAAGAAATGCTGACGATGAGTGTACATGCCTCAGCTGCAACTCTGTCTGCAATGGCCCAGAGGCCGGTGTCTTCAGGGGCATGCCAGCCAGAGCGTTTCACTGTTGGGTTCATCTCATCCTCTCCTGGAGTTGCCTCAGACTGCAGCATCATCAACTTTGCTTATGACCGTGAGTCCAGATACAGGCTGACATGCACTACTGACTTTGATCATGGGTTTTGTTGAGCCAAAGCATGGGGCAGCCAGACTTGGCAGTACAAGTAGCTGCAACACAGGCAGCTGCGGCGCAAACAGGTGCAGTGCTTGATGCAGCAGGCAAAATGGCTTAGCCATCCAACAACAACAAGTAGCAAACTGCATTGAGCTGTAAGTACCTTGAGGATGCAGACCAGGTTGTATGCAAAGACATTGGATCTGCCAGCTGCTGTGAATAAGAAGCGCTGGATCATGCCATTGCTATCCCCTCTTAGGAGCTGCACCAGTTGAGGCAGGAAGAAAGCCACCTGCACAAACAGAAGCCTTCATCCCAAGCATCTACAGTTGACCACTCGTGATCAGCCATGCAAAGCTGTATGTCAGCGGACACTTCACTAGCATGACACCACAGCACAGCTTGATCCTCAAAGGTGTTGGTGTTGCTTACCTCTTCTGGCTTGGTGGCTTGGAGGGAGCGTATGCAGTAGGCTCTGACAGCAGGCTGTGCTTGGCCCGCCATGAGCGCCATCGCCTGCAGAAGCGGACATACCGCCCAGACGGCCAGGTTTGTCAGCTGTGGCGCATTTCGAGACACAGCCCCAGGCGTCGCCAGCAGCAGGGCTGCTTCCGGGAGCTCTTGCAGTGCAGGGTCGTCCGCATGTTGCAAGACCAGCGCTTCAAGCTCGCGTCGGACAGCTGAGATAGCGGGGTAGCGCTCCAGCAAGCATAACGCTAGGCGCTGATCACAATCCCAGGCCGTCAACAAATGCCGACCCCAGTCCTGATCAGAGGTCTGACTCAAGTGTATGCGGTTGTCTGCGTCCAGCACGTCTCGAGGTGAGGCCCACACAGTAAGCCGTTCAGCTTCGCTCCGCAGCAACAGCAACAGCAACTCTTGACGCTGACGGTTGTCTGCAGTGCTGGTCCCCCAGACAGGGTGTATGAGAGCTGGACCACCGCTGGCACTGGTGTTCCTGGGAAGAGTAGGCCAGGACGGCATGTTCTGTACCTCCTGTCGAAAATTATTTACTGCTGCTGCCTGCTCCCTGAACACAGGCACAAGCGCTTAGACACAAGCAAATGCTGAGAGCATGCTTAAAGAGCGCCTTGAGGACAGCTGACCAGTATAACACGGCAAGCACTTGAGTTACCAACATGTCACCAGAGCTTGACACCAAAGCACTTGGCAACACATAATCTGGTAAACACAGTATGTTCAGGGCAAGGGTGATTGGCAACCAGACATAGAGCATGGCGTGCCTACCTAGCCTGATTCTTGTGCCACTTGCCGTACCAGGCCGGAGGAGCCCTGAAGGCTTGCAATGCCGTCGCCATGATACGCTCAAAGAGCACAGCTATGTGTGGGGGACAGAATTGGCCACGCTGATACCGCTGATGCTGTTGAGTCTGCCTACAATGCTGCAAGGCCAGCAGCAGCAACCTGAAACGTGTGCCTGTGCAACAAGAGAGGCTGGTCAGAATGAATGTTGTCAAATCCAAGCAAAGCATGCATGAGAGGCTGATCAGGATGAATAATGTCAAATTCAGGCAGGTTCACCACCAGCACACATGGGCAGTTGGTTGCATACACTTGCTATCGAGGACAGATGTTGCTGAAAGCATCGGTCAAATGACAACATCTCATTCAGAAGTGGGAACTGTCCATTTCAGTTCAGTAGCAACAAAGAATGCACGCTTCTGTGAATGTGCTAGAACTACCTCGAGCTGTGCAGTGACAGCATGAGAAGAAGACAAGTGGGGTGTGCACCTGTTGCAGCAGGATGCTGGGATAGACCGCGGCTGCCTTTGAGGCTATGCTGCAGCATGCGGGTGAATATGGTGGTGGTGGCTGCAGACTCTGCACTGGCGCCATATGACATCACCTGCACCATGAGCCCCCACAGCTGTCAGTGCTGGCTTGGCGGCGCTGTGTTCACGCAGTTCAACAGTCCCTTGGCAGGGCGGACTGCAACTATCGTTTTGGTGCAAAGAGTCATCATACAGTTGACGCATGTCATGTTACGCCATCAATATGCTACTTTGTACCATCAATGTATCAGATTGTGACAAGGATGCAGAGTCTCATTTTGTGCCACTGCTGACATTGTCCACCGTCTGGTGCATTTGCGCCCAGATGAGTAATGCACTGATGCGCTTCAAGCCTTCACAGAGACATGAACAGCAAACACCTTATGCTTCTACACAATCAAATGCATTTTGTGGCCCACACCCACGCCCACACACTCACACCGGCATGGGAGTGAGGCACTGCATACCTGCCAGGTCTGCAGGAAAAAGCCAACCCAGATGTGATGTGCTGTGATGTCATCAACCTGGCTGATGGGCACTGGGACGTCTCCATAGGGGGCTGGGGAGGCTGATGAAGCATTGTCATCACAGTGGGCAGCTGCCTCAGCATCTGTGATGGTGCCTTCTATGAATGCCTTGGCGTCAAAGTGGCAGTCAAAGATGCCCATGTTATTGTCAGAAGTGTACAGCCAGGCTTGGACAATCTCTGACATGAGGGGCACCTGTAAACAGCCAGCATGGCATTCAGAGCAAGAAGTGACTGCTTAAATGGTATATGTTTGGTACACCTGGAATCAAGAAATGGTATACTGCAGTTTACTGTATTGCCTGAAGGGGGCACCAATACCAAAAGAACACTGTTGAAAAGGGGCAGCTTGCACTTGCCAATAGTTCCTTAATGCACATGTTGCACACTTTGAGGTTTGTTTGGATCGAAACAAAAGTAATGTGCCTCTTTTGGTTTTGGAGATATCAGACAGCGTCATGACAACAGGCTTACAAAAAGCAGAAGTTGTGTTCATGGATGCCACATTTGTGCAAATTGTCAACATGCTGCTGCATACACTGATAACCTAGGCCCTGTTGAAGCGATGTTGTGTTGTCTTGTCACAGATTGAACTTGAACCGCTTCACCCGTGATGCTCCAAACAGTCTGGACGGAGCTGAATTTTGCATTGCACACACCTGATGCCTGCTGGCACGTCCTGCATTCTGTCACTCTTGTTTACAGAGATTGAGCAGCCTACCTGCAGATCAGGGCTCTCTGCAAAGATCCAGTGCCAGGCAAAGACAGCCAGAGACATGCTGAAGGTGCCAAAGCGATGGGCAGGCAGCCAGGCGATGAGGTGCAGCAGCTTGGGCTGCATGCTGCTCCCTGACTGCTGAATCAACGCCGCTGTAGCTTGAAGATATCTGCAGGCATTATGCTGCACTTGAGCCATACATTTACTTTGTCTAGACTGTTCTGGACAAGGCGTTTGCCATGTATTGTGGCCACTTCTTGGATCAGGTTATTCACTCCGCAAAGTGTATGCAAGCACAAGTAGACTGCGCAACATTCATGCAAGCAGACTGCGCAACATGCATCACACCCTGCTATAGTACTTCTGCCTGTCTAGTGATGATACTGACAGAAGTACTATAGCAGGTTGTGATGCAGATAACCGTAGGTAATGCAAAAGCAGTTATTGCTGCATGCATTGGCAATGCTGCTATTGCCCCAGATCATCACCTGTCCTGCAGGATCTTTGCAGGGGCTTTGCTGGCTATTGCATGCTGCAAGGCAGCTGCTATTTGGGTGAGACTCCCCACAGGGGAGGGGAAGTCCTTTGCCTCATCCAGTGTCTGGCAGCCTGCTACTATGCCTCTGTATCTTGCCTTACGGTTCAAAGCTTGCACACCTGCAGGGACAGACCATGTAGTGAACGCTTGCTACCATTGACATAGCGTCAATGGTATGTCCTGATAGCTGACGATACAGCAACAACAGAACTTTCCAGGTAGACTGCTTCTGTCAGCAAGCACATGCCATCAGTCGTAAAATGCAAAACAGCAGACAATGAGGTACAGAATGCAGGCAATCACTGGCCTGCCGCTTCTAAGGCAAAGCAGTGAAGCAGCATTGAAAAGCCAAGCAGAGATGGTCTGCTGCATGCACATGGTGCAGGGCCTTGGCAGAGCTGAGTGGGCATGACGTAGGGCAACATGACCCCACCTGAAATGGTCTGCTGCATGCCGGCCATGCAGTGATGGGCCTTGGCAGTATCATGCAGGGACATGATGTCAGCAGCATGGTGCAGGGCAGCGCCGCTGGCAGGGGAGGCCTCCTGGTCCAGCAGCTCATGGAACATGGCCTCTGTCCAACCGGGAGCCAGGGCTGCTCCCTCTTGTACTATCTGCATTTGTGCATACACACGGTCTTTGCATGTTGCATGACAGATTTGCCGTCTTGAAGAGCTTCAGAAGTTTCTTGGAGATGTTCAGAGGTGGGGTTGAGTATGCCAGCAAGCAGTCACTGGGAAGCTGATGCTGGCCTCTGGCCATCTCTGCATGCTGATCTTAAACAGCAGAGGACACGTTCACAGGCTGTGCCACGTCTGCTGATTTGTACTGGTGTGCTATGGTATCTGAGCGTTTACAAAATTTAGGAGATAGCTGCTGGGTATTGTACCGAGGTCCTTGACAGAGTTGAGGAAGTCAAACACAACGTCTGCAATTACTACACAGACTACAAATAGACCGACATGCTGAAAAGATTGTATGTAGACATAGAAGGACCAAAAGTGGATGCCTACCCTGATGATCCATGTCCATGCTGGCAGCGGCACCTTCTTCTTCTTCCTGCGTATCCTCAAGACTCTAGCCAGAGTCAGCCTGGGCTTGGCCCCACTCAGATACAGAGCCCCTTCCTCACGCTGTAACTCCACCAGTAACGCTTGCATTACAGGTGCGCTCCACAGTAGCTGGGGAAAACGCAGCAGCATGCTGTGCAGCAGCCTGTCAGCCAGCAAGGCCAGGTCTGGGTTGCCGCTCCTGCCTGTCAGGTTCTCAACCAGTACTTGAGCCAGGTTATCTATACAAGGGGTAATGCGGCTGGTATCATCCACCTGGTAACACAGCACTACTGTGTAAGTCAACAGTACTGTACCCTGCTGTTGATCAACATGGCGCATTGGTACATTGTAGGTGGAGTAGCTGTTTCTTGATAGCATGGGCCCAGTGGAGTTGTGCACTGCTGCGCACTTGCATTTGCTGTGGTTAGTGTTGCAGTGACTGTATGCAAAGGAAGCCCAGTGCAGTGAGCAAGCTTGCCTGACTGCACCAGGCATATCCTGAGAGGCGCTCGCAGTAGATGTTCATGACCCTCTCTGTGATGGCCTTCAGCCAGGGGCCATCTGCACTGTCACTCCCTAATACCTGCACACAAGGAGCTTGTTTGACGCAAGAGACAGTACTGAGTGACTTGCATGGGATTGTATTGCACAGGGAAGACTTGGCGCTGCTGCAAAAACGCTACATGCTGAACCCATGTCTTCAAACCCAAGTTTTCTAGCCACCTTAAGGACAGAAATATTGGTGCAAACAAGCTGCGTAGTGTCTATTAATGTTGGCAAGACTGCAGCAGAAATGCATCTCTTGCTGAGTACCATTACCTGCTGTTGGGCCAGAAGGAAGGCCAGGGGGGGCAGGTCATGGGGGCGTGGCAGGGGTGCCACCTCCACCCTCACCAGGTTCAGCGCAGCAATGATGAGCACATGGGCAGTCCTGGCTGCACTGCTTGGGTGAGCCACTGTGGCAGAGCCTGACACTGTCTCTGCTAACAGAGCTGCCAGCGTTGATGCTGTCGCCTTCGGGCCCAGCCGCAGCAGCCTTTCGCCAAACTCTGCCTCCAGTTTTTCTACAGCAAGGCAAGTACTTGGCGTCAAATGTGTACTGACGGCTGCTTCCAGCACGCATGCAAAGGGTACAACAACACCACAGACACAAGAAAAATTGTGCCGGAGCACCTGTATGGTAGGTCTCTGCATGCATCTACCATAGAGCCTACTGCATGGCAGACTGCAGCAAGCACGTTGTGAATGACATGGCCATGCTGGACAAACCAAACGAACAGCTATTTTCAGCATGTGTGCCTTTCTTGTAGTTGAAACTATCAGATGTTCCAGCAGACAACGTGTGATAGGCAAACTGCATTGCTCAGAGCTGCAGAAAATGGTTCAAGGCAAATGAGTGAACGCCAGTAAAAAGGACTCATTGCAAAGTGCAGAGGCTGCCCCAAAATGTGCACCTGTAGTCTCTGAACCGCCCCCGACCACAGCAAAAGGGGACGCTAGTGCAATCTGGCCCAGGCCCAAGCGCCAGGGCTCTGGGAAAGGATATTTGGGGCCTCTTGCTCCAATCCCTGTCAGGTCGTACAAGGCAGAGTACAGCCAAAGCAGCCTAAACATCTGCACAAGGTAACGATGGCCTGTGAGTGTACTTTTGTCAATGTAGTTGGGGTGTGCTGTGGTATGATGGTGTGATTACCACGACAAGCTAAGCAGAGCAAACTATAGGTGAAAAAGCTGGTATGCTGAAAACTCTGTGTGCTCTTTGTGGAACATGCAAATGCCAATCGACAGATGGCGACAACCACAGAAGTGGGGCTTGATCTGTTCATGTAGCGTGCAAGCATATCCAGAGGATGGTCTGACAATTTTCACTGCAGGTCAGCCTCTGCACACAACTTGGGCAACTTAACCTCTGCACATGTTGAAGAGATGACTTCGGAACACAGCCGGACATGCAGAATTTTGCCTACCTTGATTCTGTTGGCGTCATCTTCCTGAATGACTTGCAAAATATCAAAGCTGTTGCTGTGCGTCTTCTTCTTGCCAATGGCATGGGTTGCAGGCAGACCCTGGCTAAGGGAAGCTATAGCAGGCAGCAACGCCCCTAGGTCCCATACCTGCTTGCCCTCTAACGGATTCAGGGCAAAGTCCACAAACAGGGACAGCAATCGCATCTGCAGATCCTGCCTGCAAAAGAGGACTGGAATGACTTCTCCATAAGCCTGGTAGAAAATATGTACTACCAACAGCATCAATTAGCCTTTGAAATTAGCTGCCGGGTATTTAAGCTCCTTTGTGCTACGGAGATGTGGAGACCCACAGGCACACTGGCATGATTGATCCATGAGGTGCGTGCATCAGATCCTGCTAGCAGACCTGTTGCTTGGCGAATAGTTTGATCAACCCCATGCCAGTACTAGCAGCTTCAGAACCACAACCACATCACACATGATACAGTGAGAATGGTGACCTGATATCCATGTGAGCCTCTGCAAGGCCCTGAGCAAGATCCAGCAGGGCATCTGCCAGAAGCCCTGGACAACCAGCCCTGGGGGAGCCATAGAGCAGGTGCTGACCTACGCGCCCCTCAGGGTCCTTGTACAGCTTGCACAGAGCCTCTGCTACCTGCTCATATGCCCACCTACATCACCAGGGCATCACCATTTGTACTGGTCACAGACACAACACTGCAAAAACAGCTTTCTAGTCCAGGGACCAGCAATGTATGGCACAGCTTGAATGATGCTATTGAGGTTGTGACAGAAGTAATTTGCACCGGACCACAGCACCACCATGAAGTGACTTGTGCAAAGACACAGGATCATCATGCGTGACTCGCACAGGAACACAGCACCACAATGCAGGATCAAAACGCTAGCAGACATTCCCTGTTCTGACGGTTCAAACCTAGTACAAGTGGGCCAGTCTGCGCACCAAAAAGTATGACAACTGTCTACACACTGGACTGCAACATTAAATCCCACTTTTTCATACAATGATCTGATTAGTCTCAGCAGCGCATGGCAACAGTAACAGTCACGCTTACCTGCAGTCCTGGAGGCCGTAGCTGACGCCCAGGCAAGCCAGTGTGTACACAGCACAGGCATCCACCTGGGACAGGCTGACATCCTCTGAGCCCAGGGTGTCCAGCAACAGAGTGAGAGCCACGCGAGCCAGCTCCTCTGATGCTGCATTGTGTCGGTGGCTCTTGCTCCCATGTAGGACACAGCACAGCCTTCCCACCGTCAGAAGCACTGCCTGTGCAGGCAAATTCATTTTACATATGTGCAGTTGCAGAGTACGAGACAGTCTACAGGTTGTAGTAGGATCAATTAGCCTGTCAGCGTGAATAGGTCAAGTGTACCAGACGTGTCTCGTCTCTGTGTCTGCAAAGCAGTCCACCATAGGACATATGCAACTGCAGTGTCACCATGAGGTCAATTGTAAACACATACCACACAGCATATGGCTTACAGTACGTCTACAAAGTCGGTTGATGAACACAATTGCAACCTCCTGATACAGTGACACCAGCATGCCTCACAGCGGCATCTATGATTGATGATGCTTTTTGGATTGCTCTGGCAATGACAATCACCAAAGATGGGCACAGTGTGTAACAAAAGACACAGACATTAATGGCAAGACAGCTAGCAGGACAGTCAAGACAGCAGCCTTGTGGCTGCCATAGGAAGCATGATGGAGCAACCTGGCGCTCATTGGCAGTGCTGGCCAGGGCAGAGAAGCCCTCAATATCACTCAGGGGCAGGAAGGCTGCCTTGACCCCAGCTTGGTCCCCAGACCGCCATGATGCTGCCAGCAGGCTGCAGGCAGCTTCTGATACAGCTCTACAAAGCTGCTGTGCATGGGCGCCTAACACAAGAGAAATTCGTAAACATTATTACTTTCTAAGAGTCTTCGTATAGAGTGCAGCCTGGTACATCATGTTTGCCCATGTCTCCCATGTACTGAGCTTTGCTTGAGTGCAGCTGGTAGAAAGAGCTCATGTCCGAGCATGTACATGAGCTGCATTTTGAACATTTGGCCTGTTGTCCTACATCACAGTAATCGAGGGGCAGGCTTCCCTCACACAGACATTGCCTTTTGGCTTGCAACATAGCAGTGCTTGACTTGAATGTACAGTGGATACATTATGAGCCAGTGCATGCTGCATCTAAAGCTGAGAGTGGCATAGACATCCAGCAACTTCAGCTGATGCGCAGCACAGTTGGCCAGCTGAAGGGGCAAAATACCACCCACCTGGGCCAGTTCCAACTGGGACAGCATCACTGGTGAGGTCCCACCTCCACACCCTGTCAGGTGAAGTCTGAGCTGTGGCTGGCCCAATGTCATCTGTCTGCCGCAGCAGTTCCCCTTCTGTGAGCCTGGCAGAAGACAGCAGCAGGCTTCTGATGCGGGACACCAAGTCAGGCAGCATGACTGGCTGGGCTGTGACACAGGCTGCAAACGCCACCTGGGCTTGCTTTATTGCAGCAGATGCTAGGGTCATCACCTGGCCGGCTGCTGCTTCACCTACAGATAGCACTGTGAGTGGGGTGTTTCTCAGTGCGCTTGGCTGAAGCAAACCTGACACACAGCCAGATGACATCTGCAAGAAGCTAGCCACAAGCTTGCTGAAGCAGGGCTTCATTATGGCGGTACACATGGCTGTCAACAGGGATCATCCACAGCTTGACATTTATGCTCCCTCAGATGTTGGGAATCTGCAGCCACTGACTTTGCTCCACAGGCAGTGCAAGCATTTACAGCACGCATGATTGACGCATGTGAATGCATCATAATGCATGACTATGTGTCGATTGACCAAACAGCAATTGTTGCTGTGTTAGTGTATGAGACAACACGTAAGTCAGCATGGGTAGCACCTGAGCCCAGCTCCCAACAGAAAGCAACACTCGACTCTGTGATGTCCAGCATGAGCTCAACCACACTGTTCAGCTGGGCTTCGACCTCACTATGTTCCCCCAAGGCAGTGTGCACACGCCTGGAATGTGCTGCCTGCAATACAACCGGCTGCTCAGCACTCAGTAAGCCAGCTTGCTGTCGCAGCATAAGACCCAGGGTGCTGCTGCCTTGTCCATCCATGCAAGCATGTGACTTGACCATCTTTTGACGTTGATGAGGAGTCAATGCTGGCATTTGTCTGGCCATAGCATACTCGCAGCTGTCATAGGTGCCAGGACAGCAGTTTAAGTGTGTTCAGTACCTGAGCTGATAAGGTGCAGGCCAGGTAGG
>JAABUP010005588.1_pt1 | contig 18880 bp, 16 predicted proteins | sample 5559201 | NCBI WGS metagenome assembly JAABUP01 (sample SAMN10711887, study PRJNA513373) | rock metagenome | isolation source: Antarctica rocks | place: Antarctica
TTCGAATGTGAACACGAGCATGAAGTAAGTTCAATTGAAGTTTCAAGCATGGAACGTCGGCTGACTGATTGTGGCAGCACGAAGATTCTGGGAAACAACTTCTCTGCTCCCTTCTTTATCAGTCCTGCAGCTGCGCCTGGCCCAGTTGGAGGATATGTCCCCGAAGATCGCGAGCAGGGGCTCATCGAGGGTGCATACAATGGCAACATTCTTTACATCCCAGCTTTGTACGCAGAGATGACGATCGAAGAGATTGCTGCGACGAAAGGGAGTGGCCAGACCATATTCCAGCAGGTGGGTGATCACACTCTGAGGCAAGATCCTGTATCCTGACTTAATTCCCTTTAGCTCTACGCCCAGAGCAACAAAACCTTCAACCAGGGCATTCTCGACAGGGCCAAGAAAGCAGGCAGCCAAGCAATCGTCTGGACCGTCGATGCCCCCGCTGACGGTGCCTGGGTGTACGGCGCGCGCTTCACCATCCCTCCGTCCGACAAAGTGACCACCTTTTCATGGGACTTCTATGACGAACTGAAGAGCATGACCGATCTCCCAATCACACTCAAAGGGATCACAAGCGTAGCCGACGCCAAGATCGCCGCCAGCAAAGGTGTCGCTGGCATTGTCCTCTCCAATCATGGCGGCAGACATTTGGACGGCAGTCCGGCGCCGTTTGCAGTAGCGCTGGCTATTCACGACTCTGCGCCAGAGGTGTTCAAACAGACCGAGGTCAATGCAGATTGTGGTGTTCGCTATGGTACCGATGTCTTGAAGGTTTTGGCCCTGGGAATGAAAGCCGTCGGTCTGGGTCGATCGTTCCTGTATGCGAATATCTATGTACTCCCGGTGTCGAGAGAGCGATCGAGCTCTTGAAGACGGAAATCCTGCACGATGCGATCAATTTGGGTGTCACGGATTTGAGCCAGCTGGACGATTCATATGTGAGTCTTTCTTTGAGTGGCCCATCTCGAGCGGATCAAGCTAATCGAGGACATTTTCTACTAGCTCGATCTTGGCTATCTCAGAAGCCATTTGTGGGATATGTGGTGAGGAATGTGATTACTCGGATAAGGCAATGTTCCGTAAGCTGGAAGCCATGGTCATCATTGTACCTTAGAACTCGAAGATTTGCCATAGAGCTAGTCGAATGACTGTAGTCTCATTCGCATGTCATGAGGCACATGGTCAAATGACAATCAGAAAGCGGTAAATGATTTTTCCGAGATCGGGGAGACGTCATAGTATTGTTGTAGGAAGAAGCTGCAATAGCAAGTCATTTGCCTCTGCGAAGAAGGCATTCGCATGACTACTTTCACGAAACATCAATATCCTGAAAGCAATCTCATTCGCCATGCAATTCACATTTGATTATTCTCGCCTATAGCACCTCGTGTAGTCTCCTTGTCACAGCCACACCTAGGAACGGTTCGGGTTCCCAATGCCCATTCCTTGTATTTGACCCTTAGTTCAGGTAGAAATTGATGCTGCCTTGCCAAGCCTCCTCGGCCTCTAGCTTGTAGGGCTGAGGTGGCCATCTTCAGAGTCGCAAATTCTGTCAGGCTTCAAGCCATTGCCTCATTTCACCAGTATCAACCAATCCCATTCGATAGTGTAGAGCAGCGTAGTCAATCTCATGGCTCCTTTCCCCAATTTGAATGGATCCATATGATGTTCATGGTGCAAATGGATTGCGTGACAGGTGCCGAAGATGACGTCCTGGTCTCTCATTCGGGCATCTTGATATCACGCCTCACTAGCCATTTTAGCGCTGCCCAATAGATCGTAATATGCGTCGATTCCGGCTCCTCGCCGGTCCTCCTCGAAGACTCCCTATACAAATTCGTCGCCATATTGCGAGCAGGACTGAAAATCCCTCTCCGAATGACAGACTGGTCTACCTTCACTGCGCATCAATTTTTACCGGGCAAAACGCGAAGACCAGGAGCCTGAAGAAGGTCACTCAGCTTCTCCGGCAGCACAGGGAATCTATTGGGGTCCTCACAAAGCAAATCAGCTTCCTATCCATTGCTAGAATTTCCAGAGACCTGCTAGAACACGAAATCTTCGAGTCCCTGCCCCAAGCACAACTCCACTTCCCAGAGTTCTTCCAGACTTCATCCTGGCAGGAGGCGGAGGCTGAGGCATCCAAAGCAGAAGCCGTTGAGGTTCAGGCCGAAGCAGTCCAAGAAGTGCTAACGTCTAGTGAGGTGGTACGAGACGGGCGCCAGGATGGTGAGCTACATGAGCAGCGTACTGAGCCTGAGAAGGTATTGGAAGGAGATTCTGGAGCCCTAGAGACTGTCAGATTCAGTGCTGCCGAACAGAGGTAAATCGAATTTGGAGTATTTCTCGAGCTAGGACGTCCACGTAGCTGATCTCCTTCTAATAGCACCCAGCCAAATTCTTTGATTCGCCAATGTTTCTCTAATCCAAAGCTCCACCCTGTGTGTTTGCCATTCAGAACGCAACATAAGATCTTGGTCCCTGTTCAGTCTTTACTTAAGGAATGCTGTTTGAATTTTAGCATAACTTATTTTCCAGGTCTGATGATAGCGCAGAGATGGCGTGAGGCGGAATCTATTGAACTCAATGAATGGACCAAGAGATTCGCCACACACGTCTATTGTCTTCCACCGACAGCCATCAAACCGACTGCCGGTAAGACAGTCGCTCAAATTTTCCTTAACGCAAACGAGCTTCGCCATGCGGCTGTTCATCGCTTTCCAACCAGCGCAGTGGAAGTATTGAGCATGCTTAATACAGCCGTCACATTTACAGAAACCCTTTAAGACCTTGATCGAGCAGCAAAAGTGGCGAAAATTAGATCCAAAGTAGAGGCTAGCATAGACGAAATCGCAGCGCATCAGAGTGTGCTCGAACGCAAGCTCGCAGCCCAACGTGTTAATTATACACATCGGCGAGATAAACCCGATGGACTAGAAAATTCGTCCATTAGAAAGATATTTGCAGCAGATGAGAAGCAACGCGCAGAAGTCGGTTCGGCTCTAGAGGTTTTCCTTGCCAGCTCCCTGCATGACTCGAGGATTCCCGCCAATAGCCACGCACAGCGCTCTGTGTGGCAGGAAGCTGACTCTGAGGTAGAAGAACATTTCGGCAGTAAAGCGATAGGTATGTTCCTTTTAGCTCTGTCATTCGGACAGCTTTCTGCTCAGTCGTACTCTTGTTTATGACAAATTGTCCAGAAAACGAGCAGAACTCCTTAGCTGGATTGAGCGAATCGCAAGCTTCGGACCAAGAATCACTCACCGAAGAAGCAAATCCTCAAAAAGATGAAAGATCCGAGGAAGATGGCCTGCGTCTGTCGCACGACGAGAATAGCGAGGGCATTGAAAAGGGTAAAGAGGTCTCAGAGCTCGCACACGCAACTTTACCGCCCCGTTAAAAAAAAGATCAAAGAAGAAGACTGCAGCATCTCGGAGGGAGATTATTGTGACAGGAACCGGCGCTGATTTTCTCAATGAAGTTCTCGTCTCGGCGGATGTGTACTATACCCAAGGGCATGGCACATACGGTAGTCATCGTCAACCTACGGAGTCGCAGAATAAGCCAGACCCGATCAGCTCCGCTGAACAGCTTTCCTTAGCGGAGTCAGAATCTTCCTCCGCAGACGTTTCTTTCACGAGTGCGGCAGAGGAAGGATCTCTGTATGTAGAGAAGATGATGTCTAAAGAAGAGCATTCGGAAGAGGAAGAGCCACCATCAGAGGATCGCCAGGTGTATTTATTCATCTTTAATCAAAAACAAAGAAAGGAGCTAAAGAAGCGTGCCTCCCGTAGAGAACACAAGGAAACAGAAGAAATCACTCCCGAGGTCTCAGTGGCATCTAGACAAGATAGTCTGATGATGGAGAGAATCGACAATGCAAATGAGCATGCTCTTGACCGACATGGCAATATTGAACGTGACAGGGAAACAACCCGAGGGACCAAGCTAGGGACTGACTTTGCTTCCAGGTATAGTGTCCCAGCTGAGAGTGTTGGGGACCTTTTGTACTCCTCCAAAAGGCCATTCAAGCACCACTTGATTTCAGGCCGAGACATAAGATACGAACTTTCGGGCTTGCATTCGCGGTCCCAGAAACACTAGTGGAAGATAGATACAACGTTATCCTCAAATGTCTCGGAAAGCAGTGGGGTCGGGAACTCTTGTCTTCGTTAGACCCTGCACGGACTCGTCAATCTCAGAAGAGACAGGTACGTGTCGCGCAAACTGCGCACAAATTGATCAAATCTTCTGAGAACTACTCAGGAGTGGATAGAACTTGATGCTGTTATCACTAAATATATGGATATGCCACAGACGTGTCGAAATTCCGGGTTGGAAATCTACACCCTCCTGCGCTGACTGTGGAAAATTTAGGTATTCCATATCTCGTGGTCAGAATGACCAAGACTTGAAAGGCGTGAGGACTGGAAGTCTTTAGCCGCGGCCACGGCGAGGCTGCTACTGGATCATGCTGCTCTATCAGCATGGAGATAGTATGGTTCCTGAAAGGTTGAGAGAGAGGCTTAGGATAAATCTATCAAAGAAATCTTAGTGCCTCTTTGGCACCAGGGCTGAGATGGGAATCGTTTCTGCTTGGGTAAGCAGGCTAAGCTCAAGCCTTGGAGAGGGTCTTGAGCCCGTATTGTCAAGAGTCTGACAGGTTGGAGCAAGGGTAAGACAGCATGTTCAAGATCTGGGAAACTGGAGAACATTGTTTCGTGATTGGATCTTACGCATTTGGGCGGCCCTGCAGAGTGTTGCCACAACTATTTATATCTTCTCATGGCGATCATCATCGCAGTCCTCAATACTACTAACTGGTTTGACCCTCGAGACCCTCTCGCACCGGCGATATAATCCATGATTCAACCAATTTTTAGTAAGCTATACCTAAATGGGGTCTAGCTTCGCTGGACCCTGAAATACTGCCAGTATCTTCACCTTCCGAACGAAGTCGTGGAAAGCACGCCATCCATCACGAGCACACCTCTTTTTCCTCTTTTCCTTTTCACCAACTTACATAATGATTTCGGCGCATCTCTTGTACCGTCTGCCATTTGATCATTTGCAGGTTTTGCCTCATGACTAAAAGAACTATATGAATGAATGCCCCTCCCAAATCTACAGAGGACATTCGTCAAGATGCCATACCCAGCTTTCCATCTTCTGACATCGAGAAGACCGAGTACGAGGACAATGGCGCTCAGGCTACTGGCGACAGGGCTGTTGCGGCAGACAAATTGGCTCGAAAGTTGTCTGCTCGCCAGGTGCAAATGATTGCAATAGGTGGCACCGTAGGCACTGGGCTTTTTCTAGGAACAGGGAAATCGCTTGCGACGGACGGTCCTGCGTCTATGCTCATTGGATATGCTATTGTCGGAGCTATTGTATTCATCACCATGCTTTCCTTGGGCGAGATGGCCGCCTTTGTGCCCATTGCCGGATCTTTTTGTACTTTTGCAGGGTAGCGAATGACCTTGCACTCTACTTTGAGCATTGAACGACAGTGGAATAGTTGATTCGTTGATGGAGCGTTCGGATTTGCATTGACTTGGAATTACTGGTTCAATGATGCCGTGTCAATGGCCTCGGATTTAGTGGCATTACAATTAATTCTAGAGTATTGGACGACTAAGCTCCCAGGCTGGGGCTTGAGGTTGATCCTCTGGGTATTGCTGATTTTGGCCAATGTTGTGACAGTCAAGATATACGGTGAAGTGAGTGGCGGGCGGGCCATTTGTCGCTGATGTTGTCCGCTGATGAGAGGAACAGCTCGAATACTGGCTTAGCTTATTAAAAGTAATTACTATCGTAGTAAGCATTACTCGCCCATTCTACCCTGCAAGTCACTAAAGGACGTGGCTTTCTAACAGATTTTCATAATACTTGGAATCGCAGTCAATTGTGGAGGCAACACCGATCATCACTACATTCGTGGTCATAATTGGTTTATTGGAGATGCTCCTTTCTTCGGCGGGATTGGGGGCTTTGCCTCTGTCTTCGTGACCGCTGCATTTGCATGTAAGCTGGCTCCTCGTCCTCCAGGGCCATTTTCTGACCTTCCGTAGATTGAGGGACGGAAAGTATAGCAATTACAGCGGGAGAAACGAAAGACCCGGCGAGGACAATTCCGAAGGTTGTGCGGAACGTCTTTTGGCGAATCTTACTCTTCTATATATTATCAGTGCTAATTTTAGGTCTCAATGTCCCCGACAACACATCAGGTCTTGACGACCAGGATACCAGAACTTCTCCCTTTACAATTGTCTTTCAAATGGCAGGCTCGACAGCAGCCGGCAGCTTCATCAATGCCGTAATCATGACGAGCGTGCTATCTGCAGGAAACCATGCTCTATTCGCAGGGACAAGGCTACTCTACACCTTAGCAGTCAATAAGCATGCCCCAATGTTCTTCTCGAAACTGAACAGAAATCAAGTCCCCTGGATTGCAGTGCTGGCAACATCGACGATAAGTATACTTTGTTTCGGATCCAGCTTCATTGGAGCTGGTCAATTGTGGACTTGGCTACAAAAGTGAGTAGAGCCAGGCTAGAGCATTTGTAGATCTATACTACCCTCGACTGACCTATCGCAGTATCGTTGGAGTGTCAAATTAATTGTCATGGACCGCTATCGGAATCGCCTCACTCCGCTTTCGGGCGGCCATCAAGGTTCAGAACAAAGAGCATCTACTTCCTTTTAAGAACTGGACCTACCCCTAGGGTCCTTGGTTCTCAGTTCTGCTCAATTCCTTCCTCGTGCTAGTACAAGGATGGAGCAGCTTTAGTCCTTCTTTCAGCGCCGTGACCTTCGTTAGTCTCTACGTGGAGCTGCCCATCATGCTAGTCATGTACTTGGGATGGAAGGCGCTGAAGCGGACGAAGGTCGTAGACCTACTCGACATGGATCTGGAGACTGACACGTATCATGCGGAGAGGTTCGATCCGGTGGTTAACGCTGGAAAAAGCGCGTGGAGAGAGAGAGCGTACAATACTTGGTGATGGATACTATAGCTGATTTGTGGTCTGTGAATCAAATCACATTTTTGGAGACATTTCCAATGCCTATGAAAGGCTGCTGTACCAATCTTGGTCTTCAATAAAATGGAATGTTCCTTGCCATCCTAGTCAAGCTTGAAATCTAATCATACCATCGCAGCAGGTGGGCCTAATCAGTATGAGGGCTAGAAGCTGTCTGGACAAAATTATTCCTTTGAATTTCGACTGTAACGATCAGATCTATAGTACAAATTCCCAAGGCATCAAAGGTCCCACAGCACCATCTGGCTGTCAGTCCCTCACTACCCCCCCTGAGATCTGAATCGCAGCAGCAGGGATGCAATAGGCCAACAAGAAGAAGAACACCCTCCAGCGCCCTTCCACCAACGTAACTCAACCCGGCCCCACTGGCCACCCAAGTTCCCATTCAATCGTCCTCACCATATCAAACCCACCCTTAAGAATCCTCTCCCTCCTTTGCGCATTGTTACACAGGGTATGGCGGCAGTCTTCAGCCTGACGTCCGCTATTCAGAGCACCGCAAGTCAACAAAAAAGAAACAAAACTTTGAAAGGTAAAGCAGTCACAAAGGCTCGGTGGGGAAAGCTTACCATTGGAAGAGCACGCCTTCCATTTCAGCAAACCCTTTGCCATCCCAGGCATCGTACTCGCATCGGCTGTCGTCGTCGGAGCAGATTTTCAGGCATTGGTTGTAGTCGCTTTTGTGGCCGAGGGGGTTGGCCGCGATTAGGAGCGTGCTCGTGGCGGCGAGGAGGAGAGCTGTGAAATGCATTTTGGGGTTGAAGCTTGGAGAGCTTTGGGAGATATTGAGATTTTTGATGATCAGTCCCGCAATTTATCGATGCTCTCGAGGTCAGCGTGAGATGATTTTTAAGAATTGTAAATCGCTTGACTTGACCAGTAAACAGTGTTTTTATAGCATAAAAATTTAATAAAAAAACATGAGAATTGTAGTCAGACAATCATGATTTTTGTAAAATAAGGGATGTGGGTCCGCTGGAGTCTGCTCGCGGACTAGTCGAAATTTTTGTCGCATGCTGTCCCAACGATCTCCTTGTCTCTTGGATCAATTTTGTGGTCTGCGTTCACCACGCTGCTCGTACGAACCGCTCTGGCTGAAGCTTGGTCGTCATCCGCTCATTCCGACGCATGGCTTCACAAGTCACGGCCACAAGAATAAACGTGAGACTCAGGTCAGTATCTTGGGAAACTTGGGGCTAGATCTATGTACGTGTAGCCTCCCCCATGAGATGTGCTGAAGCTGAATTATGTACACAGAACGAAATGGTATGCTTGCCCGCCTTGAATAAGATTCACTGGAGTCAAATGGGTCCTTCACCGGGATATGAAGCAGGCTTCAGCTGGATGTGAGGCAGGCTCGGCAGGGCACACAGCCATGCGTAAATCGGAGACTAATATTGAGCTAGCTACTTTCGGCAGACTAACCTCGCTAGCTCCTCGAGCTCCTTGTGGCGGACTCGGCGGAGCAAAACAGCAGCCACAAACCGAAATTCCTGCTCCTACATCTAAACCCTTTCTGCTGAAATTGGAATGTGAAAAGCTTGTAAGTTCAATCGACAGATAGATTGTTAGACAGAAATCAATCGAAATGAGTTTCGGCTTTGGTGTAGGTGATTTTATCGCCGTCGGTGGATTATGTTGGAAGGTCTACAAGAAGTGCAAAGACTCGTCCGGCAACTATGCGGAGCTGTCTAGCGAGGTCAGCGCTTTATACACCGTTATCAAGGAGACGGAAGAACTGCTTTCTGAGCAAGATCTATCCCCGGAGAAGCAAGCCAAACTAGCTCGATGTCGACAAGGCTGCGAATCTGTACTCAAGGATTTCAATGACTTGTTGGCCAAGTACGAAAGTGTGGGAACGAAGTCGCAAAGGACCTTTAACAGGATTGGGTTTGGAATGGAAGACATCAATAGTATACGATTGAGATTACTCACAAATGCGTCGATGCTTGATGCCTTCAACAACGCGTACGTCTGGACTTCTCCAAGACTCATCTCATCTACCCCCCTCTAATTTCTCGCAGATCCTCGCACGCGCGACTAGAGAAGAAGCTGAATTTATTGATCGCGGAGGTTCGCGCTGGAAAGCGTGAAGGCTCCGTTGTCTCGACGATCTCACTCGATACTGCTTCTCAGAGTGACCGAGAGACATGGGAAGCACTCCGTAAAGAATTAGAAGACATCGGTACAGTTGTTTTTAAAAACATTGGCGCGAGACGCTAGTGGGGGAAAAAATTTGCGCGACCACGAAAAATTGGCCTATAGGCAAAATCGAGTATATAGCCACCGTAGACCTTATAAATAGCTATAATATAGATAGAATCAGTATGTTATTATCACACCTCGCTCTTTGTAAAATAATTAGTCTAACGATTAGCGAAATAGCGATATAGCTAAATATCAGCTATGTAGCCAAATATCAGCCATATGGCTAAACAACAGCTATGTAGCGATGTGGCCAAGCAATAGCTATGTAGCCAAACATCAGCCATGTAGCTAAACGTCAGCCATATAGCCAAACATCAGCCATATAGCCAAACAACAGCTATGTAGCGATGTGGCCAAATATCAGCCATGTAATCAGCGATATAGCCATGTAGCCAAACATCAGCCATGTGGCTAAACATCAGCCATGTGGCTAAACATCAGCCATGTGGCTAAACATCAGCCATGTGGCCAAACAGTAGCGATGTAGCTATGTAGCCATGTGGCCAAACATCAGCCATATGACTAAACATCAGCCATGTAGCCAAACATCAGCCATGTGGCCAAACAATAGCTATGTAGCCAAACAACAGCTATGTAGCGATGTGGCCAAACATCAGCCATATAACTAAACATCAGCTATGTAGCCAAACATCAGCCATGTGGCCAAATATCAGCGATGTAGCGATATAGCTAAATATCAGCTATGTGGCTAGATATCAGCGATATAGCGATGTGGCCATATGGCAGCTATGTAACCTGTTTGCCTGGTAGCCACATAGCTAGAGCCTATCAGCCATATAGCTACATCGCTACCATCTAGCCATATGGCTGATGTTTAGCCATATAGCTGATATTTGGCCACATGGCTGATGTTTGGCTACATATCTACATTGCTACCTTTGGAATAGGATTGATAGATGGTCATAGGAACATCATGAGGTTGACTGTTATTGATCTATGGAGGTACGAGAAGTTACTATGTACATAGCGATCCCGCACCTCAGCCCTATAGGGCTGAGTGTCATCCATCAGGCTGATGAGAAGCATGTTGATGTTACATTCTAACGCTCCCATTTGCTGATTAGCAGCCTAATTCTCATTGACTAATTATATACCTCGTATGTTCGTCTTATTAAGGCCTGAGGCCGAGTCGTTTAACGTTATCCTTATATTTATAAGGGCCTAAAGCCTTCGTTAGTCTATTAGCTAATATATCGTCTATTTTGACGTAGTCGATTCTTAATTTACCTGTCTTAGCTACCATCTCTCTAACCACGTGGTAGTATAAATCGATATGCTTAGTACGTAGATGATTAATAGGATTTAAAGCCATTTTAATGGCGGCCTAATTATCGGCCTTAAGGGTGACGCAATCCACGTCATCGCCTTTATATCCTAGCTTTATAAGAAGAGGAGCAAGAAACTTCGATTCTTATATAGCGAATGCTTCGCCGACGTATTCAGCTTTAGCTATAGAGGAGGCGACGGTAGTTTATCGTTTAAAAGACTAGCTAATTAGTCCATTCTAGAGGAGAAAGACGTATACGGAGGTAGAGCGCCTAGTGTTAATACAATCTCGCTATAAGGAGTTAGTATAGCCCAATAGGCCTCTATCCTTATCGTCTCGATAGTAATAGAAGAGACCTGTGTCTCGTGTACTAGAGAGATAGCGTATAATACGCTTAGCTACTGCGTTATAAGTAGATATAGGGTTATTGTAATAGCGTGCGCATTTACTGACTGCGTAGGAGATATCTAATCGAGTTATTATTAATAGCCACTATAAGTAGCTAATCAGCTTGCGATATCCTTCTTAATTATCAGGGTTAGCGACGTAGCCGTCGTCTGCTTAATGCAGATATAATCCCTATTCCATAGGTGTGCTAACTGATTTACAGTTCTCTATCCCTAGCTTACTAAGCAATTTAGTAATATAGGCTAATTAGTTAATATGGATTAATCGATTCTTTCGGTTACGTACGATTTATATACCTAGGTAGTATAATATTTCTCCTAGGTCTTTAATTCTAAAGCGTTTAGCTAATTCCTTCTTTAATATATCGATAAGTTCCTATGCCGGAGTAAGGATAAAGAGGTCGTCGACGTAGATACCGATAATAGTACCGTTCTTATAAACGAAGACTAAATAGTCTTTCTAGATACGAATGAAACCTAGAGACTTAAAGAACTCTCGTAGGGTAAGGTACTACTCTCGAGGTGCTTACTTAAGGCTATATAGGGCCTTTAGCAACCTATATACTAACTTAGGGTTCTTCACGTAGCTATAAGGTTATTTAATATAGACCTCTTCTCGAAGTAATAACTTAAGAAACGCGGTAATAATATCTACGTGTTCCATAAAAAGTCCGTATTTAGCTCCTAATATAAAAAGTATACGCTAGGTTATCGATTTAACGACTAAGGAGAAGGTTTTATTATAATTAACTCCTAGTATCTAATAGAAGCCCTTAACGACCCACCTAGCTTTAAATCTAGCGATAAGGCCATTTACGTTAAGCTTTATAACTATAACCTATCGACTAGGAAGAGCTTTCCTACTACGTGGTAACTTAACCAAATTCCAGGTTTTCTAGATATTATGGGAATTAAGTTCTTCCTCGAAGGCCTTACGCCATTCGGTTCTATTAGGCCTATTAAGAGCCTCGTTAACTATAGTAGGTGCGTTAGGTATAGGCTAGATATCGGCCTTAACTGCGCGTATAGTAAATCCACGTCGGATTTTAGTAGGTTAAGATTTCTCAACATATCTAGTAGTCTTCTAGGGGTTATTAAGGGCGGCGTAGTCTCGCACGTTACCCCTAGTAACGCGACGGGGAGGCTTAGGAGCCTTATTAGACTTATCCCTAGTCGATTTAGTATCTATATATATATTAGTTAGTTTAGACTCACGGTCTAAGGAGGATGACTCGGTATTATTTTTAGAATTTAATATAACTAGGTCGGAGAAACGTTATTCCGGAAAGTTTTTTTCTTCTAGATAGTTAAAATCATCGATTTGAGAAAGATAATTAGCTTCGGAGAAACGTTCTTCCGTTAGTGATTAATTCTCATCCTCGCCTAAATTAGTTATTTTGACTAATTCGTTAAACTGTACGTTTACTAACGTGATGATTCTTCGGCCGTTCTATAGCCTAAATTTATTATAGCCTTCGTAACTAACGAGTCTGCATTTATTACTCTTATAGTCTAGCTTCCTAAGGTGAGGATCTTCGTTATAATAATATGCGATATATCTAAACACCCGAAGGTGGCCTATATAGGCCTTTTTGCCTATAAACATCTTATATGGTACTATAGCTCTAAGGCTCTTAGTAGGGCTAAGGTTTCTTAGATATATCACCGTTATAATGGCTTCTCCCTATATAGATAGAGGCATTTATGCGTCGTATAGTATAGACCTTATTCGTTCGAATAGGGTCCGAAAGTATCTCTCGGCCACCCTATTCTAGTTTAGATTATACGGAGCTATAGGCTCCTATTAAACACCGAACTCCTCGTATAGCTTTAATATCTTATCGCTCCTATTTTCACCTACGTTGTTACCCCGGAAGCGTTATACCGGTGTGCCGCGATTCTTTATATATATAAAGAAGGAGCGTGTTTTTGTATAGGCCTCCGACTTCTTACGGAGGAGGCTAATTTTACCGAAATTAGTAGCGTTATTAAGGAGTAGGTGAATATATCGCTTCTTCCTATTAGTTAGGGTGATTTTTCCACCCCTAGCGATATCCGAATGGATTAATTCGCTAGCATTAATAGCTCGTTTATATGGGTCTACTCGCCTAGCTAATTTGGTTAGTTAACGAGTCTATTTACCTATAACACACGACTTATAGAGCTTACGAGGTAGCTCTTTATTTTATAGTAAGGTGGCCTTCTATATATCGATTCCATCGGCTATAGAGGCTAACTTCTTAACATCCTATATATTTAGATGTCCGAGTCGTCGATGCTATAGGGTCTAGGAGGCCTACTTTCCTAAGGTAGGTACTTTAAGGATAATTAGTTTATCGGATTAGTCCGATTAATCTAATTAATCGGATTATTCTGATTAATCGGACTAAGAGTCTAATTTATCGGATTTATTAGATTTGTTAGATATATCTAACTAATAGCCGGTTTCACGGCGTGTTCTAGTCATTGCCACCTTCCTAGTTTAATAACTGACGATGAGTTTCCCTCGCCTATTAGAGCGAAATGGATACCCCTTCTGGTCTAGCGTACTAAGAGATAGGAGGTTATATGCTAAATCGGGTATATGCTAGGTGTTTTTAAGACCTATGGTGTGTTCTTCTCCATTAATGAGGATATTAAGTTCGATGGTACTAATCCTATAAACTTTGACTAGTGTATCGTTAGTAACGACAACATTCTTATTAGTTAATAGTCGATAGGTCTCCTTATTAAAGAGGGAGATATTATAAGTAATATGGACGTCTGCTATAGAGTCTATCCACTAATTATTATCCTTCGGCTTCTTAGTGTTAGCCTTCTTAGCGATTTGTTTTCTTATAGATAATGATAGCTAGATTTACTTAGTTTTAAATATATAGACGACCTTATAGGCTTTCGACTCTTTACTCCTATTAGTTATATCAGTCTTACGTGTTTTCTTCTTATTCTTAGGGAGAAGGTGCTCCTTATCTATAGGGCACGTCTACTAATTAGGACGCTTATCCTTATTAAGGATAAAGCAATCCTTCTTCTCATAGCCTAGTATTTCATAGTTATTATAGTATAGGTTAGATTTACCGGTGGTGTTTCTTCTACTACGGCCTCTAAAACGGCTACTACGGCCACGTTTGCTGCGACCTCGATTGTTATCGAGCTTCTTCGCTATATAAGCGTTTATTTTTATTGTTTCTTCCTAGGTGTGCCTCTCCGGTTCCTAGAGTTCGAATAGTATATCCTCTATTATGAGCTCTACTTTATTTTGTTTAGCTATATATAGGAGGATTGTTACTAGTGGTCTAAGGTTCTTATTAAGACTAGATTAGAAAATACTAGCTAGTATCTAGTCGGGTATAGTCAGCCCTATATCGATGAGTTTCTTCTCATTAAGTCTAATATGCTGGGCGTAATTATCTAGAGACTCGAATTGTTTCTGAGTCGACCTAGTAATATTTACTAGGTAGTTATTTACTAAGTTTTTGTCTTTTAAACCATAATAGTTTCGGAGTATTATAGTCATTCTAGTGGCGTTTATAACTCTAGTTATATAGACCTTAGGTTTCGAGTTAACCGATAGCAAGATGAGAGCATAAGTAAGTAGGTGTTTATTATCGAACTCCTCTTAGTCTTTCTCCTATAACGCTTTATCACGTCGGTATACTTCTTAAGTACCGGTTAAAGAGTTATTTCTAGGTCGTGTAGGCTTTATTAGTTATTTCTTAACTCTAACAACCTACTTCTATAACCCATTAATAATAAGGCACTATTTAACGTCCTCGCTCTATAAGTCAAAATTAGAAGCTCCTTTTAACTTAGGAAACTCCCTATGACCTTTCCCCATGATGGGTAGCCACACACTATTATTGTAGTGGTGGTGGAGGTGTATCGATAATTTTTATCGATTTGTGGGATTTTAGATTTTTGGTGTTAATAAATAGTATCGAGTTTTTCGACTCGTAATTAGCGATAACGGGGTCTAATCCTAATGATTAGACTTAATGGGCGTTATAGCCCGGGCTCATAACCCTTTGGAATAGGATTAATAGATGGTTATAGGAACATCATAAGGTTGACTGTTATTAATCTATGGAGGTACGAGAAGTTACTATATACATAGCGATCCCGCACCTCAGCCCTATAGGGCTGAGTGTCATCCATCAGGCTGATGAGAAGCATGTTGATGTTACATTCCAACGGCTACTGTTTGGCCACATGGCTGATGTTTGGCTACACAGCTACATGGCTGATATTTGGCCACACAGCTGATATTTGGCTACATAGCTACATCGCTGATATTTAGCCACATCGCTACATAGCTGTTGCTTGGCTACATAGCTATTGTTTGGCCACATAGCTGATGTTTGGCTACATGGCTGATGTTTAGCTACATAGCTGATATTTAGTCATATGGCTGATGTTTAGCCACATGGCTACATAGCTACATCGCTATCATACTGTTTAGCCATATGGCTGATGTTTGGCTACATAGCTACATCGCTACTGTTTGGCCACATGGCTGATGTTTGGCTACATAGCTACATCGCTACTATTCAGCCATATAGCTGATGTTTGGCTATATAGCTACATCGCTAAAATTTAGGCTAATCATTTGGTAAACAGCGAGGTCTAATAATTATCTATTAATCCTTTCTATTTAACAGCTATCTAAACGGTCTACGGTGGCTATATACTCGATTTTACCTATAGGCCTATTTTTCGTAGTCGCGCAAAAAAAAATTCCCCACTAGCGTCTCGCGCCAATGTTTTTAAAAACAACTGTATCTCTCCGAGCATGATTACCGAGAAGAGACAATTTATCGTCGCCTGGTTTCAAGAGGCTGTAGCGGCTGGTAAACTTGAGGAGGAGTCACCTTCGGACGAGGATGATGACTCGATGGCTTTCTATGACGTGGACAGTCCACGGAACGAGAGTCAGATTGTGGAGGTTATTCATAGAGAGACGTCATCACGGACAGACTGGCAACCAAGAACGGAGCGAAACGAAGATTTTTACGATCCGCAAGTGCAAGGTTACCATACTCTGTTAAAAAGCGGGGAATTCCCCAGGGCCGAAAAGCCGGAGAATAAATCTCGACTTCGGGCTTCCTACTTGATCAACAAATTTCGAAGCTTCGACATGCAAATTCTTGACGCCGGAATGGCGGGAGATGAAGACCTAGTAGAGAAATTGGTCCGCAAGCAAGCTGAAAGGGAATACAAGGATACCATCAAAGGAAGGAGCGCATGATAGATCACAAGCACTCTGTAAGGAGAGGGCATTGGCCGATGCGAGTCCTGATAGGCAAGCCGCTAGCTCATGGGACTGGGTGCACTATCAGGTCCCGGTACTCGTACGTATCTCCGCCCTCGCAATACGCCAATATCATACCTCGCTCTAGCGCCTCACACGCAGGTGCTGGGTCTGCAGCGCACGAAAAAACAGCTTGTAACACCGTCATGGTAATGATGGAAATGTAGTCAGGGCTCAATTCCATGCAGGGCAGTAGTTCTATGTCCTTCTCCCTTCCTCAGCTCAACGCTTTTGATGGTGGACCGGTCCAACCACGGACTATCGGTTTGGACCAGTCCGTCCAGATGACTAAGCAGTTAGTTTGGGATTTAGACGGACTAGTTTAATATCTAGACCGACTGTTTAGACTATTAGTTAAAACGGTCTATAGAGTCTAACGAGATAGGTTTAGCGCAGCCCTATAGGTTTAAGCCCTATATAGAAAAGTAATAACTCTACTATATAAAATCCGGATACTCTAACTAAAGAGGCTTAGCGGCTCTCGGCTACCTAGCCCTATAGTGAAACAACTAAATCCCGCCTATATAATAGGTGTGTTTTTCACCTTTTAACTACTAATTAACTACTATTATAGCTAGCGACGACGAGTCTAAGCTCTCAGAACCTCCTACTATTACTAGTAATCCTTTATCTATCGCTAGATCGATCGTATTATTAGTTAATCCCGCTCGGTATACCCGTTTTATTATATAGAGGCGACCTATTACGGGCGTATAAATATAACGTATTTTACCTTAAGAACCTACCTATAACCTATTAGATAGCCCTTCTAACTATATAGCTAGGCCCTCTAGATACTCCTATTAGTAGGGAAGCCGAAGAAGAGGAGGATATAGACCTATATCTTTAAACTCCTAGCCCGGGGTCTAGCATTTCTTAATCTTTAGATAATTCGAGAAATAAATCTAGACCTAAGACCTCCTTTATCTACGAGTACGCGACCTCTAAAAAGAAGGCGGATAGCTCCTACTAGGTATATAATCGCTATCCTAAATCCTATAAATATAGCGGTAGAACTAGGGCTATAGCTAGGCACCTAAAGGAGAAATATCGTATCGATCCTAAGGCCGACTCGGTCGCATAAAAAAGAGACTAAAATAGTATAGCTATCGACGTAGCTATCCTTCGTTATACGGACTCGATATATAAAGCTAATATATAAGAGGAAGCGAGAAGGCGAGAAGAACTCGGTAGCCTAAGTCTTAATAAGACTACCTTAGAGTACCTTTATATCCGATAGATTATAAGTTAGGATATCGCCTTTAACTAGGTTACTTATAAACCGTTTCGCGACCTCCTTAAGTATATTAATCCTACTATAAATCGACTACTACCGAACGCACCTAGTACTATTCGGATTTATACTCTCGGCCTCTTTAATAAGGGTAAATAACGACTACGTTATATACTTACTATAGCTATCTCTAATATCTATATTACTTACGATATATAGACGTTACTAAACTACCTCGGAGTTATCGCGATTATTACTTATTTTATAAGCGAGAAGCTTTAATTAGAAGCCTTAACTCTCGCTCTTAAAGAGCTAGAAGGAGAGCATTCGGGCCTTAATTAGGCTAGGGTTATCCTAAAGGTTATTAACGACTTCGGAATACGTAATAAACTCGGATACTTCGTTATAGATAATACGAGTTTAAATAGTACCCTTATTAAGGCTATAGCGGATTCTCTCGCTCTCGATAATATTATATACGACTCTAACTATCGTCGCTTACGCTATAACGGTTATATTATTAATCTCGTAGTATAGGCCTTCCTATTTAGTACGGAGGAGGATAACTACGAGGAACCGAATAAGAATACGATATCTCCTTCCGAGGCTTAATTAGATTATTAGCGACGACGTAGCCTACTCGGAAAACTCTATAATATTATTAAATAGATTATAATTACTCCTTAACGTATATATACCTTTAAGGAATTAAGTGGCGGCCTAATACCTCGTCGCGATAATAGTACTCGATAGAACTTATAGTATAAGATACTCGATCGAGTAATACGTCTAAAAGTAGTACTAGTTTAAACGGTTTATAATAAGGAGGCTCTCGTAAAGGATATACTCTTAGCTACTAGCTAGCGAACGCTATCGTAGATACGTAACTTCCTCTAGAGCTTCTACGATATAATAAAAGCTATATATCGGCAAATCTCAAAAGTTTATATTAAATCCGGATTTACTAACTCCGGAAACACGGGTAAAATCGTGATTTTATCGCAAATAGTAAATGCATTTACTAATAGCACGATTTTTATAGACTTAGTAAATATATTTTACTAGATATTATATTTTACCCTATTTAGCTTATATACCCTACTAATAGTAAGCTTCTATAATATATAATAATATATTATCGATAAAATTAGCTTATAGTAGTCCGAGATTAAGGTTTAAACTTTAGTTTTATTAAACTATATTAATTAAGTAAGTAGAATATAATAGAATCGAACGGCCGACTCGACGATTATATAAGTCTAATTCGGATAAAGAATTTATAGATAGCGCTCTCTAATATCTTAATTTATTATACGAGTCGGATAAAGTCTATCTCGAGTTAACCTTCTTCTCGTATATATTTACTAATATCGAATTTACTATAGTAAT
>JAABUP010005589.1_pt1 | contig 18880 bp, 19 predicted proteins | sample 5559201 | NCBI WGS metagenome assembly JAABUP01 (sample SAMN10711887, study PRJNA513373) | rock metagenome | isolation source: Antarctica rocks | place: Antarctica
TTCGATGCGTCCCAAAGCGCGCAAAGTCCGCGACAGGGTGTTGTTCGCGCCGGCGGCCGATAGCTTGCGCAGAAGAATGGAGGGTGCGACGGCGCCGGCCTCGATGGAAGCCTTCACGCGCATCAGTTCCGACCAGCCCTGCACGAGCGCCGCCGTTTCCACGGCCTCGCCGATCAGCGGCTTGAGCAGCGGGTACGTGTCGGGCTTCTCGACCGCGTAGAGCTTGCGGTCCCTCAGGTCCTTGACGCGCGGCGCGAAGCGATAGCCCAGGAGATGGCACAGGCCGAAAACATGGTCCGTGGCGCCGGCGGAATCGGTGTAGTGCTCGGCGATGCGCAGGCTGGTTCGGTGCGCCTGCGGATGCAGGCCGTCCAGCACGTAGGGCGCTTCGCTGGCCGTGGCGGAAATGACCCGGGTGTGCATCGGGCCGTACTGGCCGGATTGGGTTGTATAAAGCACGACACCCGGGTTGATCCCGTACTTGGCGTTGACGTCGCCGGTGGTTCCGGCATGGCCGCCGGCGCGGAAATACTGCCCGTCGGAGGACGAGTCGGTGCCTTCACCCCACATGGCGGCCAGCGGATGCCGATGGTGAGCATCGACGATCGCGGCACGGCCGGAGGCGTAGTTGTCTTCGTTGATATGCCACTGCGCATGTTGACCAGGTGATGGTAGCTCAAGCCGCGGGTCGCGTCGGCCATGCGTGACAAGCCCAGGTTGGTCCCGTCGGCCAGAATCGCCGCGAGCAGCGCCGGGATGTCGGACGCCGGATAACCGGTGCGCAGGTGGGTGAAGCAGCTGGCAAAGCCGGTGAGCTGCGCGACATCCCCCATCACCTCTGTGACGCGCACCCGGGGCAGCATTCCATACAGCCGGCCGGCCAACAGGCGTGCCGTTTCCGGCACGGTCGGCTTGGTACGGGCGACATAGAGCGAGCCATCCTCGATCTCGACGCCGTCCAACTCGCCGCGTCCTGCACGGCGCGCCACGAACAGCAGGCGTTCATGCAGCAGGCGAGCTCGGGCAGCGACGTAGCGCTCGGGATCGATCTCGCCGCCAATGCCGGAAGGCGGCGCTCCGGCCGGCTCCTCGGGCAGCAGATAATCCTCGAAGGCGCGATGGTTGCGGCTACCCGCCACCCAGACGTCCGCGCCACGGAGCCGGTCACGCAGGATGGCGAGGACGGCTGTCTCGTACAGGCGCCGGTCCGGCACGGTGCCGGCGAATATCATCCGGCGCCACTTCGGTAGCAGGAACGCGGATGGCAATTCCTTGGGCAGGGCGCGGCCGCTCTGGTCAGCCTCCTTGAGCAGTTCGATCTCGGCAAGCAGGGGATCGTTCGGCGTGTTCGACTGGAACCGGAAAGCGGCCAGGAAGCGCGGGCTGAAGCGGCGCAGCACGGCGTAACGCTCGGCTGCGGTGGCGAGGATTTCCACGTCGGCGACGTTCGCCACGGACTCGATCACGGGCAAGGCCTGGTCGAGCTTGGCGAAGCCCACCTCCCGCTCGACCGCGGCGACGCCTTCCTCTCCGGCCTGCTACGCGCGCTTCAGGGCAACGATCGTGCGCCGGAACAGCAGCAGGGTGCGGGCGACGTCGCGCTTGGTAGCCTGGAAACGCCGCTCGTCGCGCCCGCGGGCCTTGGTGAACAGCGAGCCGACGTATTTGCTGAACATGGACAGGAGGGCGTCGGTCAGCCGCGTCTCGAGGTCTGCAGCCTGCGCGACCAGCAATGCGGTCCGGCGCAGGGGTTCGACGCCCGCGAGGTGCTGGGTGGTCATGATGTCGCCCTCCTCTACCAGCCGCGTCAGGCGGACAGCATGGATGCGTCTGGCCCGCTCCGGTCCGATCCCGACGGCGCGCACCCAGTCCAGCCTGTCGAGCAGTGCCACCATATTGGTCGGCGCCGGCGCCTCCGGGGCGTCGCGCAGCCAGGCGAGACGGGAGCGGCGCAGCGCGGGGTCCGTTACGAGCAAGCCATCAAGCGCCGCCTGTTGGACGTCGGTCAGGCCGTCCACCAGGGCTTGGAATGTCCGCTTGCGCGCCCGGGCCCTCGCGGCCAGCCCGATCCGCTCCAGCACTGCGGCGTCTGGGATCAGCACGCGTTCGGCGTGCAGGTGGGCGAGGATAGCTTGCACGATCGGCTCGCCGCGGTCCGTCGCCCAGGCCGCCTCCGCGCCGATCCGCAGGCAGTCGCGCCAGTCGCTGAGCCGGAAGCTGCGCAGGCCCAGGACCGTGTGCAGCTCGGCGGCGTGCTCGCGGCGGGTCTGGTCGCGCCGGGCGTAATCGGTGAAGACCTCGGGTGAGGTGCCGATCTGGCCGGCCACGAAGCCCAAGACGGCCGCGGGCGGCTGCTCGCCGGGTCCGAGGCCTTGGCCGGGATGCCGCAGCAGACAGAGTTGCACGGCGAATCCCAGCCGGTTGAAGGCTCGGCGCTTCGCCTGGACGAGCGTCAGGTCCTCGGGGTTGAGCACATAATGCCGCGCCATCTCGGCCGGTGAGGTCGGGATCGCGAACAGGCGGGCGCGTTGCTCGGGTGACAGCAGGGTGCGGCGGGGCATGAGGGCCTCGGCTGGATGGGAGGCCGTTCATAACCTGCTTGCCTTTCAATACCGTTCTGCAACAGGATATTGAAAGCGAAAACATCAGGCTTCACCGTGGCCATCAAACCCGTGCGCAAACGACCGTCTTTGAAAGCCCTCGAACCGGCCAGCGGCATCGGGACAGGCGGAGGCGGCGGGATGCTGCTCGGCTACGCCCGGGTGTCCAAGGGCGACGAGCAGAACAACGCCCTCCAGGCGAAAGCGCTACGGGCGGCCGGCTGCCGCAAGCTGTTCGAGGAATCCGCGTCGGGCGGTCGCTGGGATCGCCCGGAACTACATCGGATGCTCGACCAATTGCGCGAGGGCGACACCGTGGTGGTCTGGAAGCTCGACCGGCTGTCGCGCTCGCTGAAGGACGTGCTGCACATCATGGAGCGGATCGCCGAGGCCGGCGCCGGCTTCCGCTCGGTGACCGAGAACATCGACACCACCACCCCTGCAGGTCGTATGATGATGCAGATGGTCGGCAGCTTCGCCGAGTTCGAACGTGCCATGATCCGCGAGCGCACCTCAGCCGGCTTGGCGGTCGCTCGGGCCGAAGGCCGTGTGGGCGGCCGGCGCAAGAAGCTGGACGCCACCAAGCGGCGCGAGATCGCCGAAAGCGTCATCACTGGCCGTAAGTCCGGCGCCGATATGGCGCGCCTCTACAATGTCAGCCAGCCAACCGTGTCACGGATCGTGGCTCAGTATCGGATCGGCCCGCCTTAACGTGCAATTTTGCGCAAACGGTGAGGTGACCCCTATCACGTGCTTGAATAAGCCTTTGCCGTCTCGATCAATTCAATATCGCGGTTGGGCTTGCACGTGACCATGATGCTGAACGGCATCCCTTCAATGACTTCGAGGCAAGGGATGGCAAGTGCCGGCCAGCCGAGGAGGTTGGCGGGCCATTGATAGAGGACCATGGCGTCCCTGACGCTCATAGGCCCCGCACCGGTCTCCACCTCGGACTGATCTCTTAGGGGTGTCGCCATCGGGAATGTCGGATGCGCCAGTATGTCGAGGTCGCGCATTATCGCTCTCATGCCGTTGGCCCATTCCCGGCGAAAGCGTTGCGCACCCAGGTAGGTGGAGGCATCTATCAACAGCCCGGCCAGCAAGAAGGGGCGGATGTCGTCGCCGATAGCCTCGGGCGTCTTCTCCAACGTCGGGCGGTGATAGGCGGCTGATTCAGCCAGAAGGATTGTGAGCCAGGCGCTACGAGCGAGCGCCAGGTCTGGCATTCGGAATGTCTCGATTTTCGCGCCGCGCCGGCGAAACCAGCCGAGCGACGACTCGAAAGCTGCACGCACTTCCGAACAGGCAGCTTCCAGCAGATTCTCGGGGATGGCGATGCGCATCCGGGATTTCGGCTGCGTCTGCGTCCCTGGCCCGCCGGTCCAGGCCTGTATCATCAGGCCAAGATCCTCGGCGGTGCGGGTCAGCAGCCCGAGATGATCCAGTGTCCAGGATTGCGGGATTACTCCCTCGCAGTTGATCAAACCGAATGTTGGCTTGAGCCCGAACAAGCCGCAAGCGGCCGCCGGGATCCGGATCGAACCGCCGGTGTCGGAGCCGACAGCGCCCAACACCATCCCGGACGCTACCGCAGCGGCCGATCCGCCGCTTGAACCCCCCACGAGCCGCAATGAATCGAGCGGATTGACCACTGCGCCGTAATAGGAGTTCGCACTTGTTACGCCATAGGCGAATTCGTGCAGATTGGTTTTGCCGACGATCACCGCGCCGGCCCGTTTCAAGGCGGAGAGTGCGTTGCAATCCCGGTCAGGAACGAAGTGCTGCAGAACCTTGCTGCCGGCCGTTGTTCGCACGCCTTGAGACGCGAGGATGTCCTTGACCCCGAGAGGGATCCCGTCGAGTGGCCCGAGCCGACCCTTGCTTTGGGCGCGGGCCTGTGCGGCGCGGGCTTCTTGCCGAGCACTCTCCAGGGTTAGCGTGATGAAACATCTCAGGCGAGAGTCATGCTCCTCGATCCGGGCAATGCAGGCCTCCAGCAGATCCACGGGGGACATCTCACCCGATTGAATCAAACTTGAGGCTTGCGCAATCGAAAGATCGGCGAGGGGCGCTTCCGGAACAACACGATGGGGCTCGTCACGATTCCGGATCAGGGCAAAACCTCGTAGACCGTTGCCGGGGTCGTCAGAAGCGGATCCTTCAAGACAAGGGGCGAAATCGCAGTCAGAAGCGCCGCAACCTGGGCCAGTTCGTCGGGCGCCGCCACGTAGGTAATCCGCTCGCGCAAGCGGGCCGCCACCTCGTGGTGAGGGCCAGAGGGCACAGTCCCGCTCGGTTCGCCTTCAGTGGTTCGCACCGCCAGGCCTCCGGTTATGGATCGTCAAAGCCGCAACTCTCCCGAGCCCCTGAATGAGACCGCCGCGCATGAAGAACACGATCAGGATGAGGACGGCGCCGAACAGGATCGGCCAGCGCGCCCAGTAATTCGAAACGACGTCGCTCAGCCAAGTGTAGATGACGGCCCCAATGATGGGGCCGAGAGGATGGCCGACGCCGCCCAATATCGACATGAAAGCGATCGCCGCAGACTGGTTCATGCTGGCCGCGCTGACCGGGACGATCTGCCACTGGAAAGCATAGAGGGCGCCGGAGATGCCGGTCATCACACCGGTCGCCGTGAAGGTCAGCAGACGATATCGCCAGACCGAGTAGCCGATCGCTTCCAGGCGGTCGTGATTGTCCTTCATTCCGCGCAACGCCAGGCCGAGCGGTGAACGCAGAATGATGAGGAGGACGAGAACGATCGAGAGCAGTACCGCGGCGGCAAACAGGTAGAACATGTTCGAGGATGCGAGCGAAACCTGGGTGAGGCCCAGGTTCAGCATGGGACGCGAGAATCCACTGAGGCCCGAGGGCCCCCCCGTCAGAACGCGCCAGGTCAGGGCGACGAAGTAGACGAGCTGCGCAAAGGCCAGCGTCATCAGAATAAAGTAGACGTCCTTCAGCCGTGCGGTCAGAAACGCCACGACCGCCGCCCCGAGCCCCCCTGCGATGGCTCCGGCCAGGAGCGCCGGAATAAGTGAGCTGTCGAACGTCTTGACGCACAGCCCCGCCGCGTAGCCGCCGAGACCGAAAAACGCGGATTGCCCGAAAGACAGCATTCCTGCCTGGCCGAGCATCAGGCCGAAGGCAACCGCCGCCACCGCGATGATCACGATGTCAATCGCGAGCGCCATGGGCAGCAGAAAGGGCAGGGCTACCAGGATCGCGCAGAGACTGAGGAGTGCCGGAACGACCCCGATCTCGCGCTGCGATGGCTTCGCCACGACAGTGGCAACGGATTTGGACATGCGCATGCGTTCCTTCACCGTTTCCCGAATAGACCCTTCGGGCGAAACAGGAGCACAGCCATCATGGCGAGATAAACGGCAGGCCAGGCTGCGAGCGGGCTGATCAGGGTGGCGAATTCTTGCAAGAGGCCGATGAGAAGGCCAGCGAAGATGGCCCCGTAAAGGTTGCCCATTCCGCCCACCACCACGATCACGAACGAAACCGTGAGAATATCCATGCCGATGAAAGGATGCACGCCCCGTATGGGCAAGCTGAGGACGCCTGCAAAGGCGGTCAGCAAAGTGCCGAATGCGAAACTTGCGGCAAACAGGATCCGAATATCCACGCCGAGCAGCATCACAGCATCGCGGTTTTCGATCGCGGCCTTGATCAGGGCCCCGACGCGAGTGCGTTCGATCAGAAGCCAGGATGCCAGCACCATCAGCCCCGTCGCCAACAGAACGAAAATGCGAAACTTTGGATACAGAATGGGGCCGAGTTGCATGGCTCCGTTGAGCGCCGCAGGAGGCATTATGCTCTCTCCGGCCGCGCCCCAGATCATGATGATAAGCTCTTGCAGGATGATGGCCAAGGCGAACAGCGCAAGCAGAAGATAGTTCTCGTCATCCGGGGCGTTGCCGTAAAGGGGTCGAAGCAATCCCCGCTCGATACACACTCCGAACGCCGCCAGAACGATCGGCGCTCCGACCAGCGCCGCCCAATAGGAGCCCGTCAGGTGGGCCAGGGCAAGGCCGACATAGCCTCCCAGCGCGAAGATCGCCCCGTGCGCGAAGTTCGGAATGTTCAGCATGCCCAAGATAAACGTCAGCCCGAACGCCGTGAGAGCGTAGAGTGCGCCGGTCGTCAAACCGTTCAGCAACTTGAGAATGATAAGAAGTTCCAAAGCCGTGGGCTCTCCGGGGGATGAGGGCCGTCGCACCCGGGGATGCGACGGCGGTTCGTGTCAGAGATCGCCAATCTTCGGGCAACCGAGGACGTCGGCCGGGGCACTGCCGTCGACGGTTTTGACGATCGAGGCGAGGTCGAACTTGTCTTTCACGTCGCCCGGCTTCTTGCCTTCGGTGACGAAGAACGAGTGGAACGTTTGATGCGTGTCGCGGTCGATCCGCGTCTTGCCCACGACAGTCTCGCCTTCCCAGCCTTCGAGCGCGCGAACCAGAGAGGCCGCTTCGGGTTTGTCCGCCTTCGAGACGCCTTCGAGCAAAAGCGCCATGGCGGCGTAACCGCTACCCGCCGGATAGCCCGGGGGCTCACCAAATCGCTCAAGGTATCGTTTGGAGAAGCTCTGCGCGACCGGATTGTCGATCGTGTAGTAGAAGGCCGAGCCTATCACCACACCGCTGGTGATGGACGGATCGAGGCGGAGGTAATCCTCAATGCCGCTGCCCCACGGCACCAGGATCTGCGCGCTTTGGGTCAATCCGAAGGAGCTCGCGGCGCGCAATGCCTGTGCCGTATCGAGCCCGAAATTATTTAGCACGATCACGTCCGGCTTGGCGGCCGCAATGTCGCCCATGTAGGGGCTGAACTCCCGCTCGCCGAGCACGTGCTTGGTGGATCCGACGAATTCGATACCGAGGTCCTTGGCCACACGCTTTTCGTAGTCTTCCAGGGTCCATCCGAAAGAATAGTCCGACGTCAGCATATACCAGCGCTTCGCCTTTGGGTTCTTTTCCGCGACGTAGCGCATCGTTGCATTGACACCGGCATAATAGGGGGGCGCCCAATTGAAGTAGTAGCGATGGCACGGCAGCGGACCGCCGCTCCAGAAATGCACGCGCTTCTCGCGCTTGGCGATATCGTCGACGGCCGCGGCGACGTCGTCAGCCCAAGGTCCCGCGATCGCGATAATCTTCTCGCTTTCGATCGCTTCCGAGACACGTCGGGTCGCCGTGCCCGCGTCACCGGCGCTGTCCCGGAACACGTATTTGACGTCGACTCCCTTGTGGGCAGCACGGAAATCTTCCACGGCCATCTCTTGGCCGCGCTTAATCCGTTCGCCGTCCGCGGCATAGGGGCCGGTGAGCGGCACGATGCCAAGAATGGCCACCGGACCCTCCGCCGCAAAAACGGGGCTGACGAGCCGCAGGGCCGAGATTCCGGCCAACGCTCCGGCCCCCTGCAGAAGGCCTCTTCGTTTCACCTCGAAATTCATAATGACTTCCTCCCATGACATACACGATTGCGCACAACCACACCAATGCTCCGCAGGCTCAGTGACCGACGCCGAGGTGACGATGGATCAAGGCGGTATCGGCCGCGAGATCAGACGCACGCCCGTCGTAGACGACGCTGCCGTTGTCGAGGATGTAGGCGTATTCTGCGAGCTCCAGCGCCAGATCGAGCTTCTGCTCTACGATGAGCATGGTCAGGCCCGATCCCCTGAGGCCCGATAGGACCTCAATCACGCGATCCACCATGATGGGGGCAAGGCCCTGCGAGGGTTCGTCCAGGAGCAGGATCTTGGGCCCGAGCATGAGGGCACGCGCGATTGCCACGATCTGTTGCTCACCGCCTGACAGCGCTCCGCCGGCCCGGTTCAGCAGGGGCCGGATCAGCGCGAAATCGTCCAGCACGCGCTCAAGCGTCCAGGCGCTTGTCTTGCGCCGGGCTATGGCGAGATTTTCTGTAACGGTCAGGTGGGTGAAGATGTCCCGGCTTTCGGTCACGCAGGACACTCCGAGGCGCGTGATCTGGTCTCCACGCAGGCCCGAAAGTCTCTGCCCGTTCAGGCTGATCAGTCCTTTTGCCGGCCGGAGCAGGCCGCAGATGGCGCGAATCATGGTGGTCTTGCCTGCCCCGTTGCGTCCGAGGAGCGTGGCCACCGAGCCTGCCGGGATCTGCAGAGAGACCTCGTGCAGCACGTGGCTGCGGCCATAAAAGGCATCGATCCCGTCCACCACAAGCCCGCTCACGGGGCCACCATGGCTTTTCTCGAACCGAAATAGGCTGCATGGACTTCGGGAATTCGCCGGATCTCCTCCGGTGTTCCCTCTGCGATCAAACGGCCGAAATTGAGGACGCTGGCTCGATCGGCGATGCCGATGACGAGTTCCATGTTATGTTCGATGAGCACGATCGTGTAGTGGGAGCGCAGAACCTTCAAAGTGTCGATGGCTTCTCGCAACTCCGCCGAAGACAGCCCGCTCGTCGGCTCGTCGAGCAGGAGTAATTTCGGCTCGCAGCACAGGGCTATGCCGATATCGATCAGCCGCTGCACTCCATAGGGGAGCGTCTGAGCCTCGAAGTTGGCGGCAGTTTCCAGCCCGAGTTGGCTGAGAACCCGGGATGCGAGAGCATGGGCCGGGCCGCCGAGAGCTCGCGGGCAAACCGACGAGCTATTTCCGACCGAGCGCTCTGCCGCGAGCATCAGGTTTTCGCGAACCGAGAGGTGGGGAAAAACATTGGTGCGCTGATAAGAGCGGGAGATGCCGATCTTCACGCGATCCGCGGCCCCCCGAGCGGTCACGTCTTGGCCGCGAAAATACACTCGCCCGCGAGTTGGACGGTAAACCCCGGTCATAAGGTGGAACAGAGTTGTCTTGCCGGCCCCGTTCGGGCCGATGATGGCGTGAAGGGACCTTTCCGCAATCCGCAAGCTAACATCCTCGACGGCGTGTACGCCGCCGAAGCTTTTGGACAGACCCTCTGTTCTGAGGATGTCGTCGCTCACCGAACCGTCCTGTTGGGCTTCCGCAGTCGGAGAGACTTGCACCCAGGTTTGTTCAGGTCAATAGATCGTCGCCCGATCACCTGACATTTTCACTGGCCTATATGCCGGCACAGCCTAAAAAGCTGATGGAGACCATCAAGGCAGCCGCCAAGGCGGCAGTGATCGAGAGTGAACGGTGATCCGATATTTTGATCGAATCGATCAGTTTACGATCGATTGACCTGAACGGAAACGGGTGGGAGATTGGCTCCGGGTATTTGATCCTGCCCCAAACGTCGGAGTTCGGATGTCAAAGCGTGAAGAAGCCTCCAGCACCAACGGGGTATATGGCCCGACTGAATTGCGCGGGCATATCCGCGCGGGCAGGTTCACGGGACAGACCGCAGGCCAGGCGCCTGGATATTTGCAGGGCAACCTCGCCATTCTCCCTGCAGTCGACGCCAATGATTTCTTGCGTTTCTGCACCCGCAATCCGAAATCCTGCCCGCTGATCGGCGTTGGCGAGCCAGGGGACCCTCGGTTGCCGGGCCTGGGGACGGATATCGACATCCGGACCGACGTACCGCGCTATCGCGTGTTTCACAGCGGCCAGCCCGCTGGCACGCTCCCCGATCTCATGGAGTTGTGGCGGGACGATTTCGTGACCTTCGTCTTGGGCTGTTCGTTTTCTTTCGAAGAAGCTCTGAGGCGCACCGGAATTCCGGTCCGGCACATCGATGCCGGCCTGAATGCGCCGATGTTCACCACCAACATCCAGACCAGCCCGGCTGGCCGATTCGGCGGCCCCTTGGTAGTGTCCTTGCGTTGCTTTGCCCCGGCGGATGCGATTCGGGCCATCGTGCTGACGGAGCGCTACCCCCAGGCTCATGGTGCTCCGATCCACATCGGAAATCCGGCCGCGATCGGAATCGCCGACATCCAAAAGCCAGACTTCGGGGATGCTCCCGTGATGCAGCCGGGCGATATCCCGGTTTTCTGGGCTTGCGGGGTAACCCCGCAGTCCGCGATCCGGACAGCCCGCCCTGAAATAGCGATCACGCATGAGCCGGGGCACATGCTGGTGACCGATCGCCTTGCGGAGAGTGGCGTGTCATAGCGGCCACGGTCGGCAACGATCACCCCAATCACGGTCGGCCCAGCCGTTCGGTAGCGAGCTTCAACAAGGCCTCATGTGTGGGAGCGGCGACAAGATGGATTTGGTGTTCGAACAGGAAGGGCGACGGTGCGTGCAAGTCGCCGCCGGGGTGATCGCGGGCTGGACGGCACGCGACAGCTCTGCCGTGGAGCACCATATCGGAGAGCTCGCCGCCTTGGGGGTGCCGCGGCCCTCGACGGTGCCCCTCTTCTACCGGGTCGCCTCCTCGCTGTTCACCACCTCCTCAAGTATCGAGGTCGTCGGAACGCACTCGTCCGGCGAGGTGGAGCCGGTGCTCTACAGTGAGGAGGGACGGATATGGCTAGGCCTTGGTTCGGACCACACCGATCGCAAGCTCGAGTCCCATTCGGTCGCTTTGTCAAAACAGGTCTGCGCCAAGCCGGTCGCACACACCTTTTGGGCCTTCCCCGAGGTCGAAGACCATTTGGATCAGCTCGAGTTGCGCTCCTGGACGAGGCAGCGTGAGCTCGAAGAATGGGCTCTTTACCAGCAAGGGACTCTCGCGGCGATGCGGCCACTCCTGGAACTCGCTAGAGCCGCGCCCCTGGCAACCCAGGACGGCAATCTACCGCCGGCGACTATAATGATGTGCGGAACGCTTGGGGTTCTAACGGGCGGGGTCAGGGCCAGCCGGTTTTTTCGGGTGGAACTGAAGGATCCGGTCCGGGGCCGGACGATCGAGCACGTTTACGAGACGGTCGTCCTCCCGGTCGTATCGTGAGGGTCAGTCGTGCACGCATGCTACTTCTCGTTCGGTTCGGCTGCAATCTGCGTGGCAAAGCCGAACCTCGACCGGCAAGTCGCCGTGAGGTTCGGCATTGTCGTGGGCATTGCAAGGCGCCGGACGCGCCGATGCACGCCTGAGGACAAGTCGTAGCAAGGGCGACTATGGGGCGGAGCTACGAGCATCGCGGGGCGTACGGGGTCGAGCCGATCTGCAAGGTGCTGCCGATCGCCCCGTCGACCTACCTCCTGGACGTGTTCTACGGAAGAAGACCAGTTGATGGAGTAACGCAGATCTTAGTATCTGAGTCTGGACTGCCACCCCCAAAGCGATCAGCACCAAACTTTCCCTGAACCATCCGTCTGAGTCAGTGCACTAGTTGGCTGCCCAGAGAACCAGGCCTCTTCCGCCGCTAGCCGGGCGACTTCCGGCAGAATTGCCAGCTCCGAAGTGGGCAAGTAGGCAACTGAGTACTCAACATCTCTTACGCGCGGTGTTTCTGGTAGGACAGTAATATCGCCTGAGTCCAGCAACGATGAAAACAGTTTTGGCGGAAGTAGGCTTATCCCGATGCCCTTCCGCACTAATGATGCCACCACGCTGAAGCTATTGCAATAGCTCACTTGCCGTGGCCGGATGCCCGCTTCTCTAAACCACTCCTGCATGACAACATGAGCATTCGACTCATGAGGCAAACTGATAATCGGCACGTCGACAAGGTCGAGAGGCGTGACTTCGGTAATTCCGTTCAATAGTTTCGGATGGGACATCCAGTTCAAGACAGATGATCCCAATGATTTCGTTATAACACCAGGCGCAATTACTGGTCCAGGTAACATAGCCATGTCAATCCTGCGCGCTCCCAATTTCTTCTGAAGCCGCCCGGATAGGTCTACGTCGAGTTCCAATCCAACCTTTGGAAATTCTCTGCCCAACCGGACCAGCAACCGATCTAACCAACTTAGGGCGATCACCTCGCCAACCCCGAGGCGAAGCGAGCCCGAAATTCCAGCATTTCCGCCAGCGGCGACACGAAGGACGGTGATGTCAGCGACAATGCGCTCCGCTATTTCTAGACACTTTCTCCCGACTGCCGTGAATACCATTCGCCCCTTCTCCCGTCGGAAGAGGGGGGCTCCAAGTTCCTGCTCCAACTCGTGCATGCGCCTGGTAATCGCGGGCTGGGTTAGGTTCAGATGCCGCGCAGCCGCACCGAACCCGCCCAAGCGGGAGACCCATAGGAGGGTTTCTAAAGCTCGGAGATTCACGAGGATACATAACAAATTTGCATGGACGGTCATTAACATAATCGTCTTGCAAGCGCAACACGAGAGGTGCAGTATGCCGAGGTCGAGAAAGCTGGAGGACTTGGTCGTGCTTATTCCTACAAAGCCTCTCTCAGCCGCCGTGATGCTGGGAGTCCTTACGGTCTACGCGACAGCCGCACGCGCTACCGACTTGAAATGCGAGCCCGCTAGAATCGCCGCTAAATACCCAGGTATTGCCGGTAAGACCATCAGGATCGGTCAGGACGGAGAGAGTTCTCCTTATAGCTTTCGGGACCCAAAAGATTTCAATAACCTGATTGGCCTAGATGCTGACCTGGCGCGAGCTACGTTCGAGTGTGCTGGTGCACCTGTGGAATTTGTCACAGGTGCTTGGTCCGGGCTTCTTCCTGCGGTGATTGCTGGTCAGGCTGATGCAATGTGGGACACGCTATTTTATACCCCGGAGCGAGCCAAAAAGGTAGACTTTGTTGTATATTTGTCTGCATCGAGCGGCGGCTTAGTTGCCAAGGGAAACCCAAAGCATGTAGGTTCAATAGCAGACATTTGCGGTCTCCAAGCAACCGCTGGACTTGGAACGCAGGAAGAGGCGTCCTTGCGTGAAATCAGCGCTAAGTGCACGAGCAATGGAAAGAAAGCGCTCGATGTCATAACGTTCCCGGACATCCCTGCTGGCGCGAGACTGGTGCAAAACGGTCGCGCTGATGTAATGGTTTCGGACCTTGCGATGGTCGACTCGATTGCTGGCAATAACCCTGGTTCTTTTGAACGGGCCTTTACCATTGAGACCAGCGATAAGAAGGCGGTCGGACTTACAAAAGGCAATACGGATCTCGCGAATGCAATTCGCGATGGCCTTTCGATCTTGCGATCGAATGGAGGCGCCAAAGCAATATTTGCTAGATACCACGTTGACTACGCGATAATGAAAGATCCCGAAGTACTGGCTAAGTAAGCGTCGTGATGACCGCGCAGCCGGGCGACGGTGATCGGCGATGACCTGGTCTATACTTGCTCGCGACCTCAATACTGGAGAGATCGGGGTGGCCGTGGCAACCAAGTTCCTTGCAGTCGGGGGGCTCTGCCCATACGGCCACGGGCAGTACGGCGTGATCGCAACACAGGCGCTGGTCAATCCACTGTTCGGGGGCCGAGGTCTACGTCTTCTCGCGGAGGATTACTCAGCTGTTCAGGTACTCGCGATGTTGCTGCTTAGTGACGAAGGTCGCGAGATGCGCCAACTACATCTGATGGATCGGTTCGGCCATATCGCCCAGCATACTGGGAACGGGTGTCAGCCGTGGTGTGGCAGCATCGGAGAGGTTAATGTATCGGTTTCTGGAAACAGGTTGGCGGGCCCGCACGTTGTTCAACGTACTCACGATGTCTACATCGAAAATTTGAAAATGCCGTTCGCTAAAAGGCTCCTAGTTGCAATGGAGGCGGGGGACGCCGCGGGCGGTGACAAATGGGGGAAGCAGTCTGCTGCGCTACGTATCTGGAAAGGCGAGGAATACACCTCTTTGGACCTTCGTGCGGACGACCATCCGGATCCTCTGTCGGAGGTGCGCAGACTCTATTGCGTGGCACGCGAACGATATATTCCATTTAGCACGGCCTATGCAACAAAAGAAAACCCTACGGGGATGACCGACCTCGCTGAAATTGAGGCGCGGGTTGAGAGGGCCAGGAAGCTGCCTGGTTCTGGGAAGAGTTCCAGAAGAGGAAGGTCGTGAGCTGTGCAGTCGGAGTTGGCGTTCTGAGGCGGACTAGCCAGCCGTCCCGAGATAGAGTCAGGAGTTAAGGCGAGCAAGAAATTGGCGGTGACCGCAAACCCGAGGCATTAGACACGGACCCGCGGTCCTCGTCTAGGTCGTGCAAGGCATAACCCGAACTCAGCAATCTAGCGGTATTCTTTGATGGTAGCGTTTCCCCGGCCCGGGATCGCGGGCAAGAAGCAAGTCGTCGCGACGCTCATTGCGGCCTTGTTCGCCTTGAGCTTAGTTCGGTATGCTCCTGTGATGCCAGAACCCGCCCGCGAAGTGCTGTCCTATGTGACAGCCCCATTTCTGCTACAAGGCGCTTTAATAGCGGTCGAAATCGCCGCTCTCGCAATGCTTGGGGGCGTTGTCTTAGGGCTAGTGCTCGCTCTGATGCGCCTCTCGCGGCTCGCGCCGGTTCGTGGCATCGCGTGGTTCTACATTTGGTTTGTGCGCGGGACGCCGATTCTTTTGCAGCTAGTTTTTCTGTATGACGCCCTGCCGCCAATGGGAGTGAGGCTGAACAGCTTCACCACCGCAGTCCTGGGTTTCGCTCTCAATGAGGCGGCGTTCAGCGCGGAGATAATCCGGGGAGGAATAATCTCTGTTAACCGTAATCAGAGCGTAGCGGCGACCGCCCTTGGTATGGGGCCATTTCTCGCCCTCCGACGTATCATTTTGCCGCAAGCTATGCGAGCGATTTTGCCGGGCATGACGAACGAAGTAATCGGAATGCTTAAGGGCACCTCGATAGCTTCGGTGATCTTCGTCAACGAGCTCACTTTTCGCAGTCAGCAGATTGTCGGTCAGAATTTTAAGTTTTTTACGGTCTTTGCAGCCGCGGGGATTATCTACTTAACGATGACGAGCGCTGTAGCAGCGATGCAGGCCTACTTAGAGCAACACTTTAACCCCGAAATCGTAAGGAACCCGGGCCGGAAGAACGCGATCCGCGAATATTTCGGCCTGGGTCTTGGCTCGCGGGAGAGTGCCAGCGCGGCTACGCGGATGCCGATTGTAACCGAGACAAGTCCCCAAACGCACTTGGCGCTGAATGCTTCTCAGCGCAATCAACTCGGGGCTGCAGACATCCTCAAATCCACCTTGGAGAAGCCCAGGGCTGTTGATGACGAGTTCGTCATCTGCCGAGGAGTCGCAAAGTCTTATGGCCCGAGAGAGGTGTTGCGTGGAATCGACTTGGTGGTCAATCGCGGTGAGGTAGTCGTCATTATGGGCCCGAGCGGCTCGGGCAAAAGCACTCTACTACGGCTGGTAAATCACCTCGAAACCTTGGATGCCGGAGAAATTAAGGTGGCGGGCGAGTACGTTGGATATAGGAAAATTGCGGGCGTCCTCCGCCCCTCGCGCGATCTTGCCAAGGCTCGTGCTGAGGCTAGGATCGCAATGGTGTTTCAGCATTTCAACCTGTTCGACCATCTTACCGCTTTCGAGAATATCGTTGAAGCACCGGTTCAGGTTTACGGAGAGTCCCGAGCCAGAGCCCGCGATAACGCATTGCGGCTGCTCGCAGGAGTTGGCCTAAGTAGCCACGCTGATCATCTACCTCATCGTCTGTCAGGTGGACAGCAGCAACGGGTGGCCATCGCGCGCGCTCTTGCTATTTCGCCTCGCTTGATGCTGTTCGACGAACCGACTTCGGCGTTGGACCCGGAACTCGTGGGGGAAGTTCTCGGAGTAATTCGGCGAATGGCTGAGGGTGGCATGACCATGATGGTCGTGACTCATGAGGTCCGCTTCGCGCGTGAAGTCGCTGACCGCGTGATCTTTATGGATGAAGGGCTTATTGTTGAGGAAGGTTCCCCAGAGGAGGTCCTAGATCGCCCAAAGCAGGAGCGTACACAGCGCTTCCTTCGAATGGTCGAGCACGAAACAACTATCGATTAGTTGGACGCCTCATTGAACCGTACTCACGGAGCCTAATAGAGTCGGATGTTGAACTTATCGGAACGCTTCAAGGATGTTTTCTCAAGTCACTGTCGTAAGTTGAATCGGAACAGGAGTGCGCACCACCGCAGGTGCGAGCTGACGCAGTAAACTGCCCAACCGGAAGAAAGTAGTCGAGAAAATGAAGAAGCCCGTTAAAGATATGGTTAATACACGGCGCTTAGATCAGAGAATGGAGTCGAATAAGATCGACGCCATTGTAGCGCGTGCTGGAGTTAATTTCACGTACTTGGCTGGCTTTGCCTACCCTGGTACCTTAGCTCGCCACCTCGATCTACCGGATTCCCCTCGTGGAGTTTTTCTCATATGGCCAAGGCAAGGTGAGCCCAGGATTATTCTCAACGCCATTGCGGAAGGTCTTAGTCAGCGCGACTCGTGGGTGGAACATTTCGACCTTTATGAGGGGTACGTGGAACAACCTGTAGAGCGGCTCGCCAAGACCATTCGCGAGATGGGGCTTTCAGAAGCAACTGTGGGTTTCGAAAAAAACTACGTGAGCGGGTCGGACTGGGACTATCTGAAAGCCAACCTGCCCGGAATGAACGCTGTGGACTCGACTTCGCTGATGGATGACGTGCGGGCAGTCAAGACTTCGGGCGAACTCGCATTGCTGAGGCGAGGGGCTGACATCCTCGACGATGCCTTTCTTAAGGTTCTGCCGACCGCGCGTTCTGGTATGCGTGAGCGAGAATTGCATGCAGCGCTTGTCTCAGAATGCCTATCTAATGGCTGCGAATTCGCACATGGAATCCTCAATTCAAGCCGAAACACGATTGCCTATGCAGGTGAGAGCGATTTCAGATTCGCCGAGGGGGACGCGATTCGTACAGATTATGTTGCCTATGCTAATGGCTATCCAGGTCACCAATCACGATGCGCGGTGATCGGCCAACCGACCGCCGAGCAGCGAAAAGAGTATAGAGGTATTCGGGACATCTATCTTGCAGCAAATGATCGGTGTCGACCCGGGATTACAGCTGGGGAGTTGTACACGTTCGTGGTGGAGCGCTTTGCCGCCGCGGGCGTAGTCTATAAATCGATGCTTGCGGGTCATAGCGTCGGCTGTTGGTGGCACCAACAGGAGCCCGTCATTTCCCGCAATAATCCCCGGGTTCTCGAGACTGGGATGGTGATTGCCATGGAACCGCACGTCAACCACTGGCATATTCAAGACATGCTGTTGGTAGGTGACGCTGGACCGGAACTCATTTCAAGCAAGTTCCCCACGGACGATATCTTCGCTTGCGGGTGATACCGACAGTCGGGGCCACAAGAGCGGGACGAGTTCCTGTCCTGAAGGGGGGTTGAGCAGGTCGGGATAGCGGCGTGATGCTTGCCGTGTCCGGTTCGACGGAGGGTGGTCGGAAGCCGAGGCGAAGCTATTCCAAACGGACCATCAATCGTCGTCCGACATAAGTCGGCAGTCGGGCGCAAGATGCTGTTCCTGTTCGACTACGGTGACGACGGGCGGTTCACGGTCGAGGTCATCGGTCTCGGGCAGAAGGTTGCAAAACCCGATCTCCTGGAATCTCGGTGGCGAGAGCTCGGCGAAGTCGAGGCGTTTCCATCCATCCTAAGTCAGCTTCGGAAAGGCCCCGAGGAGGTCATGGCAAAGGCGTACACGGAGACCGTGCCTGCGCTCGGCAGACCCGCACATGATCCTTCACAACCGTGTAGCCACCCGCGAAGCCATGCTCGTCCCGGAGCCTCTCGAAAATCCTCTTGGCCGAGTGCCGCTGCTTCATCGGCGCATCGCGATCCGCCTCCAGGATCGCGTCGATCACCGGCAGCAGTGGCCCCAGCTTCGGCTTCTCGGGCGGCTTCGTGCGCGTGTACCCCGGAGGCAACGAGAACCGGCACATCTTCAGCACCGTCTAGCGGTTCAGTCCGAAGACCCGGGCGGCCTCCCGGCGGCTGTGCCCCTCGATGAATACGAAATGCCTAACGGCGGCGTAGATCTCCACGACGAACATCCCCGGCCCCCAAAACGGGAAGCCTATCCACTGGCCGGATTTTGCTCCGCCCGCGTCAGCAAATCGCCGGCGCTCCAGTGGCCTGGTTTGTCACCGCCCTACACAGATGTATCCGCTGGACGAGATCCTGCTGCTGTGCCTGCTGGCCGTGCTGGCCGGGGCGGAGACGATCGTCGACATCGCCCGCTTCGGGGAGACGAAGCGCGCGCTTCTGCGCCGCTTCCGGCCGTTCGAGGACGGCACTCCGTCTCATGACCACCTCGGCGACATCCTGGCGTCGCTCGATGCCGAAGCCTTCCAGCGATGTTTCGTCGCCTGGGTCGGCTCGCTGACCGGCGTTGCCACCGATGTCATCGCCATCGACGGCAAGACCGTGCGCCGTTCCTACCAGAAGAAAGGCGGCACGGCTCCCATCCACATGGTCTCGGCCT
>JAABUP010005590.1_pt1 | contig 18875 bp, 16 predicted proteins | sample 5559201 | NCBI WGS metagenome assembly JAABUP01 (sample SAMN10711887, study PRJNA513373) | rock metagenome | isolation source: Antarctica rocks | place: Antarctica
CCCTCCGCCCTACTCCCCTTCTAATCCCCTCACCCCTCCCAATATCCCCCCAAAACCACCTCCCCTCATGCCACCCCACCAACGTCGTCGCCCTGCCCTCTTTCCCCGCCCTCGCTGTCCTCCCTACGCGATGCACATAGCTCGTCACACCAGTCGGCATATCGTAGTTGATTACATGTGCGAGGCCCTGGATATCGAGGCCGCGAGAGGCGCGGTCGGAGGCGATGAGGACGGAGAGTTTGCGGGTGCGGAAGGAGGAGAGGAGCCGGCGGGTGGAGGTGGTGGTGGTGGATTTGGTGAGGGTGGCGATGTGCGGGGTCCAGGTGGGACGGAGGAGGGAGAGGAGGCGGGAGAGGCGGAGGGCGGATTCGTTGGTTGTGGTAAATATTAGGGTGCCGTGGGTTGAAGATACGAGGTTGCGCTGGGTGTTGGTTTTTGAAGTGCGTTTGGATGGTGGTGTGCTGCTCTCGGAGGATGATGTTGAACCTTCGGATGAGTCGTCCTCACCGGAAGTCGATGTCGACTTATCCCCTACAGACGCTTTTCTGCGTTCAGGAGATAGACTGGAAGGAGGTTTTGCGAACGCATTTTCCCGCTCAAGTAATGCTATGAGATGCAATGGCTTGTCTTCGACGTTCTTGATAGATATGGCACTCTCTTTCAGCGTCGGCGGCAACTCGAAAGATTCGCGTTGGTCCACGTTCTGTTCGAATTCTGGCTGATCATCCTTCTGATCAGTCGTCCTGCCACTCTCTAAAACGACCAACTTTGGCTTTCTCAATTTTAGCGCTGTCAATTTACTAATATCTCTCGTCATGGTAGCACTGAGGATGACCTTTCGAACTTCTCTTCGGCGTAGGATATGGAAGGTCTGCGTCAACTGCTCCTCCCACGGTTGAAGGGGTGCTTGATACTCAAGGGCAGGCACTACAATGTCAATCCATTGCTGAAAGCTCTCATCAAGCAGTCGGTCGGCTTCGTCAATGACCAACCATTGCACATGCTCCAAGGTAAAGCCCTTTGTAGATTGCATGTGGTCTACCAAACGGCCAGGAGTGCAGATGAGGATGTCGATTTCAGACCTATAGTCTACAACGTGGTCTGGAGAGCAACCGAGCTCATCGGCTTCATCTAGTAGATCATCAAAGTCCCAGTTCATGAGCTCCTCGTCTTCGTCAATCTCTTTCTCCTGCTCTGTTCGATAAGCATCTGGATCGTATCTTTGCCATCTCTGGACCAGAAGCCCCTGCTCCTCCTTCAAAGATCTACTACCAACAGCAGTACCAATTTTCAGTCCACTGCCGACATTACATAATTCCAGAGTTTCGCGTACTTGTGAAACCAACTCCCTCGTTGGAACTACAACAAGCCCTCTCATTTGGACTACCGGCTTGTCTCGTAAATTTTCCACCATAGGTAACGCATAAGCTAGGGTCTTCCCTGAACCGGTTGCAGCGGATATGCAAACATCTCCTGAGTGCTGTCTGGGTCCTGGAAGGAGCATTGGCAAAATCGTAGCTTGAATCGCAAGCACATTGTCATAGCCCTTGATCTTCAGCGACGAAGCAGCGTTTCGGCGCAATGGAAGACTGTCCAAAGAAGCGGTATCAGAAGTAGAGACGATGAGAGGCTGCGCCAACCAATCGGGTAACGCTGAAAGAGTAAATCTAATAGGCACATCAGGAACTTCTGGCGGTTGTGGCAAAGGTACCAATCCATGGGACTCAATGGGGGTAATGTCATGATCTGGTAGCTTCGCTATTACTTGCGACTCCGCGGCATGTTTGTCTTTCATCTTTGCGGCAGCGCTGGCAGATTGCTCAAACTCAGAGCGGATCTTGCGGTGTTTGTTGTTGTGTTGGGGCTCTTCAAGTTCCGAAGGTTCTTGGTCATCGTTAGAAGGAGTGATTTTTTGTCTTGGTACTTCACTATGGCTTTTCGATAACTTCTTTTTTGGCTTCTTCTTTTTTTCAAGCTTTGGATCGACAACCTTTTCCAGCTCTCTTTTTGGACTAGGGATATTGCTATCCCCCGCCAGAAGAGAAACGGAGTTTGCACTTTTCAGAGTTCTGGCTCTGCCTTGGTTCTGATTAGATCGGGTGTCATCGTCGAGATTGACACCGAAAATGCCTTGAATAGTGTCTGCTACATCTACATTGTTGGCTTGCTCCCCTGCTGCCGTTGAATTGAAGCTAATTTTCGCTTTTGACGTCTTTTTTCGCTTCTTCGCAGGACGAGAATTGTCATGTTCGCTTTCATCAGCAACATCTACAGCTGCACTCGCTGGCGGTATGTAGCGAGAATAGAACAATGAGGCCATGTTAGGTCTGACCTGCACGAGAACTTTGCCATAAGGCAGCAAAACTCAGGCGCTTAATTACGCGCGTTTGGCGCGCCAAGTGGTCAAGAACGCGCAGCAAATCAATCTGTCTATGGATGTAAAGTATCATACTTGGTCTCAAAATCGACAAATCCCATGATGTACCTCCCGAACACGGTCAAGAGACCAACACAGCTAACCCCAGTACCATTACTGTTATCTCCAAAGGCTGGCTTGCATATTAGGGCATCAAGTCGTTCTCCGAAATAGAGCATCCTTATTAGCGGATAGGCCAATCCATCAAGCCAAGAAACGTATCAACAAACCCTAGTGCTACCATCCTACAGGGACATAAACTGCCAACTTACACGATGCCGTATCATATTGCTATGGTCAGCGACTTCTTCTTCCCCCAGCCTGGAGGAGTAGAGAGCCACATATATCAATTGTCAACAAAGCTTATCGACCGGGGCCATAAGGTTGTCATAATAACCCATGCTTACCAAGGTAGGACTGGGGTACGATACCTTACGAACGGCCTAAAGGTCTACTATGTTCCTTTTTTCGTAATATACCGAGAATCGACAATGCCTACCGTATTCTCCTTCTTTCCTATCTTCCGCAATATTGTTATCAGAGAGGATATCGATATTGTACATGGTCATGCAAGCCTGAGCAGTTTGTGTCACGAAGCCATACTCCATGCTAGGACTATGGGGCTACGGACGGTATTCACAGATCATTCGTTATTTGGCTTTGCAGATGCTGCAAGCATCCTGACAAACAAGCTATTAAAATTCACTCTAAGCGACGTAGACCATGTAATCTGCGTAAGCCATACTTGGTAAGCGGTATGGTAGAACATGGCTCGGATTAGTTTGCTAATCACTTTCCTTAGCAAAGAGAACACCGTACTACGCGCCTCCTTGGACCCCCTTATGGTTTCGGTTATTCCAAATGCCGTGGTCGCAGAAAACTTCGAACCGCTCGCCTACACCAAAAGTACCAAGAATTACCAGTTGGGGAAGCATTATAACGCTCGCCCTCCACCCCCACCCCCTCAGCATCTTGGGCCAGAAGATACCATTACGATAGTCGTCATTTCCAGGCTTTTCTACAATAAAGGAACCGACTTACTCATTGCAGCCATTCCTCGTATTCTCGCCAGCGATCCTCACGTTCGGTTTATCATTGCAGGTTCTGGCCCTAAAGCAATTGATCTAGAGCAAATGCTTGAACGTCGAGTCCTGCAGGATCGGGTCGAGATTCTTGGCCCTGTTCGGCATGAAGAGGTCCGAGATGTTATGGTTAGGGGTCACATCTATCTTCACCCTAGTCTCACAGAAGCTTTTGGTACTGTCATAGTGGAAGCGGCTAGTTGCGGATTGTACGTTGTCTGCACCCAAGTAGGCGGAATACCCGAGGTCCTACCACAGCACATGACGGAGTTCGCAAAGCCAGAGGAGGATGACCTTGTAGCAAAGACGGGCAAAGCAATTGCTGCCTTGAGATCAAACAGAATCCGAACAGAACGCTTTCATGACCAAGTCAAAATGATGTACTCATGGACAGATGTTGCTCAACGGACGGAAAGGGTGTACGATGGCATCACTGGCGCTCTGAGTGAGGAAGAGTTCTATGGGGATAACTCAGGCGGTGGCTGGTCTGCTACTCGAGGTAGAGCAGGTGTACAGAGCTTCGCTCTTATTGATCGGCTAAAAAGATATTATGGATGCGGAATATGGGCAGGAAAACTTTTCTGCATGTGTGTTGTCATCGACTATTTGTTTTTGCAATTTCTTGAGATCTTTGCACCAAGAGCCAATATCGACATATGCAGAAATTGGCCACAGAAACCCAGTTTGAGAGTTCCGCACGTCGATGAAGAGTTAGATGAAGCAAGACCTTTGCGGAAGACAAAGCCGCGAGATATATCATCAAGAAAGCACAGACGATGTTGAAATTTGTATGAACCAAAGACTCGGGAAATAGCTATACTGGACAAAAGAGCTGGCATTGTTGCTCCTTATTTCCTTACTCAACATCCCAATGGCACTGGCGAGCTTAATAACAACACATCATATCGGCTGAAAATCCTTGCTCCGTTGCGCGATTTTACTATGAAATTAGTACTATAACGCCCATTATCTGAATGATATGCCTATAAGAATCGAAGAGAATGAGCGCAAGGGTGACTGATCCAAGAAGAATACGCGAAACGAGAAAAGTAACGCCCACGTAGAAGAAGCAACGGAACAGTTTAGCAGCGGTCTCGACCACTCGATGGAGTGACTTCGATCCGGTCTTCGGCTGCTTTCAACATCTGTATTACTTGTTAGTACTATCTCTTGCCATAGGACCAAGGTGACATATGTACGTCGACCTTGTCAGAAATCGCATCACCTCTACCGATCGTAACCCTAGTTCCTCCGATTCAAAGCAAAATTCCATGCAGGACTTGCTGGTTTCATGGACTGAACATGCGAGAAAAATTTGTGAACCAGTCTAGGGTTGATTCTTTGTTCTCTCGGCTCTCTGAGAAGTAATTGTGTCTTGCTCGTACCCGAAACAGCTGTCTCATTCGTGGGCCAAAACTCGCTTGAAAGCACATCTAGTTGCTACTTGTGTCCTTCCCTCTGCATAGATTAGATTGGGGGTCATGCTTAGCTACTGAGATTTGTCGTTGACTTGCTATAACAGAGTAAAACTTGTTGGTTCCTGATACATGGCTTGGGATGCCCCAGACTACTAAGCCATTGTATTTTATATTCTCACTATAACGACAACACAAACCCTGGATCTATACATTACGCCAGCGGTCGCACTTATGCTATGCCTCAGGCATGGACGCAAAGCCTTAATTACCGACGACGATAGACCTCTTGAGACTGGAGCAAAATTTACCATGCTCTTCGTGGTACTTTAATCGAACTCCTTGTTCTCCAAGGCACCATCAGCGATTGTGCTTGAATTTTTGCTGCTTTCTTGTTGAGTATTAAAGCATTCATTATCTGGTGCGAACGCAACACGTCCATTGTTGAGAACATAACACTATTGTTATCTAAACTGAGACACTATGCAGATATGCAAAACAGGACGGTCTTTATTACCGCATATCTCAAAACCTACAAAGTGTTCGTACCAACCGACCAACGTTACTATTAACACAAAAGTTTCTCGCATATTTTCCATATAGACCGAAAAGATATCCTCCAGAAACCCGTACGACTCCACCTGCGACTAGCTAAAAACTCCGATCATGGGCTGCTTACCTTTTTGCATTGTCCGGGGCAATGAAAAGCATACTCCATATACCTTAACGTCGCTTACCAAGCGCCTTGCTCGCTGCCGTCCATGGCGTCACTCGAAGAAGCAGTACAACGAAAATCACACCAATACTACTATCTCTTCCTCTAATCCAAATGGCGAGTACTCCGCTCGTCGTCGTCTATCAGCACTGCGCAAGCAGGAAATCGCTAAACAGCTAGAGCGAGAGCGTGTAAATCAGGAACTGCTGGAAAGGGAGCGCCGGAGACAGCAGGATCTAGAACAGGAGCATATCGAGCAAGAGGCTCTAAGACGAAATAGTTTGGAAACGGAACTGGCTGAGGAGCATAGATTCGAATGGGACCGCTTGGAGTTAGCAGTTTCAGACGGACCTGCAACCTACCATCCCCATCAATCTGATCTAAATCTTGCGAAATTCTCTTCTCCGGGCAAACGGCCTCTTAAACACAAGACCACTTCGGTGCCTCTTCGTGACTTCTACGGTGTTCGGGACGAACCTTTGCCCCTTGGTCCACAACCCCTCTTTGCTGGTCAAAGGCCCAGTGGGCAAATGCGACCACATAAAGCGAATACCTCTCAGCTCCAGGATGACTCTCTTACTGATGATGACGAAATTCCGGATTGCTACTTAGACGAGAGCGTACAGCTTCCGAGGCAGGTAGAAGCAAGACAGCCGCCGCGAAGAAGAGTAGAGAGCCCGGAAGTGTCACCACGCACCCTACCAGTCCGCTCTTCGTCTTCAAACGCAACAACGATACATCACAGTGTTGCCTCACGTTTCGATATCAACGTTTTGGCCACTTATAGCAACCGAGTCTGCGGATCTGATATCGTGTCACCCAAATTTCCCTTACCTAGCTTTGAGAGGAGAAAATCAAGCAGAAGATCGATTGCGAGTAAATCCGAGGGGATCAATCCTTGGGCCATGTTTGACGCTTGTGTTCAAACTGACAGCAGGCTCAACCCGTTTGGCATTCCAGCCAGAGAATACTAGATACCAATAACTTTGCTTATATCTTTTCCTCGCAATCTTCTAGAGCAGGTCTCTGTCGATCCTAACTTTACTCAACATGGAAACATAGCACAAATTATCCAAACGAAATGACGATCGCAATACCCATTGTTGACCTCCTTTGTTGTAGTTTGGGATTTCCACTTCTCTCTTTGTCCATAATTTACTATCCTATTCCATTGTCTTCTCCCCATTGTTCCAAACCTCTGAACCCACTCCATATCTACCCATCTTCTTCTCTCCCCTCTCCTAGCCTCTCTTCCCCCCCTCTAATCCCACTAACATCCCAGTCCAAACAACCACCACTTACAACCGACCAGGCCACCCCACCCCTACCAAACCCAGCAAACTCACGAAGCGAAAATGGGCTGTGCCCACTCCCACTCCACTCCAAACCCCTACGACGGCGAAGCCAACAACCCCTACATGAACCCTCCCCCGCCCTTCACCGAAGACGTCGCAGCTCTGCCACCACAGTATCAGAATCGCAAAGCAGAGAACGCCACTAACCGCCCCAAAATGACCAGAATGCAGAACTATCGCTCCAGGCATGAGGAGTGGCTGGACTCCACGGCGTCTGGAGATTTGGGAACGAGACCCGCAATCGGAGTGGCTTTTTAAGGATCTTGCAGTTTTACGGAAGATGATGCGGAGGGATAGAGAGGTGGAGATGCTGCATAGATGGAGAGTCGTTGGCTTTGAAAGTCCGGTGTTGATGCGGTTTGCTCTAGGTTTCGCGAGTAGTAGAGATACTGTATGTAGATAGGAATGAAAAGCGAGTGACCTGTTTGTTGCTGGGGCTTCTTCTGTTTATCTACTAGCGTTATCTGCCAACCTTGTCGTGAGGAATCTCCTTGAGAAATAGTTGGGATATTTGGGAAACGGGGTATTCCCTCTTGGTCTACCATCTTTTACCTTGGTGAACGATTATTTGATCCTAGAAGTTTGCAAGCTCGGCTTTAATCTGCTGCCTGCTCGCCCCTTCTTTCATTTTCGACCGCCAAATACTACACCACGGCAATCATTTTCGTCCATCAAGCGAAAGCCGCAATACCAATGGGGTTTTGCTGATGATCATGCTAGCAAAGGAGAGGCTTTGCTGTGCAGCACCTTGCAGAGCACAAGAAGAGTTTCCTACCGGGCAGCGTCGTTGTTGCAATACCTCATACCCCACCAAGCTAGACACTATAACTATCTTGTTCGTACGAACTCCTTCGCGTCTTGAAGAAGGCAGATTCACAAGGATTTCGAAGCTAGTACTGATATTATTGCCATAATTTAGTCCCTGTATGCGCCTCACCAAGCCCACAACGGTCTGCCAACGGCATTGTGACTATGGCAACGCTTTACCACTTTCAAGCTGGAAAACGCCATTATCATTATCCTAGACATTTCCTTTCTACATCCAGAGAAGGCAATAGGACTATTTGAGAAGTTTGAGACTTGCTTTATCACCCTCAGGAAAGTACGATTGTTTTGCCTCCTCGCATATCTGTACACCCTTCCTTTAAACCCGCGTTTCTTTGTTGAGTCTTGAGCATACATAATCACTAAATGTGCTCCATATTCCAATCCATTCTACACACCACTCCATCACACACACACAGAAAATTTCAGAGATTCTCAATCGCAACCAACTTACGGAGACAAAATGTTCGGCCCTAACTCAATCATCGGATACGCCCTAGTTGACTTCCCAGTACCTCTAAGACGCAATCTAGCCTTGTTTATCCTCAAAACTTACCGCCACTGGAATGGTCTGTGCCCCTGGAGTGATCCTGAGTTCTGTACGAGAGTGTTCGTCTGGCTCGAAGCCTTCTGCCTGTGGCTGGCACTCTCCTTAACGTATTTAATCCTCTTCAACCTCCTTAGCGGCACATTCTACGGGGCACGAGCATGTATCCGCAATTTATTCTCTCGACCAGCTTCGAAGCACACAATGCCAGTACAAGTCCCGGACCAGAGAATGCCAAATGAAATCTCAATGCCAGACAGATTCCCAATGCCAGACAGATTCCCTATGCCAGAAGACCTTCTACCACCAGAAGACGGGCTTTTCATCCAGGTCCAATATGCCGACGGGCTAAAATGTGCCTTTCTCTATTTCCTCAAAGCCAAGGAAGACATGCCCTTCCTACAGAGCTACTGCTGCAACCAAAAAATGAAGAATGTGTCGCTAATCAAGGATCTTTCCATGATGACAAAGAGAGAGCTGGAGGGGAGTGCGGAAGCCCCGTTGAGACTATGGCTCAGGGTCCGAATTGATCGAGGACCAGAATATAGAGTGGCAGTGACTGCTATGAGGAGGAAGCCTGGATGGACCGTGACTAAACAGCGAGTATACTGGAGCTCAGACTGGCCATACTCGCTACAGCGAGGAAGCCTGCCGCGAACCATGGCGGATTCGCATGTGCACTTGATTCGTAAGACTGACAAGAAGTAGCATGTAATATGAAGTCGAGGAAGAATATCATTTTTTATGAGATGCAATCTCAAGCTCCAATATATATTGAATTCTTCAAAAAGAAATATATATATCACGCGCTTACGTAACGGAATCTTCACTGTAACTCTTTATCGTCTTGAAATAAGAGTATAAAAATCAGTTTGTACTTGTATACCCTCTGTGCCTTAGAAATAGCAGATTCATAAGGATTTCAACGCAACATGAAATGTCTCTCGAACTAATCCCTTTGTTGCGTGCGTCTCCTCAAAGCTTCAGAAAGGATGTTTACATGATATCGCCGTTCGACAAATCTCTACACAAGTCAAACAATACTTCTTTTCACCTCCTTTAGACACTTCCCTTGTAACTTAGTAGAATGTAATGAAATTGTATCCGAACTTTGACACCCTTCTTCGTTACTCGTAGTAAAAGACAGTGTCTCGTTTTCTCTGTCAAGATAGCTTTTAAACAATCCCTTGGTCCAAAGCTGCGGATCTTCTTACTCACTGTTCAAAGCGTCTTGCTTTGTTGATTTTGAGCATATATAGGCACTGGCGATGTTCGATATCTTCACTCATCTACACAGAACACTCAGTCCATCACTCACACAGAAAATTTCAAAGATTCTCAATTGTGACCAACTCACGAAGACAAAATGTTCGGCCTTACCGCGATCATCGCATACACCATAAACGACCTCCCTATTTCTCTAGGAGATAAAGCTTTCGCATTCGCGTTGAACCATTTCTACGACGTGCAAGCACTCTCGCCGAAAGATCGCATCGAGCTCGAACGTCTATCCCATCATGTGGGTTTAAGCCTTGTTGGGCTCGGTTTCAGCCTTGTTCTCTTGCTTTTCTGTAAGCTCATTGAGTTGTCATTTGCCGATGCACGGAAATGCCGCGACTTTAGATTTCAACGAGCCTTGGAGAAGGCCGAGACAGGGAAAGTCATACAAGCGCTGGAACAGGCAAAGGCAAGGGAAATCCTACCGCCAGACAATCTTGTGAAGTCAGTTAATCTTCCACCGGCATCCACAACTCTACAATTCCTTGAGCAATATAATAAGCTCCCTGTCGACTTCAAAACCAACGAGGTGCAACCCATCCGCCTGAACCTGAGAATCACAATCGAGAAAGACGGAAGCCCCATTCTGCACAGCTTCCGCTCCAACGAAGCAATCGAGAGCATAGCTGTCTCAAAGGGTCCTTCTGATCTGGTGTATTACCCCAAGAAAGGCGATCTGTTCGAAGATCCGTTGAGGATAATCTGCAGTATCAGACTCTCTAGAGGTCCGGAAATCACGCTGCTAGTAGCTGTAAACAAAAACGTCTCGAACGGCAGCCGAGAGTGTGTTGTGGTTGACCAGTTTGTGAAGGGTCAGAGACACGTCCCCGTTGAAAGAAAAGGGGAGCTTTTACAGTACCGCGGTGAGACTACCGAGCGCCATGTGCACTTCCGGACATGAAGGAAGTAGATGGACAAGGATTTCATTTTTACTGAAAACAGGTTCCATACGCAGGTTCCATACGTCAGTATAGATCAATTCAAATGAAAATCACGCACCTGATCCCAACCTGTTCCATCCACACAAAATTGTGACCTGCACCGTGATTCATATTCGAATATTCCAGGCCCTTTTAAGATCATCTTGTAATCTACCAACATTTTATTCTTGCAGTGTAAAGAACAAAGTGATTTTGAAGATAGAACTGGTCGATTTTCCGTCGTTTCTCATCCACTAAAGAAGGCAAGGACAGTGCTCTTCATTGCGTCTCCTGACCTGACACGGAATATAACAATCTTCATGCTCTGAAACAGTTTGTTTATCTGTGGGTACCCGTACAATGTCAGAGTTCTCCATGTGCTATGGCTTCGCATGATGGAAGAAGGCCACCGTCAAGAACTATCTTTGTTGGCTCAGTTCTCATACAATGTCAAAGTCCTCCGTATATAATCTCTATGCGCATATAATAACGCCATCGTTGGTGCATTTTTAAAGTATAAAATCAGTCTCATGTTCCGGGTTACCATGCATCTTTAACACTCTGAACGATAAGCAACGCAGAAAACAAGCTCTTCTCACAGAACTCTCTTCAACGAGACGCTTTACAAGTCAGAGCACTCTGATTACTTCCAATATGTCTAACCTCCTCAACTACCAAAACTCTTCTTGGCATCAACCTACGACGTTCCATCTGTCACTTAGAGCAGTCGACCACACTTCAGCCATGCCTCGCGAGCTCTTGATTTTCACGCTTTCCGGGCTTCCCTTATTGATAGCTCTTGGAATCGTCTTGACCTTGTTCTTGGCAGCCTCAGCACTCGCCATCTCTGTAATTATTGATGGCGTTCAATATCGGATAGGTCTGTTCTTGCGCTTGGTCCGGAATTTCAGACGGAATCCTACGCCAGCACCGATAGAGCTCCCAGCGGTCAGGGTTCAAGATCGCGCAGAGTGTTTTGGCCAGCATCATGCACCGGAACCAATAGAGCTTCCAGCAATCAGCGTTCAAGACCGCTCAGAGTGTTCTAGGCCGCATCCTGCGCCAGAACCAATAGAGCTCTCGACGGAAGGTGCTCAGAACTGCTCAGGAAATTCAAGACAATACTCTGCGCCATCGCCAATTGATACTCCGACTGAGGGCGAGGAAGAATGGTCAGACGTGTCCGACCAGGATCCAATGCCAGATCTGGCAGAGCCTCAAGAAGCATCTCAAGTCGATCTCCCGACGAAGAGTGATGAGGATTGGTCGGATATCTCCTGCCAGAATCTGCGCCAGAACCGAGAAAGCCAGAGACAGGTCACCAAGATCGAAAGAGATACGCGATCCGTGAAATTGTTGCCCCTAGAACGTATGCGTCGATCTTAGAGTTCGAGTCATTGTTGGGCGACAAATGGATCATCGGAGAGTGCTAGGAAGGACCGTCGTGGACGAGAAGGAGAGCGAGGCCGGTAAGATATTTTCTTCTTACTAGAAGTAGGGGCATCAACCTCCAACTCAATACGGACTTAACACCCATCATGGTACCCACCGCAACCATTCACGAGGCTATAGACGCGGTAGACATCGCTACCCGCAAGGCAAACAATATCTGTTGGCTGAACATCGAAGCAAGCACAGCAGAGACTGAAGTCGGTCGGATGGAGCTCCAGATATGCCGGGCGAGTGCCCAAGCTGGCCACGCAACGACGAAATATCGACAAGGTGAAGAGCAACTCGTCTCGGCAAAAGAAGCTCATTACACGCGCCCAGTAGCCGATGATGAGCCAGAACAGAAACTCTTCACCGATCGACTGGTTCTAATTTGGTGCTATGTTCAAGCAGAACACGCCGTCAATGGAGAATGGGGAACGAGGACGCCTCCCAAGTACAGATATATATAAGACTAAATGCAAGGAAAACCTCCGCAAACCACCAATTGGGTAAATACCATTTCGAAGTGATGAATATCGTAGTCTTAAGAGAAAGCGAAGATAGACAGTTACATCATCGTGCACATGCCCGTCTCGGATACACTGCCTTCAAAGGTCGTTTCAGATGCGTCGACTTTTGCTGCCTCTAACCGAACATCTTCTATTTGGGGTCTTTCTACTAACCTCATGTCCCGTGAACAGTGTCTCGGCATCTTTCTTTTAGCGGTAGTTCTTGCATGTACGCACAGGCTCTTAAGAATGCCTCCAACCATATGAATTCATTTTCACGGTACGTTTGTATTTTGTTACTGTATTTGCCACGCGGGACATCTTTCCCGATCGTCCATAAGTCGAGATTATAGAGATTTCGTTACGGTGGAGAGGTGAATACCGGCGTAGAGTTCTCCGACATCCAATTGCATGGAACTGCTGAATACGAAGTATATTTCGTTCTGAGAACCTCTGCCTTGCTGGCGCTTGAATCTGGCAAGGTATACACGTGATTAGACCTTCAATGGCAATTTGTATGTCTCGGATGACAGACGTTGAGCAGATCTTGCTGTCTCCTTCCCGCAAAGAACACCGGTCGAAATAGTACAAGAGGTCGAAGGGAAAACGGGCAAGCTTCAAGAGACAACCGATAAACTTCAAGGAAAACGGACAAGCTCAGCCAGGACTTGGAATCGGTCGCATAGTAGCTTGAAGAAACATCTTTTAAAGTCGAAGGTGAGTTTTATGCCAAGATCGTGCTCTCACTAGGCCCCAGAGCTGCTCAATGCCATAGTGCTAAAGTACTCGACGTTAGACAGGGAGATTGCTAGGCGTTAGAAAGCTCTCAGCCGTATTAAAAAGCATTTAGTCCACAAGGGCTATGACCCAAGCAGCATATGATCTGCTGCATCAAGCCAAATCTGCCGTGGATTGCGTCAAACAACAGCTCAGAACCAAGTTTGCCGAGCAATGATGGCTAGACCCCCTCTGACTGATTGGCTTTGTTCTACTCCTGTAGCCAGGGGAGAGCTTGAGAAATTCATCTGGATCAAACCTGCCAAGTCGCGAGACCCATGTGTCTCAAATGTTGCGCTTGAAACGGTCAACGCTCTTCGTATGTCTGACGAAGTCCCCCAGGGCTTACCGATTAGTGAAGGGGCCCCTGTAATTTTTCATTCCGTGCACCAGACCGAGCTTCCATATTTAGCTTGCATAGATACCAAGCGCACCACCAGCACTCTCTTGAAAGAGGCTATATATCAACTCCTCGTTTGTCATCTTTCGCCAGTGCTGAAGCATAAAGCTCTCGAAACCTTGTCGGGATGCGCCTCTGGAACAGCGAAATTGAGCCTAGAGGATTTAGGGTCTCTCATGCGCGAGCTTCTACATAGATACATTCCCATCTGGCGCCTCTGGGGTTCTAGATCGTCGGATAGCCCTTGCTAGTCCCACAAATTAAGCCAGTCATTCAACGCAACCAATATTCTGGATTATCGACCGAATTGACGATTTTGCATTCAGCCATTGTCAAGGAGCCTCGAAGCTGTATGACTTTGTAAAGTTACTCGACAATCTTGGTGGTGGACCAAACGGCCGGCCAAGGGTTTTGATCACGAGCCTTTATCCACAACAACGATGTGATCAGAAGTGGGCGGGTGGCTTTGAGGATGACGAAGAAGGGTTAAAACCTTGGGTAGAATGCGAATATGCGAGTCGATAGGTTTAGGGGATCGTGTCTTCCAGCATTTTTTTGGTCAAGATAGCCGGTCTGCCAAATTCCGAATTTATTCGTAACGTTTTATTCAAGCCCACACTTTATGCACATATCTGCATTTGCTGAATTCTTTGAGCTGGTAAGATAGAGACTCTTGTAGCTGGTCCCGATAGAATTCACTTCCCCCATGATGCTAGGAGGAAATGATTGCAAGCTAATCTCAGGACGTTTCAAGACCAGCATCGGATATTGTGTATTTACTCTTCACCTGTTGTGCGGTAGCAATAGTAGTATCTTTGAAGTGTCCCAAGTCCCCACGGGTCGATTACTGGAAGAGAATGTGAAGATAAGGAACATTTGAATACCTAATTGTCCCCAAGGGTTTCATTACAAGCTATGATGTGTAATTTACGATCGTACACCAAGCCGCATTGTTATATTACGACTTGATCTACCTTCCTTTCTTCCAAGCTTTGCTCTCTTTAGCCATTTCTACATGTTTCCTTGCTACTCCTTGCCACTGTCTTTTCCCTTGTACCCGCTGCTTAAGTATAGTCTTACATGATAAGCGTGCTGAGGCCATGCCGCCATTGCGATTGTGCTGGACCACCGTGGTGCAGGATGCTATTTTAAAATAGAATGATAAGTCTAGTGGTATCGGGACAGAAGATGTCTACGGGGTTAAAATTCGTTCAATACAACTGATTGCGAAGAAAGAGTCCTTGTTGCAAAATTCCGGAAAAATCCTTCGAAAAGCTTGTGTAACAGCTCACAGATCTACTGTCTCAGCATGAGTGCCATGTGCCCTAAACACGTAGTAATCAACGTTCAAGTCACTTCGAAATTCATGTCGCCTACTTTTTTCTCTTTCATCACTATCTCGAATCGTTGCTGCCCCTTCTACAGCACATAATCTCTATTTTACCGTTTGTTCTCTCTTCTTCAACCCCAATTTCTTGTTCTAGCTCATCCAAGGCCAGTTCGTTCTCCTCTAAACATTTCTCTCGCTCGTCTAAATCCTCCTTCTATTCTTCCAAGTCTTGCTGTCGTTCTTCCACTTCCGTCCGTTTCTGCTCAACGTCCTTTTCCGCTGAACCATATCAGTCTCTCGGTCTAGAAGCGTCCTCTCTCGCTCTAGTATCCCAAGATCTCGTTCCTCTACGGAAATTGCCAACGCCTTCTCACTCTTCGCTTGTTTAAGTATTAGCTCTTGTTCTCTCAACTCCAAACGCTGTCCCTCTTTGCTCGCCTGTAACACTAGGAAAATTCCAAGCCCATCGAGTGCAGCTCCTGAAGCGAGAAACCATACCGGTGAGGTAGCAATGCCTCTTATCGCAGGCGGCTTTGGTAAAAAAATTCCAACTTTGGTGTCTTGAGTGGAGAAAGCTCAAACAATGAAAAAGCTTTAAGATTAAATGACTTCGGCGACCAGTCTTTGAATCCAAGCAAGGATGCTCGAAGTAATCCCAACATCCGATGCCGGGCTGGAGATGCAATTAGACCCGCAGCCGCGATACCGATCTAAAAGGTGGTTGCTATCTCGAGGGTGTCCAATCCTTCACTTCCCACCAACTCTCGGGGTCGATCTTCGGTCACAGGTCCAGCAAACCGCAAGACAGGTTTGCTGCGAGACTCAAGGAAGAAATCGTGTCTACCGCCATTGCCCAAAACCGCACATACCCTGTTCTTCTGGTGCAGGCCTTTCTTCGAACTTCTTCTATTGGTCATCTTGCCCTGAGCACCAGAGTTTGTGCTTGTCTCGGGAGCACTAGTAGACATGAGCTCCAGCCGGCATTGCGAGAAGCCGGTATTGAAAACTCTGAACACGGTGTCACCTGGCGGCTGGAACGATGGGGAGAACCTTTTAGCTATAACTTTTGCGTCTAAAAATGTGCTTAACTTCTAAATGTCTGTCCTGCACAGTGTTGCTTATTGGAAATAGTTAAACAAGCGTAACTCCCAAAACGTCTTAGTAGCCTATGGGGTTCATAAAAGAATCGTAGGAGTTTACGGCGTTCGAGCAATATGGTAGAAACGTACGGAAACTAGAGTCCACCACATGAATTCAGAGAGAGCAGACGCATATATGAAGGAAGATATAAATACCCCAAATAGACAACTCAATCTCACCTAGCGTCAGACAGCTTTCCGAGTCCTAGGTACGATTTCCCTTCTGCAGTGTGCGCTTCACATAGGCTATCCTGCTCATGTAAAGGCAGATATTACTCCTCATAATTTTGGTATCCACAGTAAGGTAAGGAAGCGAAAAACACGAGTTAAAGCTGGAATTAAAGCTGATGGAGTTGCAAGAATCCACCCGTACTTACATCGTGCTTGTTGTGGTTCTAAGCGAGTGAGGGGTTGGTTTTGCTGTACGCTGAGAACATGTCCCAAGCACTCATTCCAAAATGAAATAAGATGTTGCTTGTGAGGGTTGGAGAGGTTTGAAAAGAGGAAGCTAGGAAATCCAAGTTCCTTCTTTTCGGAAGACCATTTGAAAAGGGCGACATTGCCACGGCTTTGGATTTGTCTGCTATCAACAACGGCCAAGAAGAGAGAATTAAATGTCTCTCGAAATGCTGAACGCATGTGAACTGATCAGGATACGGCCACGGAACCTCATCTCGTAGGCCAAGACGAACGATGATTATTTCGTATGCCTTGAGTATTGTGTGCTGGATTGTTTGATGTGTTGTGTACATTAAAAATTTCGTCTGCGTGCTGGGATTGCTATATGCCCCTGTTAAATTCGACTTTACCATCTTCACCTCCTTTGTCCCAGAACGCTTCCTCCAATCTCCGTGCCTCTAGGGCCTGCCGTTGCGGGAAGGCTGCCAAAGCCAGAGGTAAGGCGAAGATAGATGTTGTTAGGATTAACCCTACAATCGATCAGTTACGGCAAACTCCCCGGACGATATCCTTCGGTCATACCCAGATTTATCGGCAACGTCATCCTAGGTCTCTTCTTGAGCCACTCTGTCCGTTGTAACCGAACTAATATCAGAGGTGGTAGCACCATGATGGGAGTAGCGTTCAAGACCCGGCTCAATGCTGTTTCCGCAACTGCGATCGTGGCCGCTTTCTTGCTCTTTCCCAAGCTTTGCACTGCTTTACCGTCCTTTTCCCTCTGCACCTTCTCTTTCTCGCTAAGAACAGGGTAGATGTCGATCCCTTTTCGTATTTCCTCCCCTCGCATCAGGAACACGTTGAGTGCTCCCGCCGAGGCCACAGCCGCAAAGGGTACCAGGCGTGTGAGAATCGTCTTTGTGCCAGGTGATAACCGGTTTAAGCGAGGCACGATCGCGTTCAGGCCTAATGCTACCGAGCATGAAGCTGATACTGCGAGGAAGTAGGATTGGACCATTGTAGAAGTAGAAAGAGGTGTGGATTTGTTGGCATTTGCGCTGTTGATAGCTACATTGAGAGACTGATTGGTGATTTGCCATAGAAGTGTGCCTGTGGTCTGCGAAGCCTTAGCAGATTTGCTTCTGTACAGCTATTGGTGACCTGCCTGGAGCCCAGGCGTGAGCATGCCTGCCGTAACGACCAAGTTGGAGATGACAAAACATGACATGCGGAAGGGCAAGAAGACTGGTTCTCCGGTGTCTTGCAAATGTCAATGGACGTTGATGTCTCAGGGTTTAAAGTGGGCGCATACCTGGATGTAGCGTCGAGTCCACAATCTTCTTGGCGTGCCATAACTCCGGGGTCATGGATTTGATCTGTCCTTGCTTGAACGATGATATAAGCTTCTTCGCATTCTCGAGGCCAGCAGCTGAGACAAAGAGGGTTCTGCAATCGATTCATTTAGCTTACGAGCTTGCCAATAAATTTTGGGGATCAGAAGCATTCGCAGTATACCTACCACACCAGAGTCTGGTGAGGCGGCCTCATATCTCCTCACCTAGGATCTGCAATTTCTGCGGATTGTCGAACACGTCCCCAGTAGGTATTGAGATTATACTGGGATGCTGGCAGATCGCGGTTCCCCGGAAGTGACGCAGACATGATGGCATATACTTCTACAGTTTCAGGCCTGAAATTAGATGGATGAAAGTAGTTGTACTCTATACAATGGCGCAGAACGTCGGATGTCTCTCTAAGGAAAGCGGTGAAGTCGAGCGGAGATATTGCGGAGATATTGTAACAATACAGCTAGGCACTAATGCACTGTATATTACCCTTCGGGTCACGCTAACTTCCGCTGGAAACGGTTTTATCACCTCACACTAGGGATCGGTAATGACCGTCATTTCGATGGTATGACAAGTCATATGACGTCAAGTCCTGACATGGATCTGACCTGACAAATGACATGACAGCAGTCTAGCCAGATCGGGTTTTGCGCTAATCATTTCAAGGTATAGGCTAGCCAGTTTCGGTAGAACATCTTGCAATTTCCGCCGAATTCTCCCTTTCCTCAACCTTTCTACATCAATCATCACCTCTATTGACTATTATTCCTACTCTATATAAGCACTATGCTATCTGATTCAGCTGTACACGCCGCGTTTACCGAGTCAATCGTTCCAGGAAGAAGAGAAAGAGTAGTGAAATGCCGCGAGCGTACACTACGAAAGATAGCCCAAACAATGCCTACATACTGAAGAGAAGCTCATAGGGATAGAAGATCAGTGGTTGGAGGAACAAAGTTCGATGTTGGAAGCTCGAGAAAGAGATGAAGAA
>JAABUP010005592.1_pt1 | contig 18873 bp, 22 predicted proteins | sample 5559201 | NCBI WGS metagenome assembly JAABUP01 (sample SAMN10711887, study PRJNA513373) | rock metagenome | isolation source: Antarctica rocks | place: Antarctica
CGAGCTGGCCACGCCGGGCGCGCCGTGATGCTCCGCCATCCAGTAGCGGGCAAAGCCCAGCTCCTCCGCCCGGCGTGCCGTGGCGATGAGGTCCTCGAACACGTGGTGCATCGCCATTCCAGAGCCAGCCATTGCTGTGTCCAGCACGGAGAGCTGGACTGATTCCAGCGAGCTAACTGTGCCTGTACTTGTCATCAATGTTCTCTCGTCTCTTCCTGGTCGTAGGAGAGTCCTGAAGACCCAGCCAGTCGTGCTGTGCGGTGATCGTCGTGTGCGGTTCCTGGCGGTGGGCCGAGGGCGTGAACGCCCGACGGCTACTCCTGCGCCATGTCGATGATCTGCTCCATGGTCCTTCGGAACGCCGCGATCTGGTCCTGCCCGAACTGGTCGGCCCAGCTCTGCTCGATCTCGGCGAGGACCCGGGCAGCGGCGCGCTGGCCGGCTTGTCCGCGTTCGGTGAGGCGGATGATCTTCGTCCGCCGGTCATGCGGTGCCTCGGACCGCTCGACGTAGCCGAGCTGCACGAGCTCGCCGACCGCCTCGGCGACACCCTGCTTGGTCAGTCCGGAGCGTTCGGCGAGGTCGGTCAGGCGCGAGCCTTCGTCGTCGATGAATCGATAGACGCAGCCGTGCTTGTATCGCAGCCCGGGGAAGCCCTCCTCGGCCAGACGGCCGTGCAGCCGGCCGAGCACGATCTCCCTGACGTCACCGAGCAGGGCAGGCAGTGGTGACGGGCCCTGTCGGCTCGCGATGGGCGCCCCTGTAGCGGTTGGTGTCGGCATGACCACTCCTTTCGTCAGGACACTTTATCAGGGGCCTTGACAGTATGTGGTAACTTCCCCTCTGTCGTTGGTCAAGCTCCCTGATCAAGTCTCTTGACCATAGTACACGAAGCCTGGGAACTGACTAGCTTGGAGGAGTCACGTGACAGTGAACGACAGCTCGGTGGGTGCCGCCGCGGTCGATCGCGGCGGCACCCGTGGACGTGCAGGGCCCCTGGCGGACCACTCTGGTGGCGAGCTTCGGGCTCCTTGCCGCGTACGTGCCGGTGACTGCCGTCATCACGGCGTTGCCCAGCATCCAACGCGGGCTCTCAGCCTCGGCGTCCTCGCTGCAGTGGGTGAGCGACGCGCTGGTGATCCCGATGGCGACCCTGACCTTGTCGGTCGGCGTCTTCGGCGACGTGCATGGCCGCCGGAAGGTGTTCCTCGCCGGTCTCAATCACGGTGGCGATTCCTCTGTGAAATACAGAGTGCGCTCCGGAGGCCAGCTCCCCTGAGAACATTCCGCAATCCACCTCTGTCAACGACGCTAGGAGCTAATTGTGCAAAGAAGTCTCTTCATCCGTGTGGCCGTGGTTGCGATCGGCGCAGCGATCGGGCTCACAACAGCGACATCACCGGCTGGGGCGACCTCGGTCCATCTTTCAAATCCGCAGATCGTCGCCCACTTCGACAGGTCTGCCGGGCAGGCCGCGGAGAGCGTCGTCGTGGAACCGGACGGTTCCACGGACGTCGGGCTCATCCTCTCCCGGCAGGTTGCACACGTCACCCCGTCGGGGCGGATCAAGGTGCTGGCCACAATGCCGGAACCGGCGGACGGGGGTGTCAACACCCCACGTACCGGCCGTCCCAACGTGACGGGCATTGAGCGGACCCAGAACGGAGTGATCTACTTTCTGTACTCTGCTGGGGATGACAAGCTCACTGGTCTGTGGCGGCTCCATGAAGGGGAGCTGCCGTCCCGTATCGCCGCCTTCCCCGCCGGGAGCTTTCTCAACGGGCTGGCACAGGATGACCGAACTGGTTGGTTCTACATTACCGATTCCACACAGGGCAGGGTGTGGCGGGTCAGGCCGGGCGAAGACACACCCAAGATATGGGCAAACGGACCGGACCTCGCTCCTACCAACTTCTTCGGCGCAAATGGCATCAAGGTGCACAACGGTGCGGTGTGGGTCTCCAACACCGATCAAGGATCGATCCTGCGTATCCCGCTGACCGGGCACGGATCAGCCGGACCGATCCAGACCAAGGCCTCGGGGCTCACCAGCGTCGACGACTTCGCGTTCACCGGCCACAGTGATCAACTGCTCGCAGCGCTCAACGTCCCCAGCGAACTGGTGCTGGTCACGCCGGGCAAAGATACTCGTGTGGTCCTCGACGGCCGTGACGGTCTGAATAACACCACCGCTGTGGCCGTCCACAAGGACACCGTCTATGTCACGAGTGGTGCGCTCACTACGGGAGGGGACTCGAATTTGCTCACTGCACACCTAAACCGTTACTGATCCACATCCTTTGCCGCGATCGCCCCGCGCGCGTAGCCAGGGACCTTCTACGGTACCTCAAAGGGGTGGCGCATCCGGCTTAAGGTACCAACCGAGGATTGCGACATTTGATCGGCGCCTTCGTGCTCGCCCCGGTCACGGTCGGAAGGTCAACTTCGGGCAGCGACAACCTTGACGGAACGCAGCCGGGTGGGCGTGCTCTAATCGTTTACGACTCAACGAGGCGCACGGCTGACCCAGTCAAGGTCTCCTTAAGCATGACTGCTGCCCGCTCCGCCGTGACGATTGTTGTCACGTTGGTTGGAGCGCGCGGGATCACCGGGAATACGGAAGCATCGACCACCGAGAGTCCATCGACACCGTGCACGTTGCAACGGGAGTCGACTACCGCGTTCGGATCACTCGCAGGCCCCATCCGCGCTGTTCCTGATGAATGGTGGAAGTTGGCGGGATGACGCTTTATGTACTCTGCAAGATCCTCGTCCTCAACTTGGGAACCGGGTGCGAGCTCTTCGACCAGAAATTCCTTTAGAGGGCTCGTCTGCGTGAGTCGTCGAACGATCCGATACGCCGCTGCGACCTTCTCTGCATCTCGCGCATTCTCATACAGTCCTAGTCTAATTTCCGGCGCGTCAGCTGGATCCGCGGATCGCAGCATTACGGAACCCCTCGACTCGGGTTGAACGCACGCCACGATCATGACCATCTCCCATCCAGTCGGATGGTTCTCTGTAGGACCAAAGAGTCCGGCTAACGCCTCGGCCGGCACGACCGCCGACGGATAAATCTGCAGGTCGAAGTCGACCTCGGACTCGTCGCCCGAAGTCGCGTTGAGCACCACCTCGACGAACGCTCCAAATCCACTGGTGGGCGGCTTCGCGGCGTAGCGTCCATAAACAGCAGGGTGCTCCATAAAGTTCTGGCCGACCCCAGGAGCGTCGACGACGACCTCGATACCAAAAGACGCGAGATGCTCCGCCGGGCCAATGCCCGAACGCATCAAGATTGCCGGGGTTTCGTATGCGCCTGAACTCAGAACTACGTGGCGAGCCTTTACCATCTCACCATCCGCGAGACGGATACCGCCCGCACGCCCTCCCTCGAACTCGACTCGATCAACCAGTGCCCCCCCGCGGACCTCGAGGTTGGCGCGATCGCGAACTGGGTTCAGATAACTAATTGCCGCGCTCTGGCGAACACCGCCGAGGGTTCCGAGGGCAGCGATTGCCACGCCCGTCACACTGTCTGGTGCGTTAGCATCATCAACGAGCGAATACCCTAGTTCTTCAGCCGCTGACACGGCCGCCACTGCGGTCTGAGAGAGACCTGCGGTGTCCGCGCGCGACACCTTGTATGGCCCTGTGCGGCCATGCCACTCATCGGCGCCGTGAGAGTACGACTCCATTGCCTTGTAAAAAGGCAGTACGTCCTCGAATCCCCAGCCGTCGTTCCCCACGGCCGCCCAAGCGGCATGGTCTGCTGGCCGGGCCCTCGTAGCGAAACAGTAATTGATTGAAGAGGATCCCCCGATTACCTTCCCTCGCGAAATATATACCACGCTGCCGAATTTATCCGGCTCTGCCAAATAGCCCCAGTTGTGCGACTGAGGCCCAAATGCCGCATAGGCAAGATCCTCCGGCAGCTCCTTGAGAGTCGGATAATCCGGACCCGCCTCGATCAACAGGACGGAACAGTTCGGGTCTTCACTCAACCGGTTGGCTAGGACGCATCCAGCTGAGCCTCCGCCAACAACTACAACGTCATAGATCATGATTACCGTCCTCCGTTGCGACTAGCGGAAATTGCCGACGGCAAGTGTCTTGGTCTCAAGAAACTCCTCGAAACCCTCTACGCCCGACTCGCGTCCGATGCCGCTTTGTTTGTACCCGCCCCATGGTAGGTCGGGTGCAAAGAAAAAACCTCCGTTGATAGCCAGCATGCCGCTGTGTATACGACGGGCCACTCCGAGGGCCGCATCTTCGTCGGGGCTCCAGATGTACCCCGCTAGGCCGTATGTGGAGTTGTTCGCGATGCGAACCGCGTCATCGACATCCGTGTAGGGGATGAGGGACAGCACCGGACCGAAGATCTCTCTTTGAGCGACGGTCGAGTTTTCGTCGACGTTTGCAAGAAGTGTAGGTTGGACGAAGTAACCCTTTTCAAACTGCGCTGGTTTGGCGCCCCCCGTGACAAGTTGCGCACCCTCTGACACTCCCGCGGCCACAAGGTCCAAGATCCGAGACCGTTGTAGTTCGCTAATTTGTGGTCCCTGTACCACGTCGGGGTCACGTGGATCACCAAAGGGCATGTTCTCGTAAGTCACCTTCACGATTTCTACTGCCTCGTCGTACCGGTCCTGGTGAACCAGCATTCTGGTCGGCAAAATACAACCTTGGCCGGAGTTGAGGGAGACCATACCCGCCGCAAAAGGAACGACCTGCTCGAGGTTGACGTCCGGCAGCATGATGTTGGCAGACTTTCCGCCGAGTTCTAGCGCCACCCGGGCGACCCGCGTCGAGGCCAGGGCCATCAGCTTCTTCCCGACGGCGGTGGAGCCGGTGAAGTGGATGAGGTCCACACGAGGATCGGTTGCAAGAAGCTCCGCGACATTATTATCAAGTGGAGTGACGATATTGAAGACGCCCGCAGGAAAGTCGGTCTCCTCCGCGATCAGTCGGGCGATGAGGGTAGCGTGCCACGGGGTTTGCACCGCGGGCTTCAGAATGACAGTTGCTCCAGCGGCAAGAGCCGGTAGAACCTTCGTCATGGCGGTCACTAAAGGAAAATTCCAGGGGGTGATAGCAGCGACGACCCCGATAGCTTCACGTCGAATGAGATGTCGCGACCCGTACGCCCACGGCCGGTCAGGAAGCGCACGCTCGTACTCGTAGTTAGTTGCCATCTCTGCCCAGTACGGGATAGTGCCGATCGCAGCGTCAGAGTGCATGGTGTTGGTGGTACGCACCGCAATGCCGCCTTCGATGACCGCGGTCGCACGCAGGAGATCTGCGTTACGCACCATGGCCGCTTGGAACTGCATAAGGCAGTGCTTCCGAAATTCCGGGTCGCTCGCCCATGTGGTGTTATCAAAGGCTCGTCTGGCGGCGCTGATGGCGCGGTCGAGGTCTTCCGGAGTGGCGTCAGCGACATCGCCAAGGACCTCTTCGGTGGTCGGGTCCACATTAGGGAACGTAGCTCCCGATGAGGATGCAACCAACTCACCATCGATGAGCATCAGGGCGTCCCCGGTGACGCCCTCGTCGATGAGGGTCATCGTGGCTTCTGTGGGTTCAGCCGACCCGGCAAGACCTCTTAGGCCTGCCTGCAGGTGGTCGACATCGAGCTGAGTTGTCATAGCGGACTCCATCTGTTTCGTTTCTAAAATGGCCTACTCAACGGCGTATCTATGCGAACTGCAGGTATCTCGTACCTACGGTGATAGAATTGTCACTACTACCACTACCACTCCTCTCGCTTTCGACTACTGTTAGGCAACGCTGAGGCGTCTCGATCTGCTGCGCTAAAGCTGATTCGGCCCCTGGTGTCCGCTCTCTTAGGCCTCCCCGGGGATCAGTCCCTTCGTGAATGCCAGTTGATGCGGCGTTGAGGGGTGTAGAATAAGCGGTCGGAGTGCTGTGGCCTGAGGAGATTTCGGTACAAGGGGTTACTGGCAGGGGCCGGGCCCGCACGTGATCGGCTCCCGCTCCAAGTAGCTGTACTGTTAACGACGAGGTGAAACGACGCTCGTCGACCCCCGGCCGGGAAGAGCTGTTGACCGCATTTAATGCTGCCGGGCGGTAGGAGCGAAGAGCAGTGGGGCTTTGATTGTCTTCAATCTGGCGCCAAAGCGCCTTGAGCGGGGTAGCGAATTGGTTTCGCCGCGAACGGGCGGTCCGGTCGTGCGCCTTAATCACATGGATACCTGCACTTGACGTCTTGTTGGCGTCTTTACTTGACTGATCAGTGACCCTGCCGCTCCGGCGAGGAGAGTAGTGTCTGCGCCGACCATGACGAACGAATAACCGCGGTCGAGCAACGTGTCCGTTTCTGCAGCGTTAGCGGCAACCCCTCCGAGAGGCACGGTAGCGGCTACGGTTTCGACATCGGCGACCATAGCCCGAAACTCCGCGCTAGCAGGTGAGAGCCCACTTGATAGGGCCAGGTCGAAGGGCCCGAGAAAGATCGCATCCAGACCGGCAACCCCGCCGACCTCGGTCGCTGATTGCACGGCGGTCGAGCTCTCGATTTGCGCTACAATCGTGACTTCAGTGTTTCCTCGTGCCACGTAGTCGGCCATGCTGCTGCGTCCCCAATTACCGGCTCTTGTCGTTGGACTACCAGGTCGGCGTCCGATCGGTGGGAATCGGCATGCGTCGACTACTTGCCGAGCTGTCGATGCATCGTCGACGTGCGGTACGAATAGTCCGTCGGCGCCGGCGTCCAGGGCCGGTTGGACGTCTGGCGGGGAGTGTCCAATCACCCGAACGAAGACGGTGAGTCCGAGTGCGCGCGCTACCCCGACCATCGTCGACATGGTTCGCCCGTCGAAAGGTCCGTGTTCGCAGTCGAGGACGATGAAGTCCACGCCGCTCGGTACAAGGACCTCTAGCACCTCAGGTAGTGGAAGCTTCACCCAGATACCCAACGCCGGAACGGCTGTGGCGGGCCAGGTCGCGGTCAACGAGCGTCCGTAGTCGAGCCTCGAAGGTTGCGGCCGATTTCATCTGCCCAGGCGCTGGGTGCTCGCTCGACAGGCACCTGATCTGGTGTTGTTTCCGTCAGCAGCCCCGCCCTGATCGGCCCCGTCCCACGGTCCGTTGGGACCGCGGCGCGGGGGCTGCGGGGGGTGACTAGACCCGTTGCGACCTGGCGTGCGTGGTGTGGCGGTACGCGAACCTCTTGCATCACCCACCTACCTCCCATCTTATATCGCGAGATCGGATCTCGTGATGCAAGTCACGGTATCGCGTCGATCACTGCCATGCAAGCGGTAGGGTTCAAGCTTGGGCTGATCGACGGACTACACGAGCGCAAGCGAACGAGTTGTGAAGAGGTGGGAGACCAGGTGTCGCCAACCAGCGACTCGGAACAAGCGGAGCGATCCAGCGGGTCACGGATCGCGGTTATAGATAAGGCGGTCCGCGTCCTCGACGCACTGCTACACGCACCGAAGGGGCTAACGCCGACGGAAGTGGCAGTAACGACCGGATTTAATCGCAGCACAGCCTTCCGACTGCTAACTTCGCTTGAGCAAGCGGGACTTCTCTGCAAAGATGAACTCAGCGGGCGATATCGGTTGGGTCCGCGGTTGCTTCAGTACGGCGAAGGTGTCCGCGCCGGGATGGGATTAATCGACGTCGCGGAGTCCACCCTGAGGAAGCTTTCAGGCTCGACGCGCCAAAGTGTTTCGTTTGCGATCCGAGAGGGCTTTGGAGCCCGATGCTTACTTCGCATCCCCGGTCCCGAAGTCGAAAGCTTCGCTTGGAAGGTCGGGGAGTGGCTCCCGATGCACTTAGGGGCGGCACCGCAGGCGCTGCTGAGTGCCTTGTCGCATGCTGACCTTGATCGTTTCCTTCTTTTGCAGGAAGGCGAGCGGCGCACCCGCCACGGACTGCTGACGGAGAAGGACGTTCGCGATGAGGTCGCCAACACACGCCGCCGAGGATGGTCGCTGAACCGAGAGGGGCTTACTGCCGGCGTCACTTCGCTGGGTGCGGTCGTCCCCAACGCCGTAGGCACGCCGGTGTGCGCGATATCGGTTGCCGGGCTCGAGCATCACTACCGAGGGGATGGGCTTGAGGAGACCGCCGTAGCGGTCACGAGCGCCGCTGCAGAGCTAGGTCGTCTATTAAGATGACGTCGCTATGCAGAGGGCGTACCCCGTCGGGGGAGATGACATCGGCGGCAGCGGCGGGGTCCGGCGTCGACACCCTTAAGCATCGACGGCGTGTCAAAGCTGTCGCCGACGGCGCCGGTGTACGGGACCGTGGCGATCCTGGCAAGCCGCTCCTGGTACTGCACTGAGGTGAACTGGGTGGTCTCGACCGGTGAGACCATCCTGGGAGCCGGCGTCGCCCTGGTGCACGACCCCGGTGACCTCGTGACCAGCGCGGGAGCGGGTCCACAACGCCATCTCCAGGGCGTCCAGGGGCAGCTCGGTGGGCATGCTGGTCGCGGTGCGCCACTCCACGATGCGGCGAGAGTAGACGTCGCAGACGAAACTGATGTTCTTGTGGTCGCCGGCACCGGCCTGGACCACCGGGCGTGGTCGCCGATGGCGTGGAGTGATCAGTGGGGCTGCAGCTTTGGCAGACAGGTGGAGTTGTTTGGGGCGTGCGCCGCTGCGGTCCTCGACGGCGGCCGTCAAACGGGGGACGCGAGGCTTTGCAGCGACGCGCGTCATTGTCAGCGCGTGCTGCTCACGTCTAGTATGTTCGTGTTACGAAGACTCATCTCACAATACGAGGCCATCCGTTGGATCGTCGGAGAGACTCGTCCCGAGGGATGTCGGTCGCTTTCCTAGTCGGTCGGGTCGCCGTGAAGGCCATGCGCGCGAGGTGTGATGGCTCGCTCAGGAGCAGCCGGTCGATGACTATCTGGTGCGCCGGCCGACGAGAACAGCCGGCTCCGTGTCTCAGTGGACGCTGAGGAGACAGTTCCGCCTTAGGAAGAACAGCCTCGTCGCGCACCGCGCGAACGGCCCGTACAGCTCGTGAGTTGAAAGGGACACCCATGTCGAGCGGCACCGCTACCCTAGCAGTCACCATTACCTATTTTGGACATTCCTGCCTGCTCGTGGAGGTCAACAATAAGAGCGGGACGGCTGCCCGCATCCTGCTTGACCCGGGCAATCTCACTCCTCCGCTCGACGCTGTGCTGGACCTCGATGCCGTTCTCGTGACCCATTGTCACCCTGATCACCTCGACCCCATGCAGATGGGGCGCCTCCAGGCTGACGGGGGAGGCGTCAAGGTGTTCGGACCGGCAGGGCTGAAGGAACAGCTCAGGGAGACTAACGTCGCTACCACAACAGTCGAACCCGGCGCATTCGAGGTCGGCGGTGTGCCGATCGTGGTGACTCGTACCCCCCACGAGACGCTGTACCCCGGCGTCCCACTGCCGGAGAACCTCGTCTACGAGATTGGGGGACGAGTGTTTGCCCCAGGGGATTCACTCACGGTGCCCACTCACCCCGTCGATGTGCTCTTGGCGCCGCTGGCGGGCCCGTGGATGAAGCTTGCCGAGGGCATCGACTTCGTGCGCGCAGTAGCGCCGACGACTGTCATCCCGGTCCACGACGCCGGCCTCGCCCCGGCGCATCGAAGCCTGCACCGGGCCCTGTTCACCTCATTCGCGCCCGAGGCAGTCGTGATCAAGCCGCTGGACTCCGGAGAGTCCTTCACGCTCTGACGACTGAGCGCGGTGTCTGGGCGTACGCCCACAGCGAGGCCGACCGATCACCGAAAGGTCGTTGCACCTCACCCTAGCAGCGGCTCCGTCGAGGTCGTCCTCAGTGTGTGCTGCTCGAGCGCTGCCGCGAGATCCGTTGCACGACGTGTGAGATGCGCTACCATGACCGTATGACGAAGTCGAATCTCGTATTGCGAGATACACAAGTTGTCTGAGGGGCTCTTGTGGCGCGGTTCGCGGTAGCTGTGCGCTGTAGACAGGACCCGTCGGTCGGCTGGTGCCGCAATAGGGCCGAGGCGTCGATGTGATGGGCTGGATCGAGCTGGCCCGTGCTCGCGGTGTCTGGGTACAGATGCGGGCCATCGATGCTAACGAACTGCCCGTCATTTTGAATGCGCACGTGGCCATTGAGACAGGTGTCGCATGACTGTAGGCATCGAGAGCGAGACGCCCCGGGACATGCCGGGGACGACAGACCTGGCTCTCCTGCGAGCGGAGTTGATGTCGTTTCTAACTGCACTTTGGTACGACATTGATCACAACGGGGGTGGCGCTGCGGCGACGTTCTTCACCCCCGACGCCGAACTCCGGTTCTCCGACGCCGTGTTCAGGGGCACTGCGGAGATCGAGCGCGTCTACTCGAACAGGAGCGCTCGCGGCCCCCGGGTCTCGCGGCACCTCGTGACAAACCTGCATCTGCTGGAGGTTGAAGCCACTCGCATCCGCGCCGTCTCCGTCCTCCTTCTCTTCGGTCAGGACGGAGACGCACCAAGGCCGAGCACGTCGCCAGCACTGGTGGGTGACGTGTCCGACGAGTTCGAACTGCGCGACGGCCGATGGCTGATCAGGTCTCGCTGGATCCAGAACCGCTTCATCAAGCCGACCACCGACTTGGCCGTACCCCAGGAGTCAAACCAGTGACAACAACGCACATCGACGTGCCCGAGTCAACGACGAACCCCGATGAGGTCAAGCCCTGGTCTCCGGCGTTCTTTGAGCTCAACGGCGAGTACATCGCCGCCACTAGCCACACGGGCCAGCACTCCTGGTACACCCGCGGCCAGAATTTCGTCACCGTCGTCACCTGGGCCAGCGCCGGCGAGGTGCTACGTGAGGCGCAGGCCCCGGACGAGCACGTAATTATCGTGCTCGAGGGCGGGGAAGCCGAGGTCGTCCACAGCTCCGGAGAACGGGTCAGCGCCGTGGGCCCGGCCTTAGTGCTGGCCCCGGCCGGTGAGGTCGAGGTGACGGTTCGTCGCCCCGGGTACCTGCTCCGGGTCTTTACCACGCGCGGTGAGGTAGCGTCGAAGGCCGTCAACGGCGCGGCGTACCAAACGTCCAATCCCGGTGTCGTTCTGCTGCCGGACGTGCCGGAATCCAGCGGGTCCGGACAGCTCCAGGTCGTCTCCCTGGCCGACGTGGAGGAGGTCCCAGGCCGACTGGGGCGGATTTATCGGACCGATTCCCTGATGATCAACTGGTTCACCCCCTTGGACGGCCCCAGAGACACTGACGCGCTGTCCCCGCACGTGCACGACGACTTCGAGCAAGCCTCCGTCACTCTGGCCGGCGACTACGTCCACCACGTGCGCCGGCCCTGGACCAAGAGCATGCGGGACTGGCGCCCGGACGAGCACGTGCAGATCACGAGCCCGTCAGTCACGCTAATCCCTCCGGGGAACATCCACACCACGCGGGCACTCGGGCCTGGGCTGCATCAGTTGATCGACGTGTTCGCCCCGCCGCGGTCCGACTTCATCGAACAGGGGTGGGTCCTCAACCAGGCCGATTACCAATCCACGACGAAAGCCAAGTGACATGACAGTCAGCGCCTTGGGAGGGGTGCGCGGTCGCAAGCCCGAGCTGCCCATCGTCGACGGGGTCCTCTTCGCTGACCTGCTTCCGCCTTTCGCTGCCCATGAATTGTCGGCTGCCCTGCGGAACTACAAAAAGCCCTACCTCGGGATCACGACCGACGGCTCTGTACAAACGGGCCTATACCAGGTGGCTGACACAGGCATCGTTGCCCAGGAGGCCGTCGAGGCAGCGCGTAGCTTCCTCGCTCTCCTCCCGGAGAACGAGCGGATCGTGGCGCAGTTGCCGATCGACACTGACGACTGGCGGTTGTGGACGAATGCGCTTCCCGTCTGGACCCCGAAGGGACTTCGGCTCGAACGAATCTCGGAGAACAAACGCGACCTCGCCTTGGACGTGATTCGCGCGAGTCTTAGCGACGCAGGCTACGAGTCAGTGCGGAACGCGATGCGACTCAACGGTGCGCTAGGTGAGCTGGTCGGCGGCTACCGAGATTCCCTCACTGAGTTTTCCTATCACTTTACAATCTTCGGCGACCCGCACGGTGCTGACCCTTGGGGTTGGCAGCTGATGGGGCACCACGTGGACCTCAACTGCGTGTTCGTCGGCACGCAGCTGGTTCTGGCCCCGGTCTTCCTGGGCGCGGAGCCGAACTTCGCCCTCGCCGGCGCCTATGCCGGGACGCGCGCGTTTGACCTTGAAACCTCGCGAGGACTCGATCTACGCCGCGCCCTGAGCAGCTCCCAGGATGGGCCCGTCATGATGGGCGACTCCCTACTTACTGCCGATCTACCCGACGAGCTGGGCGGACCGTTCAACGGACGCCATCTCGCAGGCGCCGGCGCGGACAACCTCATCCTCCCGTACCAGGGGATCCGCGGAGACGAGCTCACCACCGGTCAACGCGAGTTGCTGTTCGAGCTCATCGACGTCTACATCGGCCGGCTGCCGTCGGGTCACGCGAAGCTCAAGCGGCGTCAGATTGAAGACCACCTCGGCGAGACGAGGTTCGCCTGGCGCGGCAGACACGACGAAACCAGCGCCTTTTACTATCGGATCCACTCACCCATCCTGCTGGTCGAGTACGACAACCACCCCGGGATCTTCCTCGACAACGAGGAGCCTGAACGCTTCCATGTCCACACGATCGTGCGCGAGCCGAACGGCAACGACTACGGCAAGAGTCTGCTGACACAGCACTACGCGCTTCACCACTCCTAGGGCCACTCCTAGAACCGAAAGGAATCAGCTATGACCGCTGTTGCTCCTCCGGCGCCTGCCGTCGAAGCTCTGAACCTGTTTGAGACCGGGCCCGGAACTCCCGCAGGAAAGTATCTGCGCAGCTTCTGGCAGCCGGTCCGACTCTCCGCCGATCTGCCACGTGGCAGGGCCCAGCCCATCGCCGTCATGGGCGAGCAGTTTACTCTGTACCGCGGTACCGGGGGACAGGCCGTGGTTACGCAGCCGGGCTGCGCCCACCGTCAGACCTTGCTCTCGGTGGGCAACGTCGAGGAGGACTCGATCCGCTGCATTTTCCACGGCTGGCTCTTCGGGCCGGACGGGCAGTGCCAGGAGGCTCCGGGGCAGAGTCCGGGTCTAGTAGAGCGGATGAAGATCCGCACCTACCCGACACACGAGGAATATGGCGTCATCTTCGCCTACTTCGGCCAGGGGGAGGCCCCGCATTTTCCCGACATCGACGGCTTCTCGAAGAAGCACGGCCGCAACATGATGTCGGCCCTCGTACGTGATACCGGAACATACCGCCGCAACTGCAACTACTACATCAACGTTGAGAACGTCCTCGACCTCGCCCATGTCCCGTACACCCACCGGGTGTCGTCGGACCCCAACATCACCGAGGTCGGCTTTTCCCCGGACGTCGGCGCCATACGCGGCATCACAGTGGAGCGGTTCGACTTCGGGGTGCGGGCCACCGAGCTGGATAGCGGAAGGGTGCCGACTGTCATGACGGTCATGCTGCCGAACGCCATGCATCTCATCGTCGACCAGCGTGACGGCTTCCTCGAACAGGTCGCATGGCGGGTACCGATCAATGACGAGTGCCACATGAGCTTCCAGATCTCTACTCTGCACACGGACGAGGAGGGGAAAAAGCGGTACGAGGAGTACAAAAGCCGGAAGATGGACCTGATCAGCAAGTACCCCTCCACCGAAGTGTGCGCCGAGCAGATCCTGCGTGGCGATAAGACACTCTTCGACTTCCACGACCACCCCGACCTGGTCAACATCGAGGACCACGTCGCCCAGATGGGCATGCAGTTCATTACCGACCCCAGCAAGGAGAATTTGGCTCAGTCGGACAAGGCCGTCCTCCAGCTGCGGCGCATGTTCATGAGCCGCCTGGGCGACTTCGTGGGCGGGGCTCCCACCGTCGATAGCGACTGGTGACGGCCCGGACCCGTCTGGGGGATCGGCCCGCGCTTGCCCCCAGTGGGCGCGGCTCGGGTCGACCCCCCAGCGGGTTTACGAGTTGCGGACATCATCAAGAGGTCGGGGCAGCCAGCGGCCTTCCGCGCGTCTGGACTCCAAGGCGCACGCAGAGGCTGGACCCGACCCCGCCGCAGAAATGACCCCACCGCAGAAAGTAGTACGTACTCACATGACGGCACTCCTTGACCCGGAGCCAGAACCAGGCATCATCGCGCAGACGCACTCCCAGCTCGCACTGGTGACGTCCGTCCGGCTCGAGGCCGACGACATCGTCTCCATCACGTTCACGGATCCTGATAGAAGAGAACTTCCCGAATGGCAACCCGGAGCCCATATCGAGGTTGAGCTGCCAAGTGGTCTGCTGCGGCTGTACTCGCTCTGTGGACGGCCCGACGAACGCTACGAATACAAGGTGGCGGTCCTCCGTGAGCCGCAGGGTCGAGGAGGATCTCTGGAGATCCACGACACCGCGCTCGTAGGTAGGCAAGTCCGCATGAACGGTCCGCGCAACCGTTTCGAACTCAAGCCAAGCGGTCGTTACCTCTTCATCGCGGGGGGAATCGGCATCACCCCCATCCTCGCAATGGCGCGGTCAGTCGGCGACAGCGCTCCGTGGACACTTCACTACGGAGGCCGGTCGAGCAGCAGCATGGCCTTCGTCGACGAGCTGAAGGAGCTCGGCCGAGAGCGCGTAAATCTCTGGCCGCAGGACGTCCACGGTTTGCTCGACCTCGACCGGATCTTGGGCTCGGCTGATCGGCAGACCGCGATCTACTGCTGTGGACCAGCGGCCATGCTTACCGCCATCCAGGAGCACTGTGCGCGTTACGCCCCCGACGTACCCGTCTACACCGAGCGGTTCGGCTCCCTGCCAACTCCAAAGCCCCCCGCGATCTTTGTTGATAGTGAACGCAGTTTCGAGCTAGAGCTGCGTAGGACGGGCGTGACAGTCCTGGTCGGTCCTCACCAGTCGGCTCTGGATGCTATTCGCGAAGTCATTCCCGATATGCCGTTCTCGTGCACCGAAGGGTACTGCGGTAGTTGCGAGGCTGCGGTCCTGGAAGGCACGCCAGACCATAGGGATGAGATCTTGACCCCTGATGAGCGAGAGCGGGGAAGGACCATGTTTCCGTGCGTCAGCCGCTGCTTATCAGACCGACTCGTGCTGGACGTCTAGCGTTCCTTGGCGTTCCTTTGTGTACCGTCCTTTGACGTTGATCGTGAGTTTTCAGGCGGCGTTTCCCAGTCTGGCGTCGTCGATGTAGCCGCGCACGTGCCGGTCGATGGTGTGCAGTGCCTGGCGTAGTTCGAGCGGCGCCGGTGGGGCGTTGGCGGCGGGCAACGGACGCAGCAGGCGGTTGTGGATCTTGGTGTAGAAGATCGCGATGCGTTGCCCCTCGGGAGTGAGCTGGTAGGTGTTGGTTGCGTCGAGGCGTGCGATGAGCCCGTTCAGCCGCAGCCGGCTCACTGCACACCAACCCTACGAGGAGCTCGGTGCTGACTACTTCTCGCGGGTCCATCCCTGGCTCACCCGACGCCGGGCACTCGCACAGCACGACAACTTGGGCTTCGAGGTGACACTGACACCCACCGCCTGACCGCTACCAACAACACCCGACGCCCCGACGCAACGTCAAGTTGCCACCCGGGGCACTCTGCCACGCCTGCACCAAGGTGGTCACCACACCAACCGCGCCGCCAGCAGGTTCATTTACGCGTCAGATTCCTGCAGAACCAGTCGAGCATCAGGCCGGCGAACCGACCCGCAGATGGTTGGAGCCCGTCGACACCACGTCTGGGGGCTCGATCCTCCGACTGAGGGCCAGTGACACTCTCAGATGAGGTCTGGAACCCGGTAGACACCGCGCGAAGTCAGCGGCGACACACTGGTTTTTAGGGACTTAATACTTTAAGGTACTCAGTACCGGCACGAGCTGGTTTGCAGAGAGGACCACGTAGATGAGCAGGACAAGCCAAACCCTGATCGCTACAGGTGTCAGCCGGGGCTTCGGCCTGGCGGCAGCCGAGCATCTGCTCCGCACATGGCCGGACATTCACCTGCTAGTGACCGCGCGAGGAGCAGGTGACGCCCTGACCGCACGGCTCGCGGACCGGACTGGCAACGCGAACGTGACGTCGGTGCAGTGCGACATGTCATCGCTGGCGTCGGTGCGCTCTGCCGCCGCAGACATCGCGTCGCTAGTGAACAACGGCGCTGTCCCGCCGGTGCACGGGCTGCTCGCCAACGCGGGCGTCCAGACGTCGAATCGTACGGGCACGACAGCGGACGGTTTCGAGTCTACGTTCGGTATTAACGTGCTTGCAAATTACCTGCTCATCCGGCTGCTCGAGCCGCACCTTACAGCTCCCGCGCGCATTATCGTCACCTCAAGCGATTCCCATTTCGGGGATTTCAAGCACAACATGGGGATGATCGCAGGCCCTCGATGGGAGCACCCTGGCAAGCTGGCGCGACCGGGCGCTGAAGCAAAGGCGGCGACAATGCGCGAGGGCGGTGTCGCGTACTCAACGAGCAAACTCGGCGTCGAGTACCTCGTACACGCCTTTTCGCGCCGGCTCCCCCCCGGAGTCGACATTTACTCTTACACGCCGTCGCTCGTCCCTGGCACCGGGCTGATGCGCGACAACGGCCGTCTCGCTCGTTTGACCTGGGGTGCCTTGTTGCCGGCCCTCACCTTGACTCCGTGGGCCACGAGCAAGAAGAAGGCGGGCAAGCTGCTCGCAGAGGCTGTCGCCGGGCCCCGACCTGGCAAGTCCGGCTCATACATCGAACGCGGCGTGGTGACGCCGTCTTCACCCGAGTCCTACTCCACGGGTCGCGAGGAAGAGCTCTGGAATACCGCCGCAGACCTGACCGGGCTTCTGGTCGGCTGAGTATCTTTCGGCGTGAAAAGCGGGCACTCAAGACGGGCAAACGTCAGAATGTGTGATACCGCACTTAGAAAAGACCAAACCGGGCGGGACCCCAATCTATTCACTGTCGGAGTAGGATATTGCGGAGATCGCGGAGTTCCTGGCGCTAGCCGACAATTTGGAGTCCACCGACCGATCCCCTCGCAGGCTCGCCCATCGGGGCCGCTACACCGGACGAGCGTACGTATCGCGCCGTCCACCATGGACCGCGTCCTGCCAGCTCACGGCTTCGTGTTGCCCGAACGGCCCCGCCGGCTGTCCCAGTCGTTCCCTTCGCACCCGCCACCGACGTAGATATGACCGTTCGGAGCCGTATCGCAAGGGGAGGCTTCAAACCAGTCTTTTCAGCTCCAGCGAAGCGAAACCGAGTTGGTCGAACGCGTCCTGTACGGCGGGGACCAACACCTTCGCCTCGGTCCCGGCGCGTAGCCGTCCAGCGAAATAGCAGGCCAGCCCGAGCTGAGCCGCGAGTACGGCTATGTCCGCGGGGGCGCCGCGCGCTATTAGCAAATCTTCTGTTAGAGAGGCGTATCGCTGCAGATGGCGTAGATCCCGCTCGTATAGCTCAGGGTTATCCCTAAGCAGCCGTATGTGGATCGCCCAGTGGAAGGGATCGGCCGCTGCTGCGGCGGTCAACTGGAGGGTGACATCGCGAACCTGACCGAGGGCGCCCCGCAGGTCGCTGGCCGCCGGAATGTCAGTTTCGCGCTGAAGCGCGACCACCATGCCAGCCATGCGCTGCTCGTCAGAGAATACGACATCTTGCTTGTCGGCGAAGTAGCGGAAAAACGTGGTCCTCCCGACCTCCGCTCGTTCGGCGACCTCGTCTACGGATACCTTGGCGAAGCCATGTTCGGCGAACAGCGTGAAGGCAGTAGCCACGATGAGGTCGCGGGTGCGCCGCTGCTTGCGTGCACGCAATGGCTCTCGTACCGGAGACATGAGCTACAGGGTACGGGAACGCAGACGCGTTGGGTTAATCGTTGCTGGATTTCGAACTGGCCTTTTGGCGTGGTGCCGTTTCCCTGCGGGGGCCTTCGTTGACAGGCAGCGCGCCGTTCCGTGGTCACTTCGGCAAGGTCGTCTCGGCAGATTGCTAAGCTCCTCGCCACCAGGAAGCGTGTCGATATAAGGGAAATGTCCGCGGGCCGCTGATCTCAAGGGCCAGCAGGAGCGGCCGTCGTCAGGACCGGCTGCTGCTAGCTGCCCAGGATTGGCGCTTCCCGCGCCTCGTGGGCGCCGCCGCGTGGAGCACCTTCCGCGTGGAGGCGCCCACGAGGCGACCGATCTCCGCAGCGGGAAGAGCGTCAAGTTCCACCGAAAAGGTCTAAGAGCCTGTTGACAAAGTGTCTGCTGTGACTGAAGAAGCTGACGTGAGTACTGAGTGATCGGCGTGTCGGGCCCGCGCGCGAGAGGACTCCTGGTAGTCGAGTGGTGTCAAGCCGCCTCCACCACCAGGAGCCTCGATGCCTGTGTACCCGACCATGGCAACGGACACCAACTGCGCCAGCCAGGGCTGTCGGTGTCACGCCCGGACACCGCGCTATCCCTCGGATCTGACCGACCCGCAGTGGGCCATGCTCGAACCCGAGGCTCGCGCGGTGATGGCCGGGCTGGTACGCGCGTCGGGCCGGCCGATGGTCCACGACTTGCGCGCGATGCTCGACGCGGTCGGGTACGTGACCCGGTACGGGATCGAGTGGCGCGCGCTGCCGGCGGACTTCCCGCCGTACGCGGCGGTGTACGCGTTCTTCGAACGGTGGAGCGGGCGGGGCCTGCCGCAGCGGCTGGTCGACGCGCTGCGCGCCCGAATCCGCCTCGGGTGCGGGCGCGGTGCGCTGCGCACGGCCGGCTCGATCGACTCGCAGAGCGTGAAGGCCGCCGACACCGTGGGCGCCGCCACCAGGGGATTCGATGGCGGGAAGAAGATCAACGGCCGCAAGCGGCACATCGCCGTGGACACCCTCGGG
>JAABUP010005595.1_pt1 | contig 18871 bp, 23 predicted proteins | sample 5559201 | NCBI WGS metagenome assembly JAABUP01 (sample SAMN10711887, study PRJNA513373) | rock metagenome | isolation source: Antarctica rocks | place: Antarctica
AAGGTGGGATAGTCGTCGTCGTTGTTGTTGTTGTTGGCTAGGTGGTTGGAGGGGCGGTTGGAGCGGGGGTGGTGGGGGAACGGGGAGGAGGAGGAGGAGGATGGGGTGGAGAAGTGCCGGAACCAGAGGTAGTGGTTTAGGAGGACTAGGACTTTTGGGGTTGGAGATGACGTCAGTTGGTTTTCCTTTCGGGGTTTGTGAGGAGGGGAGATTGAGGTCGAGGTCGAGGTCGAGGTCGAGGTGGAGGTGGAGAAGGGAGAAGGGCGAAGGGAGGGCAAGAGAGGACAGGGGATTGGCTTACCGCAAGAGAGGATGAACAACGGATCCATCAACCTGACGACCGGAAAGCGCCGTAGATTGCCCGCATACACGACATGACTCCCCACGCTAAGCAGCGAGAGGAGCACAGGGAAGCGGTCGATGAGCGCGAGCAGCAGCTGGATCGTGATGATGCTGTAGATCAGCCGCGTGAGGAGTCTTTTGGTGAAGACCGTGTGCTCTTCGACGAGTTCGGAGAGGTAGTAGAGTCCTGATGCTGTGGGGGACGTTAGCTTGTGGGGTTGTGGATTTGGGGTGGGGGGTGGTTTGGAAGGATGGGAATGGGAATGGGAATGGGAATGGGGATGGGGGAGTACCTATCGCGAGGGTGAGGAAGCTGAAGCCGAGGAGCACCCCGAGGTAGCCGACCAGTGGGAGGATCCACATGTTTGCGGTGAGAGAGACATGGAAATCGCGGTGGGTTTCGGTGCCGTTCGAATCCGGGGGGTAGAGTTGTTCGTTGCGACGGCAGGGCTTGCGGATGTTGCCGAGCGGGCTTTCACCGCCTTGGCAGAAACGATCGCCCCACGGCGTCACTTTTCGAGCGAAGCTGCGTTTCACCGCTGGGATCTACTTTCCGAACATTCAGAGACTGGGAGAAAGAAAGACCCCACTTCAAGCAAGACCGTATTGACCTTGCCATTGAGTCCATCCTCTGCCGTGCTGTTCAGTCATGTCACGTCCCGAAGACAAACTGTGAGCACATAGACTCGTCGCATTTCTTCCTAAACGGTACGTAAGACTGACACACAATCTCGCAGACCTCCAGATCTCTTCTATAATGACACCGAATCCCGCAAATACACCACCTCCTCGCGAATCCGCAACATCCAATCCGACATGACCCACCGCGCCCTCGAACTCCTCTCCCTGCCCTCCCCATCCCTAATCCTCGACGTCGGCTGCGGCTCCGGTCTGTCCGGGGAGATCCTCTCCACCGTCGATCCCGACGACGGAGGACCGCATATCTGGGTGGGCATGGACATCTCCGCGTCGATGCTGGATATAGCTTTACAACGAGACGTCGACGGCGACTTGATGCTCGCGGACATAGGCCAAGGGGTGCCATTCCGAGCGGGTAGCTTCGACGCGGCGATCAGCATCAGCGCTATACAATGGCTGTGCAATGCCGAGAGCAGCGAGGTCAGTCCGCACGGCCGGTTGGCGAGGTTCTTCAATGGTCTGTATGCGAGTTTGAGGAGAGGAGGGAGGGCGGTGTGTCAGTTCTACCCGAAGAATGAGGCGCAGAGGAGTATGATTAGTGCGGCGGCGATTAAGGCTGGGTTCGGGGCGGGCATACTGGAGGATGATCCTGGGACGAAGAATAGCAAGCTGTACCTTGTGCTTACTGTTGGGGGTGGGGACGTGCGTGGGGATATTACGGGAGTGGTGAAAGGGATGAGTGGTGTGGATGTGGTGGATGCGAGGAAGAAAACGAAGGAGAACAAGAAAAGGGAGGAGAGGAAGGGGAGCAAGGCGTGGATATTGAGGAAGAAAGAGCAGATGGAGAGAAAGGGGAAGATTGTCAAGCCTTCATCAAAGTACACCGGAAGGAGAAGAGGACCGACTTTTTAGTCATTCGGTAGTTGCAAGGACTTGCAGTTGCATAAGGACTAAGGAGCGATAGGGGTATTGCAACGGCGTCATTGGAAGCTTTGCAAAGTTACGGCCGGCGTTAGAGAAGATCCATAGATGTATATGCACGAATTTACTAAAATACAAGAAAGTAATTCCCACGCTAACCCAGAGGATCTGCCTATGTACTCATGCCACCACGCATTGGCATTGATCGTGTGACTGTTGTATCAAGCATCAACCTATAAAGCAGCCTCCATCTTGTCAAGTACTGCACGAGTGAATTGATGTGTAGATGCATTACCACCCATGTCCCGTGTTCTCGACTTACTATATCAATATTAGCAAACATGATAGACATTCAAATTGTGGTGATGGTTTACCCCTCGCCAATGACATCGTACACCGCCTTAGAGATGCGGTTGGCGTGCTCATCCAGTCCAAGATGTCTGAGCAGCATCGAGCCGGAAAGAAGCATGGCTGTGGGGTTTGCTTGGTCCTTGCCCTTGATATCAAGACCCACATGTCGGCATCCAGGCTCAAAGACTGCAACATCTCTGCCCATGTTGCATCCAGGAACTATTCCTGGGCCGCCCACTAGCGCAGCACCAACATTGGACAGAATCCCGCCATACAAGTTGGGCATAACCATAACATCGAATTGCTGCGGTCTTGTGACACATTGCATCGACGCATTGTCGACAATCATGTCGTTCGTCTCTAAGCTAGGATAGTCTTCTGCAACCTTCTTGAATGTATTTCTGAAGAGACCATCGGCAAGCTTCATGATGTTCGCTTTGTGGATGCAAGTAACCTTCTTCCTGTTGTTCGCAAGGGCAAAGCTAAATGCGAACTTGGCAATTCGCTCGGATTTGGCACGAGTAATGATTTTCAGTGATTCGATGACCCCCGGAACTGACTGATGTTCGAGACCAGAGTACTCGCCCTCAGTGTTCTCACGTATGATGCAAAGGTCCACGTTGTTGTGTCGGGTCTGGTAGCCAGGGATATTTTTGATGAGGACAATGGAGGCGTAAATGTCAAGCTCCTGACGAAGCGCAACGTTGAAAGATTGATGACCGGAGCGCTCGACAGGTGTATGGAGAATACCTGGAATAGTCGTTCTTTAGTGATAAGATCATCCATGGTTCCCCGGAAAGCATCATACCCTTGAGACCGAGTTTGTTTCGCTTCAGGGATGAAATGGATTCCCGAAAGAGGTCTTCTGAATGTTTGTCGCCGGATTCCACACCTGTGACGTCGACTTGTTCCCATTCGATAGGCACATTATCAGCCTTGAAGATAGTCTTCACTGACTCCGCGACCTCCGCGCCGATACCGTCACCTATGACCTCATGTTAGGCTTCGTCCTGGTAGAAGTGCACGGTGCGGAGCCATTGTAAAGACATACCGGGTATCAGAGTCGCCGTGTATTTTCCGCCGTACTTCGTTGGCTTGAAGATATCGGACTGGAGCGTTGCCATTGCTACAAGATGAGGGTCAACGTATGTTTCTAGGTATCGACACGGACGTGGCTCATATGAAGACGCCCAACATACATCTTGTTGCCATGAATGGCGCTGCGAGACATTGTGGGGAAGATTTGGCGCCTAGTAGGAGGGACTGGAAAGAGGACCATATCGATTAGCGCACCGTGTTGCGGGCATTTGGGAGCTGCGGCACGAGTCGTCCTGCAATCATTGCAATTAACTTACCTGCGCCGGTCTGGCACAGCTCCGCGACAACATGTTGACGGTAGACGGGAAGTTAGGAGGAGAGATATGGTTTTAGAGGTGGATATGGGGAATGATGCGGAGCTCAGAAAAGCAAAGCGCATCGGCATCTCCCGCAACACGCTAGCCATGCACCCTGATAAACTTCATGTAATCTCCACAGGGCAAACCTTTGACAGCTTCAGACAATATTGGCTAGTCCAGATATATATCTATTTCACGCTACCATACCATTGCAGCCACTATGATAGTCAATACGTGAAATGCTTCCCAGGGCGATTTTCAGCGTTGGGGTTGAAGGTCTTCAAGCATCACAATTTACATCACATGCACCTGCGCAGCTCCTTCAGATTTCCAGGAGGACAAGTTGCTGTTTCAGTCTGCGGTTTTCCTCAAGCGTGCATAGTTATGATTATTGTGTTTTACCCGTCTTAAATGCCCCCTCCACGGTGGTGGCACCCCCTGAACCTCTGGTCGTAGGCCTCCACTGTTACCTCTCTCCTTCTGCACTGAGTTCAACTTCAACCAACGTGCTAGCATGATCCATGGTTATTATCACCAGTCAGGTACCCGTCCCGAAGGGTTATGGAGTGAGGGAACAGGACATGGAATGATCAAGCACACCAGATGGCAGCACAGGGATACCAATTCTGACTCCGGAGATTTCCTTGAAGGCCACGGTCTCTTACTCTATTTGCGCGCTTCTTGAGATGATTGGTTTGTCTGTCATGTTATACGCCCGTGGAGTCCTCGCAACCGTTATGAGACTGCAGTCAATCTCGGAGAAGAGCCTCGGCCACGTCTTGGGGGCTACAGTCCATCAAGACGGCCTAGAAGTCTCTAGGTTGGAACTCTGCTGTTCAGTTTTTGATCTCATGACAAATGTATTTCAAGCTCTCTGATCGCGATTCGACTTTCAACTGAAAAAGGTGTTGCGCCTATTCGGGATTAGCGCACCAACCTCAGCCCCTATTGACCGGAAGTCGACCTCAATAAGCTCAACACCAGAAAGACCTTCAATCACTCTGAAAGAAACGTTCTGGAAAGAGTACTTTGTGCCTTTCAATTATGCAGAAAGAAATCTCCATCTGTTCTCAATTGAGTGAAGGTCTAGCAGAATCGAGGCTCTTAAGACTTGAGGTCAACCAATCAGCTCATGACAATCCCGCTTCCACGTTGCCCTCCGCAAGCTACAACCTTACCCAGGTGCTCGAGACTCTTCTTGAGGTACCAGGAACGATTCCAAATGTCCGCCAGACTGTTGCCGTAGCAGAGTGGCTCAAAGGTTCTTCAAGCTTGTTTGCACCTTGCTACCGCCTGGTTCGAGTCCATCCAGAAACCCTTGGCGAAGTGGTTCCAAATTGTGGAGGACGTTCTTTCTTTCGTGGTATATCCTAGTTAGCTCGACTTTCTTATTGACGATTTGCTGGTCCGCTGTAGACGCTAATTGACCCCCTCCTGGCAGTTGCAATGAATTTTCTTTATTGACAGTCCCACAGCCTCGAACGTCTTATTGGCAGACTGCGTGGTCTTTCACAGCCCTTAAAGTCTATAAGAACATCCTGTTTGACGTCGTTATCAATTCCTCCTCACCCTTCACTTTCGTTAACAACTCACCTTCACACTCAACTTAAACGCCTTTCGTGCTCGACGCACTTCAGCACCTTAAACACTCACTTAAGTCTCCATCTACAGAAACCTCTTCAATCTTCTTCGACAATCAACATGAAGGTCCTTTCCATCGTCTACACTGTCCTCCTGGCCACCGCCTCCGTCGAGGCGGTTGCAGCCCCTGCACCAAACGCAGAGGCGATCCAGCATTTCTGTCACCGCCCCGGCCAAGGCTGCTCCAAGCTCAAGCGTGCTGCCGACGCGGCCGCTGAGGCTCTGGCCTTGGCTGCTCCCAACCCGGAGGCAGATGCGCGGATCCAACACTTCTGTCACCGTCCCGGCCAAGGTTGCTCCAAGGCGAAGCGCGCAGCCGATGCTCTCGCAGAGGCCGTCGCTGATGCCTATGCTATTGCCAACGCCGAGCCCGAACCAGGTAAGCTCACTCTCTCCTAACCTCCTCGTTCTGACTCACTTGCTAACGGAAACCTCACAGAGGCGATCCAGCATTTCTGCTACCGCCCCGGCCAGGGCTGCTCCAAAGTCAAGCGCGCCGCCGAGGCCATCGCCGATGCTCTCGCAGTCGCAGAGCCAGTCGCCGAGGCTGACGCCGAGCCCATCCAGCACTTCTGCCACCGACCGGGCCAGGGCTGCTCCAAGGCGAAGCGTGCGGCAGATGCGTTGGCCAAGGCCGCCGCTGATGCCGTCGCATCGCTCTAAGCGCATCGCACCCGACCATAGAACAACACCGACAATGACGACGGGTCTTTAGCTCGGATAGTGGAGACATCGACTCGATCGACAGCAAGTTTTCATCGGCGTTCTTATCGCAATTGACTTTATTTTGCTCCCTTTCACTTCCTGCGGCGCTATTCCACTCGACTCGGTCATGGCTGGTTCCTGCCTTGCGACGGTCCAAGTCATCAAACCTAGATATCTCTGTACGCGACAGCCATCTGACTCTCAGCAAGCACCAATGTACGGCAGATCTCTACAAGACACAGACATCGACGATAAGTGGTGGCGCTTGAATATTTTTCTTTTCTCAAACACGGCGCTCGGTTCCCCAGTCTTAGCACGCCTGGTGGTTCCGATGCGCGGCTTCTGATACCCTTCGGCTTCGGGCGCTGGGAGGATGGGGTCTAGTTTTTTCCTTTGTCAGTGGGATAGGGTGGCCTAGTAGATAGCATCGCGCTTTGCGCACTAATATACACATCTTCAGGCCGAACTATGTGCAATGTGAGCGGCGGTGCTGATTGTTGTTGGTCGATGCCAATGGCGCAGTAACCCTATTCGAAACCCATGCTTGGGGTTCGAGTGTAGATGCTGTGATAATATAGGCTCGTACAAGTAACTGGACAGCAAGACGAAGTAGACATAATGTTGGTAATATAGTTTCATTTGATGATTCTAAAGTTGAGGAATAGTCGGGCAAGTAAGATGCTATGTTAGGCAATGGCCTTTGCACGTAGAAGAAGATAAGGATCCCATTCTCTGGTAGACGCTCGTTGAAACGAATTTGCACAGTAGATCAGGTCAGTCATGGGATATTGATATGTCGCAACCGGTGAATTGGCCTGTGCAACAGCACTCCTGAGTAGTGGACGACAGCTGTTGCAACACCACCAGGCAACGAGATACAGGAGAGATTGGCGCTAGATACCGGAGACACTGGAGGGTCCACTCCGATCGTTGCTATGATTGCCCTGCTGACTGTGTTGTGTTGAGAATTAGGTGGCCATAGAGGCCACAAGCGGAGTGGTTTTGCTCGCGACATGGAAGGGTAGATGTGGAGCGTAGGAGCAGAAGGAGGTCCACGCACCTTGCCAAATCAAGTACACACTCAATCACACACGTTTTTGCATTCACGATGGGTGATCACAGGACCATTCAACATACCTCGTAAACGCACAATCTAGCTAAGTTGTCAAGCCGCGATGCCTAGAGCATCTCTTCATCTTCCGGCGCATGCGTACCCACAAAACTGCTCGGCTGTGGCGCGAATTGGTTCATCTGGTCGAACGCACCGTACTGATGCTCCATCGCCTGGTTTCCTACAAAGTTGTGCCACCACTGTCGCCCCTGAAACACCGGATCTGTAGCCTGATCATAGTGGTACTCGTGCGCTGACCGTTGACGTAGTTGATGATCAATCATCTCGTCTTGCGGATGCTGCTGTGCTTGAAAATCATAGTCTCGCTGCGCAAGTGTCTCGTAACCGGACAATATGTAAGGTTCCGCATTAGGCCGCCCGTCTCCATCCTGCAAGGTAACCATGCTCCCTTTACAGTCTTGTTCCATTCCATTTAACCTAAACTCCTCCTGAATCTTACTCTTTTCCGAAAGCTTCCTTTCATACCTTAATCGAGCCATCTCCTCCTCCTGCTGAAGACTCGTAGGTGGCCAACTGCCTAGCTCTTCTGCAAGGGCGTGCCCTCCATAGCTAGGAGGGGATATACGCCAAAGTTCTATCAAGCGAAGTTGCTGGTCAGCATTTGCCTGCTGAAATAGTGTAAGCTGGGAAGGGAAGAGTGTTGATGGGTCGATATCGTTTTGAGAAAGTATGGCCGCTGGAGAACTCTGATCGATGTCAGCGGTAGACGACGAAGTGATCGGACCTTGAGGAGATGCTGTGGACGGCACCACATGTGCAGAATGGTGATAATGCTGGGTTACGTAGGTGATGGGCTGCGACGGCCGTGGTGTAGCCTGTGCTTGGCTGTCCATCAATGACGATTGTGAAGAGTTTGTAAGTGTAAGGTTGCGAGAGAACAGGGTGGCCAAGTCTTCTTGCATCTTGAATTGGCCTTCCGAAACTGAAAGACCGCACTGCATCCTATATGTTAGCCTGATCCCGCACAGGGAAGCTGCCTCTCCACGGGACCGGAGGCACGCAGGGGTTACTCACATTCGTACAGTGCGGATCCCCAGTGAAGTCGGGTAGGGGCTGCTCTGCTTCTGTCTCGAATCCACAGTGCTGACAGCGATGCATTTCAGATGATGATGTGAGCGTAGAGAGTTGCTTTAAATATGAAATCTTAAGGTTAGATAATAGTATTGAAAGCAATACAGAGAAGGGTCTCGGACAAAGGTTTGCAAGCAGTGGTTTTACTATGGATATTCACTACGCTATGGATTGAATCTTGACCGTTGGGACTCTTCCTCTCTGTCGGGTTGCTCAGCAACCTGTAGCGGAGAAGTGTGAAAATCTCAGAGGTAAAATCATGTATCGAAGAGCGATCAGACCTGAAGATTGAATCCCTGAGTGTATGTGTAGATTGGTGATTGGCGTGTCCAACACTGTGATGCACCGTAGTCACAGCGGTTCTTGACGGGAGCTTTCGAGGTAGTGGCTGCTAGAAAGCACTACTGGAACGCATGTCCAACTTAGCGCTGGCGGTGTGACCAATAATCTAGGACACCTGACGTTCCTTATGATTGTGATGAAGACAGAGCTCAGGATGCCTAGTGAGGATGATGCCGGCCTGATGGCTTGTCGCCAACGGAGAAGGTTGCTCCAAACGGTCAAGTTATGTGGATCGCAGCGTAAGACGCCATTTGGTCAAGAACTCAAGGTAGTAGTGACACCCGTAAGCCCTCTATCGCATAAGCCCCAGCCCATGTTACAGCATATGGCTGAACGTTGGCGGATATTGAATAGCGGACAAGGCAGCTATCACGCTAGATCGATTACGTAAGACGCGCAGTGCAACGCCCGAAGAGCTTCGTATGAATCCACAGGCCAAAGCTTCAGATATCCGCAAGCCCACACCATCTTCCACAGTGTCCCCATTTACATCATGGTGAGCCTGACGATCGAGATCCAGCTCCAATTCATGTTTTGCGGAATCGCATCTGCGAGCTCACTCTTAGCTAACTAGAGCTCTTCCGTGACAGACATCGATAGGAACGGGTTACGATCTCTCAAATTCCGTCTTCTCACCCGATGGAAGGAACTTTCAGGCGAGCTCTGACCTCCAGGGCTGCCAGCCGAGAGTCGGTCGGGTATAACTGACGTTATATACCCATACATTAGGTCGAATACGCAGTGAAGGCGGTCGAAAACGGAGGAACAGCAATAGGCATAAGGTGTAAAGATGGCGTCGTTCTGGCAGTGGAGAAGATCATCACTAGCAAGCTGTTAAAGGCCGGAGCCAACAAGAGAATTACGACGGTGGATAGAAATATGGGTGTTGTCAGTCTACTCGCTACCCCATCTCCATCTGGACAGTACTGAGAGTTGTTCCAACAGGTCTGCGCCGGCCTCGTTCCGGACGGTCGACATTTCGTTTCGCGAGCTCGTGACGAGGCATCGGGATGGCGAAAGATGTACAAAGCCCCAATCCCAACAGCAGCTCTTGCCAGCCGGTTGGGCAGCTACGTCCAAGCATATACACTTTACTCCAGCGTACGACCTTTTGGCGTCACTGCTATTGTTGGTGGATGGGATTCGGAAGAGGAGCTGCCGGTGGACGGACAAGTAGGCAGTGGACCATCAGTAGGCTCTGGAGGCAAGGTCCAAGGAGCAAAGGCTGGCGGGCCAGGGCTGTACATGATTGAGCCAAGTGGCCTCTACTGGGTACTTCCCCTTGGTGCTTGGACAATTTACGAAATGCTGTCTAACCTCCATAATCACAGGGTTACTACGGCGCCGCAACCGGTAAAGGCCGACAAACAGCGAAATCTGAGCTAGAAAAACTCGACATCTCCTCCGGCGATCTGTCTCTAGAAGCAGGAGTGAAAGAAGCAGCGCGTATCATCTACGTCGCCCACGAAGATAGTAAAGACAAAGATTTCGAGTTGGAGATGACATGGATCAGCTCAGTTGATGGACCGACGAAGGGCAGACACGAAGAAGTACCGAAGCACATTCTTGATGAGGCGGAGAAGGCGGCGAAGAAGGCAATGGAAGGAGAAGACGAGGAAGAGGATAAGCCGGCGGAGGACGCGGAGAAAATGGAGGAGTAGAGGATTGATGGGGATCGATGTATTACTACACTTCCGGCCTGCGAGCATAGAGCGATCTTTCTAGGAGCCGGGATTCAATGGCTTGAGTCCTGATAATTGACTTTCTCCAAAATACAGGAGCAGCTGTTGCTGCCCAAACGATCCGATTGTTATTCGGGAATGTAATGTATTTCAATCTCCGAGCACATTGCCTTTCGCCCACTTCCTGCACCTTGGTAATAGGGCATCTACATCAATCGGCGCCGCACCACAGTACGTCATCATCATAGTTTGCTCCTCACCAACCCGCCACCATGATGTTGGAGTGACATTATGATGCAGTAAGTTTAACACGACTCCTGTCTCTGTGTAGACCGCTCTCTTAAACGGAGAGAGCATTTTCCCAATCCAACTAACCTAGACCAAACGCCCCAAGCATATCAACCCAAGAGATCGACCTTCCAATGCGTCGAAGCCCCTCAAAGCATCCCGCCCCTACCTCCACACCTCTAAACCATCTTCCCCTCCCCCCACCCCCTCCTCTTAACCCCCAACTCCACCGCCGCACTCCCCCAATCCTCCCCATGATTATGCCCCTTCGCCGCACTCTCCCCAACCCCCGCTCTCGCCCTGGCCTGCTCCTCATCCAGCACCGTCAGCAAGCCAAACACGACCGGCACCCCGCTATCCAACTGCACGCGCATGAGGCCGTGCGAGGTCGCGTCCGCGATGTACTCGAAATGCATGGTTTCGCCTTTGATGAGGACGCCGATGGCGATGATGGCGTCGAAGGGTGCTGTCGAGGAAGTGGAGGAGGTGGAGGTGGAATGAGCGGGGGTTGCGGATGATGATGAAGAGGAGGAGGAGAGGTCAGTCGCAGAGGGTATGGAGGCGAGGAGGTCGCCGGCGGAGACGGTGGATGTTGTGGATGATTGGATTTGAGACGCGGCGTATATCCTAGATAATATGATAAGTTTTTGATGTCGTCGCCGCAAGGGAATATATGCAGGGGGTGGGGTTGTGGAGGAACGTACCGTTGGACGGCGAAGGGGAGTTCGTAGCTGCCGGGCACGCTTTGGATGATTATGTTCTCATCTTTGACTCCGGCGGCACCTAGAGACTTCTTTGCGCCGGCGACGAGAGGGTCGATGATGCTGGTGTTCCACCGTGCGTGGACAATTGCAATTCGCAGCGCGGAACCTACAGAGGTCGAGTGCTTTAGCTGGGACGAGGTCTTGAAAATGGAAGCTTGCTAAATAAATGTTGCTTACCGTCATGCGTCTGGGCTGTTCCTGGGCCTTTTAGTGAGGCCATGATGGTATTTTAGATGCACCGAAACACACAGGGAAAGTATGATCTATGTTACCAAGGGACTTCTGAGGTATGCGAAGTATATATGCTGGGGATGTCTTCGAGGGGAGTGTCCACATCTTACATGTACTTAAGCACAAGCTTCTGAGTAGATGTGGTGGGGCTCTACATAAGGCAGGGTCCAGCCCCTTACATCATGCTGCCGAGTTCTTCGCAATTCACCTAAGTAAGGATAGACTTAATCAATGGTGCAATTAATCCGCCCAATCGACTATCGCCTTTTTTATTCCTCGCACATCAGATGCAGTACCGCTGAAAAAAGACAAACCCGTTTGCTCTAAGCAAAAGCCATTGACCCTTACTCTACAGTGACAGATTTCGCCAAATTTCTTGGGAAATCCACATTTAACCCCTCGCCCACAGCAAGCCAGTAGGCTATGAGCTGTAGAGGGATGACATTCAACAAGCCCTGGAGGCAATCAACAGTTTTCGGGATCTCGATCTTCTCCGTCTGCGAGGTTGGAAATTCGGAGTCATCAGGATTGCAGATGACGATTGGACGACCACCACGTGCGATCACTTCGTATGCTGTCAGTATTTCACTTCATCAGACATCCTTCACCAATATGACATACCTTGCTGGTAAGCATTAAGCGACTTGGCAAATATGTCATCACGGGTGAGAATCATGATGATTGGCAGATTCTCATCCACAAGAGCCAAGACCCCGTGCTTGAGCTCTCCGGACATGACGGCCTCACAATGGAGATAGGAGATTTCTTTGATCTTTAGTGCGCCTAGACATCGATATCAGCCACTCCGAATCTCTAAGTCAACTTTTGAAGAGGGACTACCTTCAAGAGCCGTGGAGAATTGGCTGCCTCTACCCAGAAGTAGTAAACTTTTCTGGTTCTTGAAAGACTTGGCGCAGAGGGCCTTGATCGGCTCGTTAAGCTTCAGAATTTGCCTGAACTGATCGGAAATGTGCGCAAGCCCATTCATGATATCCTCTCGTCGCTTCTGCTTGGAAGCACGGTCTTCACTCAAAGACAGGGCGAACATCATCATGGCGACAAATTGCGAGGTATAGGCTTTCGTGGAAGCGACTCCAATTTCTGGGCCTGCATTGATGTGGACACCGCAGTGTGTAAGGAGGGAGATAGAGGATCCGACGACATTGACGATACCGACTGTCAGTGCACCACGCTCAAGGCAATATCTCAGAGCCATTAACGAGTCAGCAGTTTCCCCAGACTGAGAGACGAAGACACAGGTGTCATCGCGGAAGACGGGCGCCTGTCTGTCCAAGAAATCGGAGGCCAGCTCCACGGATATAGGGATCTCGGTCAGCTCTTCGAAAGCGCCACGCACGGCCATGCACGAGTGATAGCTGGTACCGCAAGCAATGAAGATGAGTCTTCGGCAACGACGGATGGTACTAATATACTGCCTTAATCCACCCAAAGTGACTTTCTTGTTGGCAACATCTAGACGACCGCGCATGGTATTCACCACAGACTCGGGCTGTTCGAAGATTTCCTTCTGCATGAAGTGATCGAATTTACCCTTCATGATTTCTTGGAGCTCTAGCTCAAGGGTCTGGATGGCACGCACGTTGGACGTGCCGTCATCCTTCTGGAGACGATGAATGTTGAGTGACCCTTCGTGAATATGGGCAATGTCGTCATCTTCGAGGTACAAAACCTTTTTGGTGTGCTCAACAATGGCGGATGGGTCAGAGGAAAGGAAGAATTCGGTAGGCATAGGAGCTCCGTCGTCCGAGAGAAAAGCACGAGATTGGGAGCGGTGGAGAAGCGATTTGTCCGGGGGTGCAAGGAGGCTAGCGGAAGACTTCTTGATTGCAACATTCTGCGAGGCCCTCTCCGCTGGTAAAGCACCCTCCTCGGAGTACTCAACATCCACGAAGTCGACCTTCATCTTCTTCTCCGTTCGCACCCCGACAACCAACGGCGAACCTTTACGGGCAGCAATGACCTCATGCGGGTAGTGCACCGATTTGAGAAGAAGGCCGAACGCACCCTGAAGCTCCTTGATGACCGCCTTGGCAAGGACGGTGAATTCGATGTCTGGGTGCTCGTCGTAAAGGTACTTGGCAAGCTTCGCGATGCATTCCGTGTCGGTCTCAGTCTCGAACTTGAAACCCTTGCTCTCCAGAAGTGTCCTAAGTTCCTTGTAATTCGTGATGATGCCGTTGTGAACAACTGAAAACTCCCAGGTTGGGTCGGATCTGCAGAATCCGTGTCAGTGATTGCAAGGTTCCTCTATAATGCCGTCCAATCCTAGGAAAGGGTTGAGGCTTGAAACATGGGAAGACGTTACCTGTGAGGATGGCAATTGAGACGAGATGGTTGACCGTGAGTAGCCCAGCGAGTATGTGCGATACCTGCGTGCGAATCGAAGACCTTGGTCATGTCTGGCTTGATCTCTGCAATGAGCTCCTTGAGCTTGGCGACCTTGCCAACCTCTTTGAAAGCGAAAACCTCATTTTTCTTGTCGCCATCCACGCAAAGCCCCGCTGAGTCATACCCTCTATATTCGAGACGCGAAAGACCTGATCCATCGAGATGTTAGTACCAGGACGTCCGCAGGCTTGGTTCGTAAAGGGGACTTGCCGTTGACCAGCGTGTCAAGAATATATTTTCGGTCCTTTTCAACTAGGTAATTGATATACCCAAAGATACCACTGTCCTAGAGTCAGCTACTGCTGCCCATCCTAAAAGGGTAGAGGACAACTTACCACATGTTTGCTCAATTATGAGGCTCAGGAGCAGGTCGCGAAGCGAGTGGAGCAATCTTTGATGAGTATTGTGGGAACGTAACGATCGTGGTAGATACTGGCAGTTCGGAACGTCGTCCTCGCAATGCAATATTAACGATGAGAAATGGGGGTGTTGCTGTACTGTAGGTAATGCGGGATGAGCTTGAAGTTTATACTTGGTGAGTCTAAGGGATAAAGGAAGCGAGTTGATGGGCATCAATTCGCTGCTTTCAAACACGGCTTATGCCGCTCACACGCCAGTTTCTGCAGCCCCTTTTCAGTTTGTAGATCGTCACGCTGGGGGCGCAGCATCCCAGCCGACTCAAGCTGACTGACACGCCTCGAGACCTTTTACCGCGATTCTTCTTCAGTTGAGTCGCTCGTGTGGATGCTGTACTACATGGATCCACCTGGAACAGCCTTGTGGCTTTCAGCTGAACGGTGCGCCCGCCCCTGATGCGATGGATTCCTAAAATAGCTTCCTGCATTACCCTAAACTTCGTTCCTGGATTGATTGCAGGGTAAAAGACTACGCTGGTCCCTGTGACTGCATAAAAGACTCGGATAGTCTGCACCGAAGAAAAAAGACTCGGATAGTCTCAATGTCGACGCTAATTCTTTGTCTACTAGAAACCTCGCTGCCGCCAAAGTCCTTGGTGTTTACCATCAAAATTTGATGCATTTCAACCTTGCTGTCATCCCACCATCTGTTTCTACACATCTCACTGTCATTACATCACAATGTCTGCTTTGTCAGAGCTGTCTATTCCTTCTGAGAGTGATGTCTTCATCAGTTGAAAGGCTCTGCACAAGGTCATAAACAACTGGTCTATTAAGAACAAGTAAGTTCTATTTCTACATCAATTACTATGCTAATACTCTATTAGATTTGCATTCAAGACATTGATAAAGCACCTCACCTGAGCTATATATGAATGCTGCATCTCAACCTGTAACTGAAAGGTGTGAGTGACTCTGAAGAATGAAATGATAATTATACTGACACTGAAGAAGAAGCACACCTGCCTTAAGGTGAGTGTCACAAAGCAGGCAGTGTCATGTAGTCAAAGCTGAGCACAAAAGGCTGTTTCAAGACATCTATGTATCACAAGGGCTACTAAGCCTTGTGAAATCATAAACTGTCTACAAATTCACTTTGAAGAGACAGTAAGCTACAAGATAGCTCAGCAGGTTAAACAAGAACTTTTAAACAGTGATCTAGAGTTTTAACAGTACAGCTTTTAACTGTTATCAGCCTACATGCAGAAGCTACATCTACAGGCTCTCAAAGTATACACAGATCTTATAATTAATTTAGTGACTGATGAGTTCTCTTTTCTTTTGTGCTTCTTAAACTAACTACTACTACTATTTACAGGTAACTTTGAATGCTGTTTCATATGCTCAGAACAGTCTGACTCTTTCTTTCAGCAATGTTGTTCTTTTCTTACAGTGAACAGAATCTTTTTAAAAGCTCACTTTATGCAGACCTTACTGCTGACAGCTATAATTGATGCAGATGAAAGAAATCTGCTTTTTGCATGAGCTGTGATGAAAAATAAGTCACAAAACTCATAAGAATACTTTCTGTCACATCTGCAATGTGCAATTTTAAAGGTACAAAACTGCACTCTGATGTCTGACAGAGATAAAGAGCTGTTACATGCAGATGCAATGCTGAGTTCTTAAGTAATAAGAGCTTATTACTGTCATCACTTACTGAATAACTTCATGAAGAAATTTAAAAAAGTGTTGAAATTCTGTTTCTGAGCTATTGCACAGGCAAAGACTGCTGAGGCTTTTAAGAAAAAGATGAGAAAACTGCAGAAGATAAAATCTGCTGCAGAAGACTTGCTTTGACAAGTAGTAAGTGCTTCTTTTTTAATAACTACTTTATTAACTGTTTACTGCTTAAAACTCACAACTTTAAGCAACTGCATACTTTTCTGACTGTCACTTTGATCATAACATGTTTAATATTGTGTTACAGTCAAACCATAACCAGTTAGTGTGTTTGAGAAAATATGCAGAGAAAGTGTATACCTGAACATAAGCTCACACAGCTCTATATGCTTGTGGTGAGCTCAGCAAGACAATAGACCTTTGAGAGGTCTATCAACTCTATTGCTCTATAGTGAGCAAGGCGAGCATGATGATTCTATAGTATATAGTAGGACCATTTCCCCTATGAAAATGGGTTGTGTTCAACTCAATACAAGTTACCAACTACTGGTTTACTCTACACTGCGCACTGAGACTCTTATATCAACAAGCACAAATCTTTAGCTCTAATATCTGAGGCATCTCAGATCAGGATGTAACACTTTGAACATTCTTACAATATAAGAATGACAACCAGTGTGCAGAAGTCAGCTTCAACAAGTTAAGTCAACCTTCAAGACCTTTAGCAAATGATTGATGTACTCAAGGTATCAGCACTCAATGCATTCACAGATGAGAGAGGGAAGCTGTGAGCCTTCTTGATCAAGCTCAAGTTATATATTGAATTCAATCAGGTGAAGTTCAGGTTCAAGATGGACAAAGGCCTGTTTACTGTATCGTACCTCAAGAATGCAGCATTCAATTGAGTTAACCTCAAACTGCATAAGTTTCTCAACAAGACACTGAAGAAATGAATGAACAATAAGAAATTCATATTCAACAACTATAAGAAGTTCAAGAATGAGCTTCAGAGAGCCTTCAGAGTAGTTGATGAGAAATGAGCAGCGAAAAGATGACTTCACATCCTAAAGATGAATAAGTCAGCAGCCAAATATGCAGCAGAGTTTCAGTGAATCGCGGCCCTAATGGATTGAGATGATGACGCTTTAGTATTGCAATACTATTGGGGACTCAACAAGACTATCAAAGATGAGATAGTCAGAATGGATCAACCTGAAGAGCTTCAGAATATGATTGATATCTTCATCAACATTGACAGTTGTCAATGAGAATGTTACATCCTGATCTGAGATGCCTCAGATATTAGGGCTAGAGATTTGTGCTTGTTGATATAAAAGTCTCAGTGCGCGGTGTAGAATAAACCAGTAGTTGATAACTTGTATTGAATTGAACACAATCGTTTCCATAAGAGAAACAATCCTCTTTATATAAAACAAGAGTTGACTCTCAAAGAGTCAACTCAACCTGTTAAGGGTTGACTTGACATTCTCACGATCAAGTCAACACTCAACCCGTTGTCTTGTGCTGAAGATCACACAGTTCTTGTGTTTGACTCATTCTGTTAGTTTTAACTGAGTATGGTCATAACACTATCTTCTCTTTTCATGATCTTTGTTCTCAGGATCCTATTTAAGTGAGGGTATAAATGAAACCTCTCAACATCAGCCATGCCTCAAAAACCTTCTCTCACCTGTGAGTACAACAATTGTCTTTGCACTGTGAAAGAGATCACTGTAGCTGACAGTTCTCTGAACATTGTCTGTGTTTACTGTTTCAATCACTCTATTCTCTGTGTGATGATGAAGTCACATTTCAAATGTGCTGAGTGTACTCATCAAGGTCATTCATGTGTGAGTGTGACATGAGAATCACTAGACCATGTTCACAACAAGCTGAAGTCAAAGATTCTTCAAACTGAAGAAGAACAAGCTTGTCTCTTTGCAAAGCTTTCTTGATTACGCAAAATGTTGTGTCAGACTCAAGATTGTGCTAAACAGAAAACTCTCTGTCTGTTAAAGAAAATGAGCAATGATAATGATGGTGATGAGGAAACTTCTCAGCCTGAGACCTTGTCTCAGCTATTTGATAACATGTTAAACGACTTTTGACAGTTTAACCTTGTCACCTCCCCCTCTCAAAGTGCTGAAGTGTTCTTGCGCAACCATTGAGGTTTTCTATGAGTTCTCACATGTTTTCAGAGGTGTTGTACCCCTTTCATCTGATGAGATAGTGGGCTTTCTCATTAATCATCCGTTTTTCTAGAATGTTCTCAACTTGATATTCTTTGTTGAGTTCAACAGATGTTTCAGTGGTTTGAAGTGGTATGAACTGGTTGCAACACTGAAGCATTGATGCATGAAATACTGGGTGTATCTGCATTCTCTTGAGTAAGTCTAGCTTGTAGCTTAACCCCTTGATGTTCCTCTTGATTTTGAACGGTTCTATGCTCTTGTTGTTCAACTTCTTGCTTCTTCGCTTTAGGTGAATATTGTCTGTTCTTAGATAAACTCTCTCTTCAACCACAAAAGGTTTTACCTCTGTTGTTTGTCTTGTTTGCTGTTGAATTCTGTTTGTCAGATCCTTGTGCAGCTTTTTGATCTCTGCAATATCTAATATTGCTTTCTGGCTTTGTGATTCGTGCGCTCGCGGTTCTTGTCATACCTTTGGGTTATATTCATAATTCGCTCGAAATGGTGTTTCTTCTGTGGTTTCGTTTTGTGTGTTATTATATGCAAACTGTGCCGTTGACAACAGTTGTACTCAGTTGTCCTGATTCCTATTGACATAGTGTCTCAAGTACGTTTCAACCGTCTGATTCATTTGTTTGCTCTGCCCATCCGTTTGTGGGTGGTATGTTGTCAACATTTTGTGATTTATTCCGAGTTCCGCTGTGAGCGTTTCCCAAAACTTGCTTGTG
>JAABUP010005596.1_pt1 | contig 18867 bp, 19 predicted proteins | sample 5559201 | NCBI WGS metagenome assembly JAABUP01 (sample SAMN10711887, study PRJNA513373) | rock metagenome | isolation source: Antarctica rocks | place: Antarctica
AATTCCCACCAGCTTGGTTTTGTTGCACACCACATACACCTGTGCTTTCAAGCCAGGATGTCTGATGAGTCACAACTGGCTCCACACCCCAGACTGTAAGGTGCTAAATGAAATGAAATGAACTGCTTGTGAGAACGCTGTCTTCGAAGGCAGCAGGTTGTATGCCGTAACGCCCACATAACACCTTAAATTTCGTACTGTCCGCAGTGTGGTACAAAGATCAGCTCTGTGCAAGCGGTGACGTATATCTGATTGCAATTCATATGCGTGCATTGCTTGTGCGCTTTCAAGCTCGTTGAAGTGTCCAAAAGCATCAAAAATGCCGCATGCATGGTGTTGTCAGTGTGTTCCACTGCGAACCTCCGGTCTTGCGCTGGAAGAGCAAAGTAAGCCTGGGCAACGTTGGAAAAAAGCTGGACGCAACAGACACTTTGCGCGTCTGTCCCAGTGCGTGCAAAGCAACAGTGCAGCGACAACACCCATCAGCACACCCGTGCAAGCGGGCACGACTCCGTATGGCAGAGGCTTAGTCAGCTGCAAACAGCTCAGCTCTGGCACCAGGCTACTATCCACGCCTTTTGCTGAGCTGCTGCTGCTGCCAGACAAAGTTGAGGGGCCATACGAGAAGGTGCATGAACAATTTTGGCATGATCATGGTTCTGTGCCAGACGAGCTCTTTCGGTTCATCACTGGTCAGTCATAATACAAAACATGTAGCCTGCTTTGCTTACAACTGCCTGCGCCTGCATCACCTGTCAACAGATCGCTGCCTGTCGACTCCTGCAGCAGCGCAACGGTTGTGACTGCAATGCACGGCTGATCGGACATATTGAACAAACTGCATACTGATGTGGTATGTCTTGAGGTTATGAGCAACTCAAAATCCCCTGACCCTGTTTGTTTCTTAACAGGTGCAGCACGGTGGGACTTGCGACTTACAGCATGGCTGCTTTGGCTCAGCAAGTATGGCAGCACATTCTGGAGACAGTACACTGCAAGCTTGCCCAGAGTGAGCAGCATGAGACACTTGCATGCCGGCGTCTGCAACCATCGTTGGCAATGAATCTACTTGATTGCCCTGAAACGAGCTTTTTGTTCTGAAATTAGCCACATCTACAATCAGACAGTCAGAGAGTCTGGAAAGAATAGACATTTTTGATGGACGGGCTGCAGGAAAGCGAGATGACATGCCTGCTGAACTACTCACCAGAAGAGCAGCCTGAGCTACAATGGCTTGCAAATGAGGCAGCTGTGCAGCATGGCTGGGCTACAGATTCCCACGAAAGCCTGTTCTCCAGCCACACAGGGCATCTGAAGGGACTGCAGCTGGCAGATAGCCTACAAGACACTCTTTGGGCCATGTCCCTTGTGCGCAGCAGAACCTTCTCAGACAAGGTAAGAGCCCGCTGAAATGTTGCAGGTACTTTCTTTTCATAGTAGCACATGTTGTCCAATGCACATCAGTGCAAGCAGACTGAATTCACCAAAATTTGCTGTTGACATAGCCATGCATTTACCTGAAATTGAATCTTGGCTAGCATACATCAGCATGTACCGGCATTATTTGGTGTATTACTTGGGATGATGCTGGCTGTCTTCATGCAAAATGTTATTGCCCCTTCTGTACCCGTGGAGTTGTGTATTGTGTCGTCATGGCAATGTGCTGATGCAAAGTGTTTTGATCTTCCTCATGGCATCTTTGTGTGGCTAGTACGCAGGTGCACGACACAGAGGTGGCATTGATGGTTCCAACAGCAGATCTGGCCAATCACTCCTTCCAGTACAACTCCACCTATGCCCTGAGGACGGCACGAGGTGCTTTTGAGCTGAATTCTTGCCGGCCGTTGAATGCTGAAGATGCCATATGCATCTCTTATGGGTCAGACAAAACCAATGCAGAGCTCATGCGTGATTATGGTGGGTTTGACACACTGATGACAGCATCTGAGCTCTGACAAGCTTCTCACTTGGAAGTCCTTGTTTTTGGTTGTGTTCAAGAGGACTGTCAGGCATGTTGCTGCTGTACAGTCACTTGTGGTGTGGTGTTGCAGCGGCTTGTGTATTGTGAATTGATGTAAAGTAGCAGCATATGCACCTTCTCATGTAGAAAGCTGTCATAAATGTTGCTGTTGTGCAGGTTTCTGTGTTCCAGGCAACCCAAATGACAGGCTAGATTTTACAGCAAGCAATTGGCAACAGCATGCTGGCATCATTGCAAAGCCAGCCACTCTTCTGTTCAAGGTTCTGAACTCAAGCCCAGCACCTTTGAGAGAAGAAGAGAGACCACAGCTGCTGGCAGGGCCACTTCTGAAAGCCTTAGGGCTACAAGGAAAGCTAGAAGCAGGCAAGGTTGTGTCAGTGCCCCCACTTGCAATGTCATGTGTCTCACCGGTCATGTGCGCATCTCCAAGTCGCATCAGCATGCACCAGGCAGGGTACTGTATGCAAAATTGCAGTGATGCGAGCAGACGCTGACCTTGAAATCAATTGCAAGAAGACATGGGCGAAATGACAACTGCATGGGACACATCACATCTAGTGCAACTGCCAATTGGCATGCAGGTATTCCCTGAAGGCATGTCCAGCCAGCAAGCAGATTATGCATGTGCTGAAGATGCCAGCCTTTCCAGGACATTGGCAGCCGTGCTCTCATTGCCTGTATGTGAGTCAGCGTCGTCAATCAAGAATGGAAGCAGCAGTGAGTCAAAGTTCTGGCCACCAAAGTCTTTCACAGACTCAGGTAACTTTCTCTCAAGATTTTTTTTGCACAATGTTTGCTTGGCAGCGGTCAAATGCTCTGCTACAGAAGTGTAACATCCTGATGCACCGTCAAAGCCGCAGTGTGCTACCTATCTTTGCAGGTGGACATGGGCCATGAGCTTCCACTGTGCTTGCCATCAAGGGCTGTCCAGACCTGGCTTGACCAGCGTTGTGCATCTTGAACGCAGACGCGCATTTACTACATTCCAACTCATGTTCAAACAGAGACAAACACAAAGCAATAGTTGAGGTGCTGCTGTAGGTGAACCAGCACTCAGGGTGACATTGACCAGGAAGGAGAAGGTGCAGCAAAGACGAGCCATTGATATGCTGCAACGGCATTGCAGATCTCTACAAGCCTGGGGGACTAGTTTACAAAGTGATGAAGACCTGTTCATGACGGAAAGTGAGCTGTCGCCAAGGCGACGGCAGGCAATCTGTGCAAGAGTTGAACATAAGAAGCTCATCGAAGCTGCTCAGTCTGTTTTGCAAACATATCACGAGTCCCTGACTGATACTGCAGTATCGAGTCGTATCTTGAACAAATGACATACCAAGTTGTGTGCATGCTCGCAACAGCTTTGTGCCAGACAGGTGAATTTTCAAGCATGACTGCAGTGCACCATCTGCAGCAAGACAGCAAAATTTGGGAGCAACAAAGGCAGGGAGAGGAGCAAAAGGTGGATGCAGGTGGACCAAAGCGCATATTGCTGAACCATATCTTACACCACGATGCTGAGAGTGTTGTCACAACCAGCAAGATCGAAAGGAAATCAACGGTACTTCACCCAGCGCAAATATGTCAGGCTGGGCAGGGCTGACGTCACGACAATCGCTCCATTTGTGATAAGGCGCAGCAGCGATGGAGCTCGATAAGTCTACCGAGTCGAAGACCCGATCAGTCCCATACTTCATGCCTTTCCCGCCTTCTGACCTATGGTCTTATAGGCAGACCCTAAGCTTGGTCAGGCCTTCAGCTCGGCATTGCAGCCATTCCAGCTCTTCAGCTATAGCGGCAGCGGCAATGCAGCCATAGCAGAAGCGGGAATGCAGCTCTGGCAGATCGGCAGCGGCTGCAGCTCAGCTGTTACAGCTCAGCTGCACCACCAGCGCAGCAATTTGCAGTCATACCAGCTCAGACAGCCTTGCAGTTCCAATCAACAGCCATGCAGCCGTGCAGCCGTGCAGCCGTGCAGCCATGCAGCCTTGCAGCCTTGCAGCCATGCAGCCATAATGAACAGCCTTGCAGCCACCACAAACAGCCTTGCAGCCTTGCAGCCACCACAAACAGCCTTGCAACCTTGCAGCCTCGACTACCAGCTGTGCAGCCATGCAGTTGTTATCAATAGCCTTGCAGCCATACCTAATAAAGTTGCAGCCATGATCAACACTTTACAACTCCACAGCCGTGACCATCCCGCCTTGAAGCCCAAACAACAGCTTTACAACCTCAGCGCCTTGCAGCTATGCACAATTGTACCTACGCAGTCTTGCAGCTCAAGCTGCAGCCTGGCAGCCCCATTCAACAGCCCTACAGCCCTGCAATCCCCATCAACAGCCTTGCAAGCTCAAACCATCAACAACAGCCTTGCAGCCCAGACGGTGATCAAGAGCCTCGACAGTTTCCTTTCAGGATGATAGCTTTGCAGTTACAAGCACATGTGATGTACTTGTACAAGCACAACCAGCCTACCAGCTCTGCGATCTCAGTTCTTGTGCAGCACCAGCAGTTGCGGCTTTTGTTATGCTGTGTGCTCAACTCCAACATCAAAATGGCAGGCAGCCACGTAAGTGGTACGCCAGTGAAAGCTTGTAAAGTTTAACAGTTATGCTGCGCCATTGACCTTGTACTATGGCAGTGTGTGTAGCTCTGTCAATACTAGTATGTCTCACCATGATGGCTGCTGATCAAATGCTGCCGTGCAGGTCAAGCAACTGTCGCAGCTGATATCACTTTCTGACATAGCAACGAGCTGTTATCAAATCTTACAAAGCATCACAACTCAGATGATATATATTGATGTCTGATACCTTGCACAGTTGCGGAGTCTTGCAGGTGCTGCACTCACAGTACACAGTCTCACAGCATCCAGCTATCAGTGTGTCACATGTCATGGGACAACATCTGTTGAGAATGTCTTAAAGAGACAAAGTAGCCAAGATGCATGAATATTTGCAACAAAGGTCTTGTATCATCATGCAGGACACCTGCATGACCACTTTCTCAGCCGAAAGTGAGGAACCCTAAGGACCTCATAAGCTTATGATGTCACCTTAGAGAGATCCATCAAAGGTATACAGGATGGAACACATGAAGAAAGCTTTGTGCGTACGTTGACTTTGAGACAAGTTGTGAGCTTCTGCACACATCATGCTAAGGGCCTGTTGCACGTGCAAAAAAGTATTACCACCGACTGCATTATGGCACATTGTTGGTCAGTTATATTGCCTTGATTTAGGAGTAATGCACAAACAGCTGTTGTTGCTCACAGCATATAAGACAGCATGACGATCTTGAGTTACACTCACAAGATTCTTCACACGAGATTGCATACCAAGTAACACATACAGGCTGCATATCACCAACTGCGGTCTCAACATCTCAAGAGTGCAGAGTTTCTCAAGTTCTCAACACAACCCACAATGTCATACGCACCATTGCTAAACAGAAGAAGCTCATGCTAGACGAGATTTCTCATTCAACTTGACTGCCTGTAGAAAACGCTGAAAACCACATAAAATTTAAATCTGGAAACAACAGCACTGTTCTGAGTTTAGCACTGTGCTCATGCGTTCCAGAAGTACAGGGCTCTTGAGCATAATGTGATTCATGAGTTTGTGCTACACCACTCGTTCATGCAGAAAGTGTGATATTCAATTGTATTTGCTGCCTGCTGAAGACTGGTGACCAGCAGTACTGCCGATCATCATACTCTGCCTGCATCGCAGTCGTAGTTTTGGAACACCTTGCCGTGTGAATTGGTGTAAGAGCCAGGACGGAGCAGGCCTTCACATCCTGGCACCAAAATTGTAGCCTGAACTGCTCCCTCAATCGCTTCTGCATTGCTCCTCCTCATGAGGAGGGAGGTGCAGGAAGCTGCCTAGTCAGACGGGCAAAGGAGACAGCTCCCTTGCCAGCCCTCTGGGCCCAGCGGGGTACGCTCTCTGCAAATGCACTACCCCTTTGGTGGGGGTAGGGGATGTGCAGGCGCTGACTGGGCAGGAACATCTTCATTTTTATGCTCTTGTGCAGCTCAACCAGCTCGTCAGCAGCCTGCATTGTCAGTCAGTCTTGCATCAGCCTGGCACGTTGAGTACACGTTGACATACATGCAAGCTGCTGGTCAGATGAAGGCCAGCAGTCACACACTGGTGCAGGTGGCAACACGCAACTGAACTAGTGTCAAGGTCAACCTGCAGCTAGTGTCAAAATATGCCTAGCATGTAAGTTGTAACAGTTGCTGATGTAAAGGGATAATTTCCCAGCATAACCCTGCAGCAGTCGTTTGACACCAGGACACCACATCTAAGAAAAGGTACATCTGTTAGAAATTGCACAATACAGAGCACAGACTAATAAGATGATGTGCTCTGAGCTGACGCCACCACAGTATATGTTCATGTTGTGCTACAACTCACCTTCATCCTGAGCTTGAACGTGAGGTCAGCTTTGATCTGCTGTGCCGGTCTATCAGCCAAGGGCTGAGCATGAGTGGAGGTGTCCCAGATGCCGAATCCCTCCCACTTGCCAATCTCCTCAGACAAGGTGCTCACATCCACTTCCTGTGCATCGTTGCCTCTGCCTCCTTGTAGGCGGACGCGCACAACACCATGGACAGGTAAGGCCATGAGGCCGTGAGAGCTGCCATGCAGCACACTGATGCGCACTGCATAGGTTGCTCCAATGTGCATGATGAAGAGTGGGTCATCTGAGTTGTTGTTGGACTGTGACATGGGTGCCTCCTGCAGAAAGGCACACCAAGACAGCTTCAGCTCAAAACGAATATTTTGACATGGTAAAAAGCTATTGCAAGACATCTATTCAGACACCAGATCCTTGCATACAGCAAGCTTGCAGACTTGGACAGGCAGCATCTCGTGACGCAATACAAGCTTTCCACATTACTGAAAGGTACTGGTCTCACATGACCTATCAGAAACATGGCACCAGGGGGGGGGGGGGGAACACAGAGAAAAGCCCAACACCTCAGGGGCAGCATAGGTGGACATACCTTGACAGACAGGATCTTGGTGCGATACATCTCACGGATGACAGCGCCACTGAAGAGCGCGACGGCAGCACCAGCACCACGTGACACAACTTCTTCAAAGCGCACAGCCAGCATGAGCACTGAGCCCCTGGAGCCGATGCTCTTCACATTGACAAAGGGGACCTCCTGAAGGCTGTACTGCCTCGACCGCTGAGCACTGCTGGCCTGCTGTGCTGCGCTCACCTGCATTCAAATTTCGAGCGCTCCATGAATGCAGGGGCTGCAAGCTGATGTTGTGCTTCTGACAGCATTGACTGCTTTTGGAAAAGCATGACAGCACCATCTACGCGTGCAGAGGGAGATTACTGAAACCGGCAGCGCTTGCTGGTGACCTGACTGGATGCAGGAAGAAGCTACAGCCTAGCTTGAGCAGTAGTACAGGGTAATATGACTGGCGCAGTGCGAAGGGGGCAGACCTGTAGCTGCTCAATGAGCTCGTCACCAGTCTTGAAGATGCTGCACTCCATGACCTCCTGGATGTGCCACCTTTCCTCTGGATCACGCCTGTGCACACCAATGCCACAGTTACAACACGATCATCATAACACCTACTGACTGATGCAGAGCACCTATCTGACGGGAGACAAACAGCATTTGATGGTGAGTAGAAGAGACATCTGGCAAAGCTGGGGGCAAGTGAGCAAACATGGAACTGATATGAAAGCTGCAGCGATCACAAACATAAGAGACAAGGCCAGCAGTATTACAGGACTCCAAGTTGCAGCAGCACCTAAAAGAAGTACAGCATGTTTCGGATGCAATCAGAACTTCAAGATCAACCAACTCACATACAGCTGCAAGCAGAAACAAGCACAGGCTAAGCAAACCTTCAAGACCAACCAGCTCACAAACACAAACAAGCACAAGACAATCAAAATATGAGCAGAGGACATACTGTAGCAGATGGCGGATAAGGCGGCCGGCAGCAGGGGAGTGCACATGCTGTGAAATCATGGCTGGATTGGCTTCCCAGGGCAGGGGCTTGTAGCCCAGCAGCATCGCCACCAGCTCCGCCTCACTGTACCTAGGCTGGAACAGAGCCTCCCTGCATCCCACCATTCATTCATTATTGCATTTACAGATCGTTGAAGCCAACTAAGGCCATTTGACCAACCAGGCAAAGAAGAACATCAGCACCTGAATGGCTGAGGTCCACGAGGAACAAATCGACAGATGGAGACAAGAGGGTTTGACAGCGCAAAGGTACTGCAGCGCAGCTGTTGCTACAGAGCCATATCGGCAACGTGGCATGCTTTGCAATGCATACGCGCTTTGATACACATCATATGGATTCAGGCTGAATGATGTACAGCAAGAAGGTTGCAGGGCACATCAGGGCACATCATGGTGGCAGGAAGTGTCAGTGGCAGGGTCTCTGGAATGCAAGCGCCTACCCAGCAAACATCTCATAGGCAAGCACTCCTAGGGCCCACATGTCAGTGGCAGGGCTCGAGTGCACCACCTTCTCTCCATTAGCATCAGCTGCTACCAGCTGCACAATCGACAAGCAGTGTCAGTCATAAGTACTAAGCGCCAGTCATGCAAAAGACAAAAGTATGAACTCAATGGCTGGGTACGCAGCAAAGAACAGCCATGTGAGACATTGTCTGGTACATGCAGGCCAACTCATTGCAGCAAGGACAGCCAATGTACAACGCTCGCTTGAGCAAACAGGCACATTTGCAGGCAAAGCTATGCATGTTGACAGACAAAATTGCTGCTACACCAATGTAAGTATGAGCGAGATGTTGTAGCAGAAATGAAGAGAAGCACACACCTCAGGTGCAGCACATGTGAGGGTGATGTTGAGGGGCGTGGGCATGCCCTTGTCAGACCAGCGCGCAAAGTCCACCAGTTTCATGCTGAAGCTGCTGCTGAACCACATGACGTTGGCAGGCCGTAGATCTCCATGGACAATCTCCCTCTGATGAAGCCCACACACTGCCTTGCAAACCTGTGACGCACAAGTGACATCAGCAGGAGCTTCTGTCAAGGTGCACATGGCTTTGTGACAATTGAGTTCGATCAAAATCTGCTGTAACCATTGCACAAAGCACATCAAAGGTCAATGCACAAGCAGAAGACGAGAATGCACACATGCTGATGTGGCACAGCAGCTTGCTTTGGCCCAGCAGCTTGCTTTGGCACAGCAGCTTACTTTAAGCATGCAGAAATAATAAGCTCAAACTGCACAGCTTAGAGGCATGCAGCACGACGCCATGCAAGCTGTCAGACACAGAACGTGAAGGTTACTGATGGCAAAACATGTGCACACACAAGTCATACAGAAACAGAGAAAAGATGGCAGGCTGACCATGTAGAGGGCGCTCTTGAGCTCCACGTCATCGGGCTGACGCTGCAGCTTGTTGTTCCAGTCAGACAGGGAGTAGTCCCACCGCTCCAGCACTATGCAGGCAGGCATGGCACCGCTGCCCGGCGCCTCGCCCTTGGCAAACGACTCCAGCACCACTGCAGCGCCATTTCAGCTTGACTACAAAGGCTGTGCGACACACTGATGGGCTTAGCATCACATACACTCTGTCAGTGTGCTCAAGAACAGGACAGGGCGGTGCGCCGCAGAAACACCAAGAATGTATGGCGTTGTACAGGGTTGACTCCAGCAGCATTGATGGAACCAGCAAAAATGGCAAGTAGCGTAGTGTGGGGATCTCACCTGGCACAAAGTCCCCGGTGTGGACACGCTCAAAAAACTTCATCTCCCGCCGGTAGCTGTCCTGGTCAGAGAAGAACTTGCAGACGACTGGCGTGTTGCTGCCTCTGCGCTTGGCCGAGAACACAAAGGAGTTGCTGCCGCTCATCTGGCCAGTCTCCAACACATACTTGCCTGCAAGCCATCACATATCTCTGCAACAGCTTTAATGATAATAATCAAAATGCAATCCTAGCCAGCAGCTCTAACATACCTTCAAATTAATGCCTGAACGCTGCCATGTGTGCAATACAGTATTGGCAGGCCTGTTGCGCAAGCAGAACTCCAACATGACAATGGACCCTCTGCCTTTGTCTTGCAGCAATTTGGTGTACATAGCTGATGCACTCACCAATGACGTGTAGCAAGGCATGTGTAGGAGTGTGACACAAACAGACATTTGACTAATACACTTTCATGAGTGACATTACAACAACATGATCTAACTGGCTATCAGTAGACGGCATGTGAGCAGCATTCCTGACCTAAACCAATTGGGATGCAAGCCTCAGTCCCTGTACACCAAACCCCAGGCATGCAAATCCCAAGCAGGCATAACTTCTGCTGTGCATATCCTCCCAAGTCGGTGAAGGCACAACATGCAAATTCCCATGTGTCTGCTTTGACTCAGCTGTAGCGCACAGCAACATAGTGCAAGCAAACAATGATGAGCACACACCTGCAAAAGCTTCACCCTTAGACACCATGTCTGCAATGGCATTCTCAGCATTCTGGATCTTATCAGTCTTCAGCTGCTTGTCCTGCAGGCGAGGTATGACAGTCTGCAGCACTGTCCCCAGAGGTTGCCCGGCCACCTTGGGGTGCACTTCCACCCTGCGTGACCTCATCAAGCCTGCACTCACAAAAGCATCAGTCAGTTGAGAACTCATTGAGCTGCACAGGCCCTAGAAAGAGACATATTGCATTGCGCCTTAGGCTACATTGTATAGCCAGAGGCTACAGCCGGGTTGTGGCAATACAAGAAGACACAGCAGCCAATACTAGGATGCAGGGACGGTTGAATGTGCAGGGATGGCTTGTGAGCTGCCCTGAGGTGGGATGCTTGATAGGCAATTACCTGAGTCCCCACTTGCAAGAGATGCAGTGTCCATGTCGCTGCCAGAGCCTTCAGAAGCCTGGCGGCGGTGCACCCGGGGGGTGGTCTGAGCCGGGGTGGTCACCCCTGTCTTGGCTGAGCCAGCGCTGAGTTGGCGAGTGAGGGGCCCTGGTGCATTACGCAGGCTGCGAGTGCTGTTACGCCTAGACTTGCGCTGCCGCTGTGTGCGCGGAGGCTGCAACAATCAGAGGTGCCGGTGTCAAAACATGCTCAAATTGGACACTGACATGTCAGCCATTCGACTGCGCTTGACAGCTTGTCCTGACAAAGCTGCTGCAGCTGTCGTCAAATGACATGCGGTTCTGTGGGCAGTGCAGCTATGCATGCACATGTGTCAGCAAAACGAGAGGAGCGAAAGAGGGAAAGAGTGTCTTACCGGCCTGATTTCAGGCTGGGACAGCACACCCTTGCCCTTCTCCTTAGCCTTGGCAGCAGCTGCAGCTTCATCAAACACAAATGGCTCCTCCTCTTCTTCAGCCACAGACGAGCTCACACTAGATGCGCTGGGTGAATCCGGCACTCTGGTGTCGTTTGCTGGCTGTGGTGCAGTAGTAGCAGGCTGAGTGGGCAGAGTTACCACCCTGGAAGCCACAAGCTGTCTGGGTGGTATTGTGATAGACCCTGAGGTGTCACTGCCGCTGTCTGATGGCGTAGCAGGCTCAGCATGCTCAGCAGGATGAGCAGGCTGATCAGATTCAAATGGCGCTGCAGCTGCTTGTGACTGAGCTTGTGCTGGGGCACTGACTGTGTCAGCCAGGCTGATGGTGGCCGGCTGCTGAGGGGAGTGTGCAGCAACTTCTGCTGCGCAGACCACAGACTCAGGCACTGCGCTCTCAGGCGACCAAGACCTGCTGGGAGGTGTGGATGCTGCCGCAACCTCAGGGGTGGGTCTTGCAGGAGTGGAAGGGGTGATAGGCGTCACAGTACCTGACTGGAGACGTGGTGTCTGCATTGGCCTGACAGAAGAAGCCTTCGACACTTGCTCAGCTGTGACTTCTGGTCTGGCAGCTGGTGTACGCTCAGGCATAGCTGACCTGCTGAGAGAGGTGGCAGGTGCCACACGCTCTGACCTGCCTGATCTGGCGGGAAACGACTCCACTGGCTGCAGCTGCTGCCTTGCTGGCCTGCCTGTCAGAGGTGAGATTGGGCGGGAAGGACCAGCTGGTCCTGCAAGACACCCCTGACAGGACCAGCAGGCAGACGTAAACGCTGGCTGCGTTCCCGCTCAAAGTCAAAGTCCGAGACACGCTCCAGCCTGGGCGCAGAAGAACTGCGGGGGCTCTCCTTTGCTTTGTCTGCCATGTTGCGCAGTCTAGCAATGGCGGCAAGAGCAATTGCTGACAGATCCTCAGAACTGCCCTGCTTAGGCAGGCTGAGGCTCCTGGTGGTGGTCCTGTCAGCCGGGCGAGGAGGCCCTAGCTCAACTGGTAGCTCATCAGGTTGCATGGCCCTGCCCCTGATCCTGTCAATGGCCCCCATGGCCATTGCAGTCATGTCCTCAGCACTCATGCGAGGCATGAATTTGCCTTGGGCTGCTGCAGCAAAGGGCGACTGCATCATCCCCTGCTGGTTGCCTTCAGCAGCAGCCCTTGGGTCTTGAAGCGGCTCTGCCTCGGCAATAGTTTCAGGTGCTGCGCCCTTGCTATGGCGAGACATGGACGTGTTCTGCTCCAGGTGTGACAGAGACAGACTGGCTTCTACAGCAAGCGCGTCCTCAACTGGCTTATTGTCTTCCAGTTGTTTTGCCAAAGCCTTGAATTGCTTAGCTGTCAAAGCCTTGGGCTGTTCAATCAAGCCGGAGCTGGAGCTGGCATCACCAAAAGCAAGCTTGCTGGGTGGTACATCCACCATGGGGGCTGCTGTGGTAGCCCTAGGTTCAGGGGCAATGGCTCTGGCAAGCTCAGCTGATCTGAGGTCTTCCAGGATCTTGGCCTTTGGGTTGCTGGGAGCTGGCGCCTTGACAGCAGCCAGAAGCTGGCCAGAAGACGAAGCAGCTGACGCTGCTGCTTGAGGCTGAGAAGCCGACTGAGAATGTGCATGCTCAATTGCTACCTTCTGCTTGGCACCACGTACTACGCGACTGGAGACACTGAGCGGCTGCTGCTGAAGCTGCTGCCCTGTCTGTGCTTCCTGTTCCCGCCGCATCGCCACGGCTCGAGCTTTGGCGGGAGGAAAGGCTGCCAAAGCAGCTGCAGAGTCAGCTGCCTGAGCCTGCTGACTCTTTGATTCAGGCTGCTGCCCTGTCACGCCTGAGACCTGAGTAGGGATCTGAGGATCAATCCAGGCATCAGATGGAGGAGTTGACTGAGCAGGTGCCAGCTGGGCAACAGCAGCTTGTATGGCAGCTGCTGCTGGTGCAGCTTGTGTAGGAGGCCTGAATGGCTGCTTGGGAGGTCTTCCCGCCACAAGTGTTGGTGATGAAGGCCGGTTTGACCTGCCTCTGACAGGTGAGCTTGCCCTAGAATTTGCTGGAGAATTCCAGCGGGAGTTCCTAGCAGAGCGCGTAGGTGAAGCTGGGCGGGAGTTTGCAGGAGATGCATAGGGTGAAGCTGCTGGAGAAGTTCTCCTGGAGCCAGAAGCTTCTGACCCAGGTCTGGAGGTACTCTTCCTGCCCAAATCGGTGAAACTCTTCTTGGGGGCAGGTGAAAGCCTGCCAAATCCCATGAAGGGGCTGTGAGAGGGGCTGCCGCTCTGTGCCCTAGCCAGAGCTGTGGGGACAGGACCGTTGTTCCCGCCAGAAAGTGGCTTGACTCTGGTTCTGTCTTTGGAGTTGACCTCTGTATTGCGCGGCGTCTGAATTGGCGCCAAAGTGAGCTCAGGCTGAGCATCATCCAAGGCAGCTTGTATCTCCGGCACAGATTCCACAGGAGGGGGAATGTCAACCACCACTGGGCCCTCAGGGGTAATCACAGGGTCTTCCATGGGTGTTGCCCCCCGGGATGCCAGCTGACTGTCAAAAGGAACAATGACCGGCTCACCAGCCAAGATTGGCTCAGAGCTGAGGGGCGCAGTAAGGGTAGCCGGGGGGTCTCTCATGGGGCTGCCTCGAGCTAGCAATGGGTTGAAGATCATAGGCTGAGTTTCCCGCTGCTTTGTGGGCTGAGAGCCTTTTGCCATCAGAGGATTGGCAGCAGTGATCTGAGGCTGTCTGGCTGCCAGCACAGGGTTGGGAGTTGTGGTGGCATGGTCAGAAGCTTTTGTGATAGCCATGATAGGATTGACCGTACCTTCCTCCTCTGCAAGAGAGTACACAGGAAAACAAGTCAGAAGTCATTAGACTTTTGGGAATGTGAGGCCACCCCAGCAACATAAGGCATGACCTACCGGAAAGGCGCTTGTGGTTAGTGAATCTCCGGAATTGCAAGTGGTCATAACCATTATACTTTAAATGACTTGATTGAAGTTCTGATCCTTCATTGGAAAGGCAGCCATGCATGGTGGATGTGAAGATGCAAGCAGCCAAGCTCCACATTTGAACAGCTACAGTAAACGTGCATTATCTCTACTAAATCAACAGCGTGTGATGCATCCTGTTCAGTCTGCTCACCTGGCCCTGGCCTCTTGACAGGATTCAAGACAGCATCTTCAGGCAGAGAGGTGGCTGATCCACCAGTGCTGGACTCTGAATCATGAGGCACCTCAACAAAGGGAGCACCTGCATCACAGCAAGCAAACATCAGACTGCATGAACAGGAACACAATCCTTATGATAGACCAATAACATGCATTGTTTCATCCTTTCTCGAGCAAAAAAAAAGGATATGCAGCTATTTGATTAGATGCGTAAGGGGCAGGCTTGCAGGCCACAGCACGTGCTGGGTACAAGGTGCAAAGAAAAAACAAGCTTTTGTCAGAGACAAGGTAGCTGTTGCAAGCATTGACTCCCAGCTGTTGGCGAGAACAAACCCCTGACAGTTGCATCATGACGGATGACCTGATTGAGTACGCAGTATGCAATTGTGGTTGCAGTTTGCAACTGTGATTGCAGTATGCAACTGTGATTGAGTATGCAACTGTGATTGCAGTATGTAACTGTGATTGAGTATGCAACTGTGATTGAGTATGCAACTGTGATTGCAGTATGTAACTGTGATTGAGTATGCAACTGTGATTGAGTACGCAACTGTGATTGAGTATGCAACTGTGATTGCAGTATGTAACTGTGATTGAGTATGCAACTGTGATTGAGTATGCAACTGTGATTGCAGTATGCAACTGTGATTGAGTATGCAACTGTGATTGCAGTATGTAACTGTGATTGAGTATGCAACTGTGATTGAGTACGCAACTGTGATTGAGTATGCAACTGTGATTGCAGTATGTAACTGTGATTGAGTATGCAACTGTGATTGAGTATGCAACTGTGATTGCAGTATGTAACTGTGATTGAGTATGCAACTGTGATTGCAGTTTGCAACTGTGATTGCAGTTTGTCTCTGCAACACTACCGTGCAACACCCTTCAGATCAAAACGTTGTCATGATGCCAAACACAGCTGAACACAGACGGCAAAAGCTGGCCACACCAGTGGTTGGTTGGCAAGTATAACTGTGATGAGCAAAAATAATGAGCATAGATCATGTGCAGTTATAGCCGTACCTGACCTGAGCAGCATACACGAATGCCAGACCTCATCATTCAGGACTGGCCATCACAAAGACGTGCAAGACATGGAACTTACAGGTTGACAACACATACAGTATCTTTCGCGAAGACAGAGACATGAGACACAGGGATGAAGGGACACATGAGACATGCCTGTGCCAACAGCACTGTCACCCTTCTTCCTGCGGCGCAAGAAGCCCAGCATGGATCCAGAAGGCTGCTTCTTCTGCTTCTGTTGCTTCTCCTTTTTGGCAGCCACACGCTTCTCCCCCACTTGCTTGTTGCGCTTGCGACGGCACACAAACCACAGGCACAGAGCCAGCAACAGAGCCACCACAATGCCACCCACCACACCTGAAGGCAGGCCCACCTTAATATGTTGTGTTTACTATGTTTGCCTAGGCGAGATCATGTACCCCTACCCGAAGACATATGATCATGATGATGATGATGACATTGCTGCATACTGCCCCATGTCAAGAGACAACTGCCACAACATGAATACACAATCACGATTATTGCATCACTTGCTGACAGACAAGAGGCCTTTTGATTGTGCTTTGACTTTGCAGCATGTCCACCCTGTGCATGGCTAGCGTATCGCTGCTGGTCCTGTTGTGCATGCATTCCGAGGCAAGACAAGTCAAGACAAGACAGGCTGCAGGTATGTCCCAGGTAGCTGCAGTCTGGAAGTTCATGCCAGCAAGGCAGATGCCAAGTCACAACAGCAACAGAGGTGTCAAGAACAACAAAGCAGATGGGCAGCTTGGACTGAGGTGGGGTAATAAAGCGGCTTGCTTAAACGCAAGGGGCAGCAGGGAGGTTGTACCTCCAATGATGGGTCCAATAGATGTGGACTTTTTGGCAGCAGGGGTTGCAGGGGTGCTTGTAGCAGCCACATTAGCACCGTTGGCCTGGAGCAGCTGCAGCCTGGTTAGATCTGCCAAACCCCTGCAGCCACAAAATCAACATGCATAAGGCACATGAGTACAAATGTCATGGTACTGCAAATGCTAGAACATGATCCCCCCTGTAGCCACATGGTGAACAAGCCTAAAGCACATGAGTACAGACACCATGAATGCTGGAAATGTTAGAATATGGTCACGGTCAGGCACTTCACAGATGAACTGTCTGAGCAAAGTGCACACAGCAGTCTGGATCAGCCCAGTGATGACAAGGATGACCGGGAGGACAAACACCTGGCAACATGAGACAAGCGTGGCATGAGTGCACAGCAGCAGCAGATCCAGGCTGTGTGCATGGGGATGACAGCAGGCCCAGGCTGTGTGCATGGGGATGACAGCAGTCCAGGCTGTGTACATGGGGATGACAGCAGGCCCAGGCTGTGTACATGGGGATTACAGCAGGCCCAGGCTGTACGCAAGGGGATGACAGCAGGACCTACGCTTGCTGAGCTGCAGTGAGCAGCGTGCCAGTGCCGTTTCCAGAGGCAGCAGTCAGGGTGGCAATGGCCTGACTGATGTTTGTGCCTGCTGGCAGCATGATGTTCAGCCCAATGTTCTCTGTGCTGGTCTGCAGCAGCCTTCTGGATGGCGTGGCAGCTGTGGTAGAAGTTGCCGTGACATCTGAGCTGCCTGAAGTGACACACGGACAACGCTGGAAGACTGTGGTAGAAACAGAACAGCATACATGCTTTTGAGATGAGGCATTGTGGCCAATTGGCAAATGTTCTTGAGTACTGGGCAGGCACAACAAAACAATGCAGCACTTGGGCAGCTGCAGAAGCACAAACGCAGCCTGAATGCTGGCATACAGGTACAGCTCAGCGCAGACTTGGTCCTGACAATGTCACATTTGTAGCCAAAACGCTAGCTGCAAGTCCCACAGCTAGTGTTGCACATGCTATGGACTTGCTGGGACATAGCTCAGCCCATGCGTGGTTTGAAACAAACTTGTGCATCACTGGCATTTGACATACAACACCGTTGATGTTAACCCAGCTCAGCACTTTTGAGAGCAGCAAGAAGGCTCGCACACAGTACACTTGATGTAACTCAGCTCAGCACAGGCAGGACATGGGGGAGCAGCATGAAAACTCACTTATGCCCAGGATGCCAGCAATGGTAGACGCAACTTGTGCATTGCTAGCATTTGACATGCTTGTGGAGGAGGTGGCTTGCACCACAATAGGCAATGTGGTGGTGGCTGCAGCTGCAGGTGCGGGTGCAGGTGCTGCCACGGCCGGAGCAGGTGCAGGTACGCCTGTAGCATGATAGCATACAATGTCAGAGCCCAGCTGGGCATGAGGCTTGCTGGAGGGGAAGCGTCTCAAGGACTAAAAGCTGAATGACAGCCAACGTCAGCAAGAGCACAGTCATGAGACATGCTTGTACTGCCTCAAGACGATGCTATGCTATAGTAGTTTGGTGCCTTAGAGCTGAGATATGCTTGTACTAGCATCACAAGAGGCAACACCCAAATAGGCACCAGCACTAGGAGGCAAAGGATGGCAAGGAATGAGGGGTTGAAAGGGACCTGCTTGGGGTGCTGGCACGGGGGCCACCAGGGGTGCTGGAGCAGGTGCTGGGGGTGTGATGGGTGCTGGGGCGGGAGCAGGCACCAACATGGGGGCTGGCGCAGGCGCTGGCATAAGCAAGGGGGCAGGGGCGGGGGCTGGGGCTGGCACCATGACTGGGGCGGGTGCTGGAGCTGGCAGCAGTAGTGCACCTGGCGCTGGTGCAGGGGCCATAAGTGGTGCTGGTGCTGGCGCTAGAAGGGGTGCTGGCGCAGGGGCCATAAGCGGTGCTGGCGCTGGTGCTAGGAGGGGTGCAGGAGCAGGGGCAATAAGCGGTGCTGGTGCTGGGGCAACGAGTGGTGCCGGTGCAGGAGCAACAAGTGGTGCAGGTGCAGGGGCGATGAGGGGTAGAGGTGCTGGCACTGGGGCCGGTGCAGGGGCTGGCACTGGGGCTGGTGCTGGAGCTGGTAGAAAGGGAAACAGACCTGTGATACAAACCAGCAATGACCTCAACTCCTTTCAGAATCACAGACAGACAAAATAGCACTAGTTGCAGGCAAGGTACACAGATGGCAAAAAGCCAGACGCAATCCAAGCCAGAAGCCACACAAAAACAATGGAAGCAATGCTAGGCCTGGGGAAAGCAATGCTAGGCGTGGGGAAAGCAAAGCTAGGCCTGGGTAACATAAGCATTGCTGAGACCCCAGCCTGGCTCACCAACGGGAGCTGGAGCTGGCGCAAGAGGAGTTGAAGTGGGGGTGGGGGTTGGGGTGGGTGAGGGTAAGATAATCAGGAGTGGCGTCGGGGATGGCGTTGGGGATGGATTTGGACTGGGGGCTGGAGATGGGGTTGGAGATGGGGTGGGTGAAGCAGTTGCAGATGGAGTTGGACTGGGGGTTGGAGATGGAGTGGGTGAGGCAGTTGG
>JAABUP010005597.1_pt1 | contig 18860 bp, 19 predicted proteins | sample 5559201 | NCBI WGS metagenome assembly JAABUP01 (sample SAMN10711887, study PRJNA513373) | rock metagenome | isolation source: Antarctica rocks | place: Antarctica
CCCTGACCCTGTTGCAGCACGAACCCACGGCCCGCTGCGGGATCAAAGCGAAACGCCTCAAGGCCGGGTGGGATCACCGCTACTTACTCAAGGTCCTTGCCGGCTGATTTAGATGCAATTGCCCTGCTCCAGCAGGCGCGTCACCAGCGCCCCGTCGCGTGCCCGGCCGACCACCCCGCCCAGCCACAGGCGCGAGGCGACATCCATGGCCATGGCTTGCCACACCACCCCCCCGCGCACCTTCACGCGGATCTCGTCGGCCTGCACCTGGCCGGCCGCGACCTGCTCCCCCTCGACGAGGTGGCTGTGCAGCGCGGCGCAGTGCGTCCCCGCGCGGTGCAGCCAGGCCGCGACCGTGCGCTCGTTGAGCCCGAAAGCCGCGACGATGGCTTGCGGTGGGCACCCGTGCGCCAGCAGGACCAGCACGACGGTCATCAGCCACGCCCCCTTGTGCACCCGATAATAGGGCGTCCCTTTCGTCTCCACGAAGGTCTTGTCGCAGGTCGCGCAGCGGTAGCGCCGCCGCTTCTGGCTGTGGATGCGGATGTTGCCCGCGCTCACCCGCCCCTTGTCGGGGCACAGCTCGGTCGGGCAGAATACGGTGGACGGGTCCATGGGCGCTGCTCTCCTCGTCGTGTGGATCGGACACGGCTACCGGTAGCATGCCCCATGTGGCCCGTTCTTGTCATCCTCGCCCCGATCCCACACTTCCATGGGGTTGTACCCCGTACCCGCGGCACCCGCGGTACCCACACAGCCACCACGCGCCGCCCGCCCTCGGCACCACACCCCCCCGATCAGACGGCGGAGGCAGTGATAGCGGTGGCCACGTTATGCATGGACGAGGCCACAGGACGCTGAACCTCCCGCAGATACCCTGAACGGCGTCCGTTGGAGGGGCGCACAGTACCGCGTGCGCCGCCGAAAGCAGTACCGTCGTTGTGCCCTACGTCATGCGTGTGCACGGCGCCATCTACCAGCAGCACCCCTCCGGGCCGGCGTGAGGCCCTGCTGTGGAGTATAAAGACCTCAAAGCGGTATGGCCGGTGACGCCGTATCTTGAGGAGGTGGTGGGCGAGGACCTGGCCGCACAGCTACACCACGAGCCCTAGACGCGAAAGATGGACGACCGATGACGGAGACGCACTACAAAAGCGCGCGTGAGCAGGCCTTGCACGTCCTGCACCGCGTCGAGACGACGGGCGCCTACGTGTCGCACCTGCTCGCCGACACGACGGGCAACGAGCGGGACAACAATCATAGGCGTGATCGGGCGCTCCTCGAGCAGCTGGTGAAAGGGACGCTCGACTGGCGCGGGAGGATCGATGCTGTGCTCGACGGGGTCGTCAAAGGCGGCATCGGTCCCCTGACGCCGTGGATTCGCACTATCCTGCGCCTCGGGACGTACCAGATCCTGTTCCTGGATCGGATTCCGCCGGAGGTCGCCGTCCATGAGTCGGTCGAGTTGGCCAAGCGGTACGGCCACCGGGGGACGACCGGGCTGGTCAATGCCGTGCTGCGCAAGGTAGCCGCGCAGGTGAAGGCAGGGACAACACCGAGTCCTGTCTCTGCCGCTGGGCAGCAGGACGAGGCGGAGGGGATCGCCGCTACGTACAGCCACCCGCTCTGGCTGGTGCGGCACTGAATCGAGCAATTCGGGGCCGAGGAAACGATCGAGCTATGCCTGGTCAACAACCAGGCATGGCCGCTCTGCTTGCTCACCAACACGCTGAAGATCGGCACGCCCGCCCTGCGGCGCGCGCTGCAGGCCGCCGGCCTTGCGTGCCATCCCGCCCCCTATCACCCGGACTGCACCATCGTCGACGCCTTGCCCCACGATCGCCGCTTGAATGAGCTCTCCGCCTATCATGATGGATTGTTCCTGGTGCAGGACGAGAGCTCCGCCTTTGTCACGCGCGTCGTGGACCCGCAGCCTGGCGAGTTCGTCGTAGACCTGTGCAGCGCGCCGGGCGGTAAGGCGGCGAACATGGCGATGCTGATGCGCAATCAGGGCCGTATCCTGGCGGTGGACCTACACCCCAAGCGCCTCGGCGTGGTCGCGGCCAACGGCGCGCGCCTCGGCATCTCCATCGTGGAGACGGTCGGCGCCGACGGACGCGTCGCGCACGTGGATCGACCGGCCGATAGGGTGCTGGTGGACGCTCCCTGTTCGGGGTTGGGCACCCTCGGACGACGCAGCGACGCGCGCTGGAACAAATCCGAGGACGATCTACCGCGGCTGCGCGCGCTGCAACTGGAGCTCTTGTGGCATGCCGCGACGTTGCTGCGGCCCGGCGGCCGGCTGGTCTATAGCACCTGCACGATCGCCCCTGAAGAGAACGAGGGCATCGTCCGGGAGTTCCTGCGCGACAACCCGACCTATCGGGCTATAGACGCGTCTGACGGTCTACCCGATCTACCGTCGGCCTTGGTCGACGAGCAGGGCTACTACCACACCTGGCCGCATCGTCACGGGATGGGCGGCGCGTTCGGCGCGGCGCTGGTCAGGGGTGCGTAGGCGCGCCCAAACCGGCAGCTCGCTGCGGCGACGGCGGGGCGGCGCCACCCCCAGGACAGGACGTCTGCCTTTGTCCGTAGAGATAGAGAGAGGGAAGGGCTCGCCTCGGTTCGCTACGTCCGGGAGAGACTGCAGGGCACGGGTGATCGTCGAGCGGTTGTACGGCGCGGGACTCGACCGGCGCCCCGGGCTATCTCAAGGCCCTCGCACGGTGCTACGCGATCACAGCCCTATGGCGCGCATTGATGCGCCGGCATTGTAGTGTCCGACGACAAAATACGGCGTAGGGTTGGGCAGCGCAGGCACGTCTTTATGATGTATGAGGGCACGGGCAGGAGATCGTGGCGCGGATGGCCTGCCGCGTCATCCGCGCCATCCGCGCCATCCGCGCCGGTCGGATGAACGATGTCTCGCCTGCCTTACGGCGTATAGCTGGCCGACACGGGCTCGGCACGGCAGCGGGCGCGCCGTCAGCGTGCTGGTCTGCCGTTCAGGATGGCGCTCCACGTCCTGGCGCATCCGCCCGCTGGACATCGGAAGGAACTAATGGCCACGCCTGCCTACGCCGACATCACGCTATTGCGCCGGTTGCTGCGCCAGGCCCGGCCCTACTGGCCCTACGTTGGGGGCATCTTTCTGCTCGATCTGCTGGCGAGCCCGCTGGCCCTGCTGGCCCCTCTGCCCCTGAAGATCATCGTGGATAGTGTCGTCGGCTCCCACCGCCCCCCGCGCTTCCTGACGCTCCTGTGGCCGACACCTACCGGACCGTCGCCCACGGCCCTGCTCGTGCTCGCGGTGTGTCTGTACCTGGCCATCGCCCTCCTGGACGAGCTCCAGCACCTCGGCACTGCGTTCCTGAGCACCTACACCGGCGAACTGCTGATCCTGGACTTCCGCGCCCGCCTGTTCCACCAGGTCCAGCGCCTCTCGTTCCTGTATCACGATGCGCGGGGCACGGCCGACGCCACGTACCGCATCCAATACGACGCGCCGGCCATTCGGAACATCATCGTCACCGGCGTCATCCCGGTCCTCACGGCCATTGTCGCGCTTGGGGCGATGCTCTACGTCATGGCCCGGATCGATTGGCAGCTGGCCGTGGTGGCCCTGGCCATCGCGCCCGTCCACGTGGGGCTCTCGTGGGCCTATCGCCCGCGCCTGCGTCGTCAGGCGCGCCGGGTCAAGACGCTGGAAAGCGCCGCCTTGGCGGTGGTGCAGGAGGTGCTGGCCGCTCTGCGCGTCGTCCGGGCGTTCGGACAGGAGCGCCGCGAGCAGGACCGCTTCGTCCAGCAGTCCGGCGAGAACATGCGGGCGCGCCTCCACCTGGCCTTGGTCGAGGAGAGCTTCAGCCTCCTGATGGGGCTGACCACCGCGGCGGGGACAGCCGCCGTGCTCTTCATCGGCATCCGTCACGTCCAGGCCGGCGTCCTGACCCTGGGCGATCTGCTCATGGTCCTGGGGTATCTCTCGCAGCTCTACGCGCCGTTGCGGACGCTCAGTCGGAAGGGGGCGGACGTGCAATCCGCGCTGGCCAGCGCCGAGCGCGCCTTCGCGCTGCTCGACGAGGCGCCGGATGTGCCCGAACGGCCCCACGCACGGCCGCTCGGGCGTGCGCGGGGCGCCATCACCTTCCGGCATGTGTCCTTCGCCTATGGTGACGAGGCCCCGGTCCTGCATGATATCTCGTTCGCGGTCCCCGAGGGAACCTGGGTGGGTATCAGGGGCGCGACGGGTGCGGGGAAGACGACCCTCGTCAGCCTCCTCACCCGCTTCTATGACCCGACCGCCGGGCACATCCTCCTGGATGGGGTCGACCTGCGCGACTACGCGCTCGCCGACCTGCGCACGCAGTTCGGCATCGTCCTCCAGGAGCCCCTGCTCTTCTCGACCACGATCGCGGAGAACATCGCGTACGCGTGCCCCGCGGCGAGCCAGCACGCGATCGTCGCGGCCGCGCGGGCGGCCAACGCCCACGAGTTCATCGTCGGCCTCCCCGAGGGCTACCAGACCCGCGTTGGGGAGCGGGGCATGCGCCTCTCCGGCGGCGAGCGCCAGCGCCTCTCGCTCGCTCGCGCGTTCTTGAAAGACGCGCCGATCGTCATCCTCGACGAGCCCACCAGTGCCGTCGATACGCAGACCGAGGCCGCGATCATGGAAGCGTGCGAACGCCTGATGCACGGCCGGACCACCTTCATCATTGCCCACCGCCTGAGCACACTCGACACCTGTGACGTGTGGCTGGATATCCAGGATGGCCGTCTCCGCGCGGCGCGGCCGGTCGGACCGCGCAGGAAGGAGGACGTGCCCTGACGCACACGCACGCTCATCCGGGGCTCCGGAAAACGGCGCGTCGAGGAGGGCGGCGAGGGGGATGGCCACCCGCGTCCAGGCGAACGGGTCCCGCGGCGCCCACGCCCCGCTTGTGCGCCCCTGCCATCGCGGTCATATCCTCATCCTCATGAGGTCATCTCCTACGCCGGCGTGCGGGGGAGGAGCCAGCCCGCTCCCGGCGGTTCTCTGGGCAGGCGACGCAACCTGTCCAGCGCCCCTGTCCAGAGCGGTGATGCAATGCAGCAGCCGGCACAAGGAGCGCAGCCGGCACAAGGAGCGCAGCCGGCACAGGGAGCGCAGCCGGCCCAGGAAACGCAGCAAGCGCAGCAAAGGAAGGAGCGCAGCATGGACACGCATGGGGTGATCGTCCGTCGGATCCGTTTCTTACGTGGCCCCAACGTCTACGCGTATATGCCCGTCGTGCAGGTCATCCTGGACACCGGGCCGTATGAGCAGCAACCCAGCACCAGCTTCCCGGGGTTTGTCGACCGCTTGAGCGCGTGGTTGCCTGGTCTGCACACGCATGAATGCAGCGTGGGGCGCCCGGGAGGGCTGATCGAACGGCTGCACCGGGGGACCTACCTGGCCCACATCTGCGAGCACGTCGCGCTCGAGTTGCAGACCCTGATGGGCTTCCCGGTGGACTTCGGCCGCACCCGTGGGACGGGGGAACGCGGGGTGTATACCGTCGTGGTCGCCTACAAGGAGGAAGAACCGGCACGGGCGGCCTTTGAGACCGCGTTGCGCTTGACCCTGGCGGCGATGCACGACGAGCCCTTCGATGTGCCGGGCGCCCTGGAGGCCCTGCTGGCGGTGGCGGACGACTATCGCCTCGGCCCCAGTACCGCGGCGATCGTGGCCGCAGCGCGCGCGCGCGCCATCCCCGTCCTGCGCCTGAACCCGCCGGGCAGCCTCGTGCAGTTGGGGTATGGCGTATATCAGAAGCGTATCCTCGCCTCGGAGACCTCCCAGACCAGCGCCATCGCCGTGGAGATGTGTCAGGAGAAACCGCTGACCACCCGTATGCTGCGCGTCGTGGGTGTGCCCGTGCCCGAGGGCTCGCTCGTGACCTCGGCGGAGGACGCCTGGGCCGCCGCGCGGGACATGGGGGTCCCCGTGGTGGTGAAACCGGAGGCCGGCAACCAAGGCCAGGGCGTGAGCGTGAACGTGACGGGTGAAGCCGAGGTGCGCGCCGCCTATGCCCTGGCCGACGCCTGCAACAGGGGCGACGTGCTGGTGGAGAAGTACATCGACGGACAGGAGTACCGCCTGCTGGTGGTCAACGGCACGATGGTGGCCGCCGCGCGGCGCGACCCGGCGCGGGTGGTCGGCGATGGCCACCAGACGATCAGGCGCCTGGTGGAGACGGTCAACCGAGACCCGCAGCGTCGCCCCGGCCACAGCAGCACGCTCACCCGTATCACGTTGGACGAGGCGGCCACGGCGGTGCTGGCCCGGCAGGGCCTGACGGCGGACGCGGTCCCCGCGCCGGGGCAGGTGGTCCTGCTGCGCACGACCAGCAACCTCTCCACGGGGGGCACGGCGACCGACGTGACCGACGAGGTCCACCCCCGCAATGCCCAACTGGCCGCCTTGGCCGCGCAGATCCTCGCCCTCGACGTGGCGGGCATCGACGTCGTGTGCCGGGACATCAGCCGTCCCGTGCGCACGCAGGGCGGGGCTATCATCGAGGTCAACGCCGCTCCCGGCCTGCGCATGCACCTCCAGCCGACGACAGGACAGCCGCGCACGGTGGGCGTGTCCATCGTGGGCATGCTCTACGCCCGCGAGGCGCCCTCGCGCATCCCCATCATCGCGGTCACCGGCACCAACGGCAAGACGACCGTGACGCGCCTGATCAGCCACATGTACGCGATGGCCCGCTATCGGGTGGGCCTGACCTGCACCGACGGCATTTACATCGCGGGCGAGCGCATCATGGACGGGGACTGCGCCGGGCCGAAGAGCGCGCGGGCTGTCCTGCTCCATCCAGGCGTGGAGGTGGCCGTCCTGGAAACGGCCCGCGGCGGCATCCTGCGCGAAGGGCTGGCCTTCGACCGGTGTAGCGTTGGCGTCGTGACCAATGTGAGCGCCGACCATCTGGGCCTGGACGGCATCGACACGGTCGAAGACCTGGCCCGTGTCAAGCAGGTGGTGATCGAGAACGTCCACAAAGACGGCGCCGCCGTACTCAACGCCGATGACCCCCTGGTGGCGGAGATGGCCGCCGCCAGTGACGCGCCCGTCGTCTACTTCAGTCGCGATCCCGGCAACCACATCGTCACGACGCATCTGGCGCGGGGCGGCCGCTGTGTGCTCGTCGTGGGGGAGCGGATCGTCCTGGCCACCGGCGACGCCCGGGTGGACCTGGTGGAGCTGCGGCGGCTCGGGTTTACGGCGGGGGGCCACATCCCCTTTCAGGTGCAGAACACCCTGGCCGCCGTGGCGGCCACGTGGGCGGGGGGGCTCAACCCCGCCATCATCACGCGGGCCCTCACCTCGTTCACGAGCGACGCCGCGAGCGTGCCGGGCCGCTTCAATGTCAGCGAGGTGAACGGCGTGCAGGTCATCGTCGACTACGGCCATAACCCGGCCGCGATGGTGGCGCTCGGCGCGGCCGTGGCCGCCCTGGGCACGCGCCGCACGGTGATGCTGCTCACCCTGCCCGGCGACCGCCGCGACGACGACATCGCGGCGACGGTCGAGGCCACGCTCTCTTTCGTGGACGAATACGTCCTGCGCGATGAGGACGACCGCCGGGGGCGCGCGCCCGCCGAGGTCGTCCGCCTGATGCAGCGTTGCGTGCCAACCGCTGTGCCGTCCGCGGTGGCCTCCGGCCTCGACGAGGGCCTGGCCCGCGCCTGGCAGCGCGTGGGTCCGGGGGACCGCCTGATCATCATCACCGATATTATCGATGAAATCCTGCACCGCATGCATCTGTTGGCTGCATCGGCCGCGGAGGAGGCGGCCTGCGTGTCGCCCATTAGTGCGGAGGTGCGGGTGCACTGACCAGGCGCCCGCGACACACCGGCTTGCTGACTGTGCGCGTGGTGGCACAGCACGCTCTGTACTGCTTACTGTTGTCTCCGTCCCCCCGCCGCTGTGGCCCCGTTAGGGCGTGCTGAGATAGATGAAAGATCTGCGGAACGGACGGTGCTAATCAAGCCAAAACAGAGCCGCCCGAGAGGTTTAAGAACCTACTGACGACACCTCGCCACGATTGACTGGCTCTCCCGACGATCTGATACTGCTGGCGAATTCCGGCAGCCCTCCGCTTAGTCGGTCCGCGACCCGTTTGAGGCTATAAGCGACGGGGAAAGGGGCCGCTGAATTGCGCTAGTTTGGCGTTTTGGCCGTTCCCATGAATTCGTCAGCAGTATCCGATCTAGTGTAAGGCGTCAGAGTAGTTGATATTGTTGGCGAAGTCGTTCCCAGGGTCGTGCCTGTGCGTAAGAGTGAGCGGATGGTGAGTATAGTCGCGGGTGCTATGTGACTTCGCCAACAATATCAGTAGATGAGCCACACATCACAGTAGGTGAGCCGGTTGCGTCACAGTACGTGAGCCCTCCCTCACCATGACCCCCTCGCCGCCTCTCTCGACCTCACTCTGAACGTCAAACCGCCGCATGGAGCCCCGCGTGCCCCAGGCCGACGCACACCCCTCACGCGCGGATTTTGGCGCACCTACTCTGACACACCGTGCGCATTGGCGCACCTAACCTGACGTTTTCCGCTCACCTACTCTGATGTAAGGGGGCAGATAAAGTGATATTGTTGGCGAAGTCGTAGAAGGGCTAAGAGACGGCGAATAAGTGCCCGTCGCACCCCTTGTCCGGCGTCGCTTATCACCTCAAACGGGTCACGCGGCGCATAAGCGGCGGGGGAGCCGACTTCGCCAACAATATCATAAAGTGCGCCAATGGGCACATAACCTGCGCCGTCCGGCGCACCTACCCGGCGCTCCTCCGCCCCCGCCTGTCCCTCTCTCCCCTCCCTATGCCCGCGCCACGCTCGTTCCACGCCGTGCTGCCGTGTTGAGCCCGCGCAAACAGGCACGCTTGCCCTGTGCGGATCGGCGCACCTTATCTGCCCCAACAGGAGGATCGGCGCACTTTATCTGCCCCAAGCGGCGCATGTTATGCGCCCCACGACCTCAATTTATGTGTGGGACCGGCGCATCTTATGTGCATTCTTACACCCCCGGCCAAAGTTCGCCCTCAGATGCCCCCCCACCGCACCCGGCGCGCGGTACAACCCTTGCACCAGCGGCAGATGCGGGCCACATCGCGCCCCCCACCACCCGTATCAACACGCAGGAGATGAGAGATGAGCAACAGCCAGCAAGCCACCGGCACCTCCGACCCCCTCTACAACCTCGTTAGCGTCTATTACCACGCCCTCAAGGCCGCCGCCGACGCCCAGCAGTACATCCAGGATGCCCAGCAGGCCGGCGATCAGCAGCTCGTGCAGTTCTTCCAGCAGTCCCAGCAGAACGCCCGCCAGGCCGCCGAGCAGGCCAAGGCCACCCTCCAGCAGCACCTGGGCAAGGGCGCCAGCTAACAGCTGGCCCGTCGCCGTGGAGGGCGCGCCCCACCGCGCCCACGGCCGCCAGGAGCCGCGCGCGGCTACAGGGGCATAAGGGGGGCACACCACGGTCCCCAACGCCCGGCAGCGGCCACCACAGCGCCTAAGCGCCCGCCTACGGCCACGTCAGCCCCCTACAGGCCCTTCATGCACCGCTGTCGCTCGTTGAGTGTAGAAGGTGAGTTTCACATCATGCGCGCGCCCTGTCACCGCCGCTATCCTGGTGGTCAATAGGGGGTGGACACGCCGTTCTGGGGACGCCGGCGTGGCCGCCCCTTATGCCTGCCCTCTCCCGCTCGCGGGGTGGCGCCGACAGGGCCGCCGGCGGCCCGCTCGCATCGCCTGGCCACGGCGGACACAGCCCGTGCCCGCGCAGCTCCGGGCGACGCCCCCTTAGTCTATGGCCCCCCGCACCACCAGCGGCCCTACGGAAATCGGCCGGCGTGCCGAAGATAGAAGTATGACCTGCCATAACTGCGGCTCCCCGATCCCCGCGCGCCGCCGCGGCGACCTCCACAGCCAGGGCCTCTGCGCCGCCTGCACCACGGCGTACGCCTGGGGCTACCTCGCCGCCGAGCGCCGCACTCAGACCAAGGAGCCTGCCCCCTCCCTGCGGCGCTGGTTCCATCGCCGCGGCACGCGCGGGAGCGGCGCGGAAACGACGAGCGATGCAGCCGTCCCCGTCGATGGGCGCTGGTACGAAACGCTGCTATAAGCGGCGCGCAGCACTCCGTTCGCGCGCCAGCGCCCCTACATCGCCCGCATCGCCGCTATCCCGCTCCCGTACACTAGAAAGGACGGATAGTCACGGGAGACCACCGCATGCAGCCACGCGCCCTCGTCAGCAGCCTTCTCATCCTCACCGGCGTCCTCGGCCCGTTCGCCGTGCTCACCGCTGGCCCCACCGACGCCAATCGCGCCACCCTCGCCCTCCTCCTCACCCTCGCCCTCGCTGCCCTCCTGGCCGGCCTCGCCCTCGCCCTCCGCGCCCCGCGCTCACCGCGCGCCTAAACACTGGCCCCCGGAGCGTGGCCATGGTGCTGCTTGTCTCCGCCGGCGGCGCGCCCGCCCCGACGCTCCAGCGCCACACTATTCCTCCTGTCTCGCTTGACCGACGCCCGCACAGCCCGCACGGCCCGCACGGACAGCGGTGCAACAGGGCACGGCGTGACGCCGCTGCCCACACCTGTTGACACACACACCCCGCGGGTGTATACTCCCGTTGATAAGTACTTGACACGAAGTAGTAGAAGTGGTAAAGGAGACCGCCCCGTGACCACCGACGACCTCGCCCTGCTCCTGGCCGAGACCCGCTGTGAGCACGGCCGCCTCATCCTGGAGGACGCCAACCGTGCCGGCACGGGCGACGACTGGACCGTCTACCTCCGCGACGCCGCTCACCCCTGCCCCTACGAGGTCCGCGACTTCCACGCCTACCAGACCCACGCCCCCCATCTCCCCGCCGACTGGATCGTTCTGCGCCCCCGTGCCGCACGCCACGGCCACGACTATGACACGGCCCACGGGGCGCTGACCCTGCCCGAGCTGGCCCGCATCCTCGCCGACGCCGTGGACCCGGCGGACGCCGCTGGCCCCGTCTGGCTGCTCCACGCCATCCACCGCACCGGCCCCACCCCCACCGGCGCGGAGGGACCCCGCGCCTACCTCATCGAACTGGCCGACCCCGCCACCGCCGAGGTGCGTACTGCCCCCTCCCTCGCCGCCTACCGCCAGCTCCAGGGCTGCGCTGACCCTGCCCCCGCTGCGGTGCGCTAAGTGGTCAGGGAGGGAGAGGGAGACATCCCCCACGCCGCCGCTGGGCCGCGGTCACGGCCGGCGGCGTGGCACCCCCCTGTCGGAGATGCGGCCCATGACGTTGCTCATCCTCGCTACCCTCGTCCTGTTCTGCCTCGCCCTCGTCGCCATCTTCGCCCTCCTCGTCGCCCACATTCGGGCCTAACACCGCACGCCGCTGTCAAGCCGGCACCGCGCGCCCCCGGTGTGCCACCCCGCGCACCACTGTCGCCCGCTTGACCGGCGCGATCACCGCTCTCATGCAACGCGACCGGACCCATCACCGCAGAAAGGTGAGTTTTACATCAGGCGCACGCACGGCGCATGCTGCTATCCTGCCGTTAGATAGGGGGCGGGTGAGCCGTGTAGGGGACGCCGGCTCACCTGCCCCTTATTCGTGTCCCTGTCTCACTCCGGTCTCGGCCCGCCCCAGCCCCGCAATGCCGCTGGCTCCCACACCCTCCCACACACCCCCACCAGAGCGCCCGCGTCCCGCGCGTTGTCCTGCCCTCCCGTGTGCTGACGACAGGCGTCGCGATCGCGCATCCGCGGTCGTCGGAGATGCCTCATCGCGACGCCTATGCTCCCCGTGCAGCGGTCCAGAGGCGGCCGCCATCCCCCGTGTCCGGTCTGCGCGCCCCGCCGTGCAGGACGCGGGACGCACGATGCAGTTGACACATGCGGCCAGCCGGGGTACGCTGCCCGTGACCGTGCTAGGGGGGGTGCTCCCGGTGCCCTGCACTCGAAATCCGGGTTATGCGAGCCTGAGAGCACGCCTGCGGCCCGTCCCCGTCCGCCACGAGCGGCCGGCGGTGACGCCGATGGTGCGAGTCCTTGTGCGGCGGAGCCCTGTGAACCCCGTCAGGTCGGAAGAAGCAGCGGTAAGCGGCCAGCTCCGGGTGCCACGAGGGTGCTTGGCCGGAGCCACCACCCCCGCCACGGGCGGCCGGGGCGGGACAATGCGTGCGCACGGTCACTCCCCCCTGTTGTCACACGCCACCACCACCACCGCACATGGCCTCCTCCTGCGTCGCGCCAACGGGCCACGCAGCCTTCCACTGCACCACATGACGCCCCCTTCATGAAAGGAAAACTCCTGATGTCCCTCTCTAGTCTGCCACCGCAGGACGCGCACGCTGCCCCGCTCTGCGCCGTGTGCCACCGCCCCTTGACCAGTGGCTCCGACCCCGCAGGACCCCTGGCCTAGCAGTCTGTCGGAGAGAGGATAGTCGGGCTCGTTTTTCGCCATGCGAGAGGGCAATAGCATGTCTGTAGCCCCTCTCTTGGCCCTATAGTGGCCCCCAAGCTCGCCATTTCTCGGCAAAACACGTTCTCTCCGACAGACTGCTAGTGGGCCGTGCGCCACGACGGCCGCCACCTCCACCTCTGCCACGCCTGCCACGCCCCCACCGATGGTGGCGTCTATGTCGTGGTCCCCGCCACCCCTGACGATCGCTGGGTCCCCTTACACCATCCCCGCTGACTGAGGCCCGCCTTGTCCCCCACCACCCCTGGACTACTCTCTGTCCGCGTCGCACCGCCGTCACCTACCCACTACACGCGTCGCACCCTGACGACGCCCCGCGCCGCCTGCTATAGTCCCCTCAGCAGCCCACGTCGCTCCCGTCCCGCCTGTCCCCGGCGCCGCCGCTCGCCCCGGCCCCGCCGCCGGACATCCGGGCCTCTTGTCTAAAGGCTGCCACCATGCTGCGCTCCCTGCTCCGGCCCCCGTGCCCCGACTGCGGCGCCGACGACGCCCTCGTCCTCCGCGCCTCCTACCGCCATCACCCGCCCCGCGCCCTCCGCTGCCTTGCCCCCCTCTTCCCCGCTCATCTCACCCACGCCTATGCCTGCGCCGTCTGCCGCCATCTCGTCCTTGTCAAGACCATCCGCCCCCACTCCCTCGCCCTCCTCCCGCCCCCGTGCGCACTGCGTCCGTTCGCCGACGACAACGCCACGATACCAGTGACGCGCCTGCACCACGTAGACGAGGACAGCAGGTCTAGCAGGCCAGCGGCGCCGGCCCATTCCCCTGGACACGGACAGCGGTGGACCAGGCGTGTCCGGGGGGACGGTAGCGCCCAGAGCGGCGTCGAGCGGCCGTGGGCCGCACGGGCATGGCGCGCGCCGAATGGGCTATGGCGCCACGGCGCGCGGCCCTGTATCGTCCCCGCATGGGAGGGCAGCGTGTGCGTGCCCCTGGCACGTGCGGCCCGCGGACGAGAGGCGACAGGGAAAAGAGACGTGACTATGGGACAGAAAGGCAGCAGATGGGCGCCGCCCCTCCTCGCGGCGGCGCTGGCCGTCGGCCTGCCGCCCGGCGACCAGGCGCGCACGATCCATCCCGCCCCCGCCGTCTGGCGCACCGCCGCGCTCGGCCAGCCCGGCCCTGCCGCCCCCGGCTGGACGCGCACCTTCGTCGCCCTGCGCGACGCGCGGGGCGACACCGAGTACCGCTGGGGCCTCGTCCCCGTCGGGCTGGCCCCGTCCGGCGCTTTCCTCGACGCCGCGGTCTGGCCGACGACCGCGACGGCCGCCCGGCACAACGCCCAGGCCCGCGCCGCGGGCGCGCGCGGCGAGGGCGGCGCCGTCCTCCCCCTGCTCTCGCTCGGTGGCCGTGCGGCCCTCGCCCCGACGGCCTGGGCGCGCGGCTATCTCACGCCGACCCATTGCACGCTGCTGGCTGGGGAAACGTACCGCAACGTCCAGTTCACGGTCGCGCTCTACAGCGACCACCCGCCGCGCTCCTGCGCCCCCGAGCGGGCCTGGCTCGCCCGCGCGCTCCACCTATTGTGGGGGCAGGCCGACGCCTATGGCCGCGCCCGCCGGCCCTGACCGCTGGCCCTGCCCTAACGTGGATGGCCCGCTGCCCTGGTGCGCCCCAACGCGCCCACAGGCGCCACACGCCCCGTGCGGCGCGCGAGCTCCCCACCACTCGCCCACGCCCACGCCCACGCCCACGCCCACAGTAGCCTCTCAAACGAACGGACGCCGGGGCTACCACGCGCCGGGGCATTTGTGCCCCACGCGCACCTGTCGTTACGCTGTCTACGTCAAACCGTGGTCACTGGCGGGGTAACGGCGGCGGCGATGACGCCCCGGCGTGCGGCAACGGCGCTGATCGACCAGCCCCCGTGTGCGTAGCGGCGGCGCGGGGGTGGGCGGCGCGGCGCATCCCCAGGCCAAACAAGAAGAGGACAGAGAGGGCGGAGCTTGCGGACACGACGCGCCTGGCTACGCTGCGATCGCTGCCGCGCCACGCTCCCCACCCGCGACGCTACCGTGACCCCCGCCCTCGTCCTGTGTCGCTCCTACGCCACCCTGCTGCCCGTGTCGCCCCCGTCGCCCGCGCCCGCCGCACAGTCGCGCCCCCCCGAACCGTCGCGCAACGTCGGACCGCGTCACCCCTACCCCACACCCCCGCGCGGCTAGCCTCCATTCACGGACCAACCCCGCGCCACCGTCGCACGGCTGTCGTGCGACACAGGGCGCGCGAGGACGACGGACGGGACGCGCGGGGCAGCACGCGCGGGGGTCACGAGGCGGGGGGAGCCATCCCCATCGTCGCCCCCAGGCCCGAGCGTGATGACGGGGATAGCCGCTGTCTCCGGGTCTGCCTTGAGCTCCGTGAGCAGGGCAGCCGCCCCGCCAACGTCGGCCGGGTCCAGGGTGAGCAGGATCGCCGCCGGCCGCGCCTGCCGCGCCAGGGTGAGGGCCACCGGCCCGGCGTCGGGGAGGTGCAGCACCTGATAGCCGGCCGGCTCCAACGCCGTGCGGATCGTGCGGGCGAGGGCCGGATCGGGCTCGACCACGAGAATGGTGACGCGCGTGGCCCCGCCCATGGCGTCAGGCCCCGCCCTGCGCCGTGCCCGCGGCCTCAGCCATCCCCCGCCTTGGCCCTGGCCCCGGCTCATAGTGCGGCGGGGCGAGACGCCGGATCGGAGGGAGCGCGTCGGCCTCGAGCGCGGCCAGCTCACGGGCGAGGCTGTGGAGGAGGGTATCGGCGCCATCGAGGAGGGCGGGGGCCTCCGGCGCGGCGAGATCCGCGCGCGTCGCGGCGAGGGTCAGGGCGGCGTGCTGCGTCAAGCGCCGCAGGCGCGCGAACTGGCGCGAGGTCATCGGCTCGTCCTCCGCGCGGGAGGCGGGCGCGCTGCGCCCGGACCACCACGCGTACAGGGGCTCGTCGTGTCTCTCGACCGTCACTCTACCAGGCGCAGGGGCGCCGCACATGAACGTGCGTCCCCCGATGGACCTGTCCTGATGACAGGTAGCGTCCACGGGAAGGGGGAACCCCACTCGTTCAGAGTCACTCTGCCACATCGATAGCGGCCGCGAGGCGCGCATCGAGCGTGTCCCATGGACGGGGCTCAAGCACCGGCAGGCCAAGGCGTCGCGCCTCTGCGGCGAGCCAGCGGCCGTAGAGCCACTTGGCCCGCGCCTCCGTGTGTTGTTCCGCCTCATTCTGCCCCGCCACGACGCGGCCACGCGCCGCGATGTTCGCCCGCAGCGCCACCTCGTCCGGCTCGACCAGGAACACGGCCCGCACTCGCGCGCCCGTGGCATGTTCGCGCATCAGCGGCCGCGCGAGGAGCGCGGGCAGGATGTTGTCGCCTTCGATCACCAGCGGTCCCATCTCGCCTTGGGCGAGGTGATTGACGGTCACTATCTCGATGGCCGGAGACAGGGCGTCCCCCACAGCGATCAGGCCATCACGCCCGGCCTCCGGCACCTGTCGCCAGACATCCGGGTCGTCCCAGAAGAGATAGAGCGCGCGTGTGGCGTCCGTAGTCGGCAGCGTCGCCCGACTGTGCTGGAAGACTAGGCGCAGGTCGTCGACGTGGAGCACGGAAACACCGAGCCGTCGCCCGACTCGTCGCGCGGCACCCGTCTTGCCGACCCCGGAGGACCCACCAATCAGCAGCACTGTCCAGTCGATGTCGCCCATCGATCACCTGTAGTCTCGTTGATCATGCACGAGCGGCGACGGAATACAGCCGTCGCCCGCCGTCTCATTGCAGGATATCCCCTTCCCACAGGCGCTACCTGTCATGGGTCTCCCGTATATAACGTGAAACGGGGTAGGGCGCGTTGCACCGGACCGTGGGACGGATAGTGTCATGGCTCGATGTGGCATAGTCTACGGCGTTGCAATGGACGCCGGGTGGCTCAGGTCACGTCGCCGCAGGGGGAGGGACAGCTCCCGCGATACACAAGCCTGCCAGGGCGAGGCACAGCGGAGAATAGAGGCGACGATTCCAGCGGGCAAACGTGGATGACGTGCGCTCCTGGGGCATGAGGCCGGCCACACCGATGAGGCCGCGCCCCGCCAGAGTGGCTGCGACGCCAGCCGCGCCGAGGCGTTGGACGCGTGGCCAGCCACATGGCCGCCCTGCGACGAGGGCGGCGGCCGCCAGGAGCAGCGCGGCGACGGTGAGACAAGCTGGTGCGGAGGGCATGGCCTCGTGCCCGATGACCGCCTGTGCTAACGTGCGCTCGTCGCGCGCCGGCCACGCTGACCCGCGTGCCCAGTTGGCATGGATGGTGGCCACGACCAACAGGGCGCAGGCGCCACTTTGACGCGCGATCACTATCCCATATGTCTGCATCGTTTATCCTCCCCCCACGCACACGACGCGCAATCGCACCTCCCGCTTGTCAAGCGTCGGCCGTAGATGTACCACCCCTCGTGAGGGTGCGTACTTGACGTTGGTACCCGAGCAGATAGGCGCGGAACGCGACGCGCGAGCAACACCCCGCCTTTATGAGGAGCGCACTACACGCTGCGGATTCTGTACAGCGACGCGCGGCGACGTGGCGCTTACACCCCACCCATCGACACGCTACCAACGTCAAGTACGCACTCTCCCCCTCGTCGGCCATGGGGTACCGGCCGTTGTGAGACTGCGTAATTGACGTTGCACCCTGGCTTCCCCTCAGGCTGCCTCCTGCAATGCGGGAAGTCGTCCGCGTGTCTTGCGCTCATGCGGACGGCCAGCGGGTCTGGTGCATCGTTCCTTCTGGAGGATGGCCTGAGTCGTCAACGTGTCGGCAAGCGAGCGGGCTGTCCGCAACTCAAAGTGGGCAGCTTCCTCGTGGCGAAAGCCGCGGCCGCTGCGCTCGGCCCCATTGTTAGTGGCTTCCCAGTGGGCGTGGCGTAAGAAGTGGCTCAGCTTGATGAAGTGCGTCTGAGAAACACGCCCTAGTGCGATCTCAGTTGGGATACTTTGATTCTTGAGATACTACAAGTATGAAGAAAGCACCATTGTTCGTTCGTCCGCTGACGGATGCGGAGCGGCAGGAGCTGGAGGCTCGCCTGCGCACGCCCGACGCCTTTGTCCTCCGCCGCGCCCAGATCATTCTGGCCAGCGCTCAGGGCGAGCGAGTCGGCGTGATCGCGCCGCGGGTCGGCTTCACCGGCCAAGCCGTGCGCGATGTCATCCGGGCCTTCAACACGCGGGGACTGGCCGCCTTGCAGCGTGGTTCGCAGCGCAACAAGATTCTTTATAGTAGCTTCGACACGGCGGGCGCGGAGGCCTTGCGCGACCTGCTGCACCACAGCCCGCGCGACTGCGGCAAGGAGACCAGCGTGTGGACGTTGGAGTTGGCGGCCGACGTGGCTCATGAGCGCGGCCTGACTGCCTGGCGCGTGACGGGGGAGACGATCCGGGCCACCCTCGCGCGCATGGGTGTGCGCTGGCGGCGCGCCAAAGGGTGGATCACCAGCCCCGACCCGGAGTATGCGCGAAAAAAAGCGCGGCGCGACCGCCTGATCCGCTTGGCGACAGCCCATCCTGACTGGCTGCTCGGCTTCGAGGACGAGGTGTGGTGGAGTCGCCTCGCCCGTCCGGCGCTGCACGCCTGGCAGGACGACGCCCATCCCCTCCGCTTGGTCGAGCAGACGGCCGCGCGTGACGACCCCGATCCCAAGGCGCTGGCCTGCTACGGCTTGTTGGCGCGCTCCTGGGACGATCAGCGCCGGGACGACGAGATGTGGCTGCGCTTCGTCGATGGACGTCCGATCAGCGCCGTGCCCATCGATTTCCTGACCTGGTGCGCCGGACAAGCCGAGGAGCGGGGCAAAGGGGCGGTACTGCTGGTGTGGGACAACGCCTCCTGGCACGACAGCAGGATCGTGCGCGCCTGGCTGCACCAGCACAACCGGCAGGTCAAGCAGTCCGGCCAGGGTGTCCGGCTGATCGCCTGCTATTTGCCCGTCAAGAGTCCCTGGCTCAACCCGATCGAGCCCAAATGGCTGCACGGCAAGAAGCGCGTGGCTGAGCCGGCCCGCCTGCTCTCCGCCCGCGAACTCGCCGACCGCGTCTGCGCCGCCTACGACTGCCCGCACGAACCTCACCTCATCCAGCCCAAGAAAAACATGCGCACCGGCCCATCAAAGAAAGCCGCCTGATTCTGCACTAGCACACGGCGCAGGGTCGGGATGTCCTGGTAGGCCGTGGTGGCCTGCCACGCCGCATAGCGCGTGATCGCCTCCTCCGGCGCACGACAGGCGCCACGGTCATCCCGCCAGAAGGCGTACCAGTCCTGCACAAAGTGGTGGGCGACCTGGAGGGGTGGTCCGACAGGACTGGCGAGGAGGGTCGCGACAATCGTTTCTTCGTCGCCGGTCAGATGG
>JAABUP010005598.1_pt1 | contig 18856 bp, 16 predicted proteins | sample 5559201 | NCBI WGS metagenome assembly JAABUP01 (sample SAMN10711887, study PRJNA513373) | rock metagenome | isolation source: Antarctica rocks | place: Antarctica
ATGTATATCGCGCGCGTCCCCTGCATCTCGCGCGCCTCCAGGCTCTCATCGGGGCCAAGTACCCCGTCCACCTGGCGTTCGATCCCGCGCCACCCCTCGGCGTCACGCCGCATATCGAGAGTACACCACGCCCGTATCAGGACGCGGCGCTCGCCGCCTGGGAGAGCGCTGACCGCCGTGGGGTCGTCGTCCTTCCGACCGGCGCCGGGAAGACACTGGTCGCGGCGCTGGCCATCGCGCGCGCCGCCACGCGGGCATTGGTCCTGGTCCCCACCATCGACCTATGCCACCAGATGCGGCAGGAGTTCACCCAGGCCCTCGGCGTCCCCGACGAGGCCGTGGGCATCGTGTGCGCGGGGGACCGGGAGTGGGATCGCCCGATCGTGGTCTCGACCTACGACAGCGCCGCCGCGACCCTCGGTCGCATCGCGGACTTCGGGCTCCTCGTGGCCGATGAGGTCCACCACCTGCCCGCTCCGGGCTACCGCGCCATCGCCGAGGCCGCCACCGCCCCCTATCGTCTGGGCCTCTCGGCGACGCTCGCGCGCAGCGATGGCCGCGAGGCCGATCTGGACGCGCTCATCGGGCCGGTCGTCTCTACCGAGCGCCCGGAGACGCTCTCTGCGGAGGGCTACCTCGCCCCCTATCAGGTCATGACGCTGCGCGTCGACCTCTCGCCCGCGGAACGCGCGGCGTACGAGCACGACATGGCCCTGTATCTGGACTATCGTGCGCAGGCGGGTGGCGCCGGGATGGACGCGGGGACCTTCCTGATGGAGACGCGCAAGAAGTCCGTCTTCGACCGGGACGCGCGCGCCGCCATGCTGGCCTACCAGCGGGCGCGCACCCTGGCGCTCACCAGTCAAGCCAAGACGGAGCTGCTCGAAACCCTCTTAATCCGGCACCGCGCGGAGCGCTGCCTGGTCTTCGCGGAGCACGTCGAGGCGGTCGAGGCGGTGGGCCGCGCCTACCTGCTGCCCACCATCACGGGCCGCACACCGGCTGCCGAGCGCGCGGCGCTGACCGCTGACTTTGCCCAAGGTCGCATCACCAAGATCGCGGTGAGCCGTGTATGGAACGAAGGGGTGAACGTCCCGGCGGCGAGCGTGGCCATCATGATGGCGGGCACGGGAATGGAGCGCGACGCCATTCAGCGTTTGGGGCGCGTGCTGCGTCCGGCGCCGGGTAAGCGGGCGGTGCTCTACGAACTCGTCGCCCGCGAGACGGCCGAGGAAGGCATCTCGGCGCGCCGGGGCTTGCGCCGCATCGGTCAGGCCACGGGTCAACCCGCGCACCGTCCGGGTACCAATGACGCGGCCCCCCTCGCGGGACGGCGGGGATAGCCATGCTCCTCTTCAAACTCGCGGACCTTCCCCGCAGCGTCCGCCGGCTCGCCCGCTCCCTGCCGCTCGGACCCGAGCGGACCTCCGCGCCGGGACAGACGGTGTCCTGGGCGATCACCCCCGCGCTCATCGATCCTACGGACACCCGCACGCGCGAGCTGGTCAGCCGCCTGCTCGCGCTCTATGCGGCGGCTGAGGGGCGGTCGCGCGCCACGCTGGATACGCTGCCCGCCCAGGTCGAGGATCTGGCGGGTGAGTACCGGTTGGGACGCTGCCTGGCGCGCGCGATCGAAGCCCGAGGCTACCACTTCGCGCCGCCCGAGACGGCGCTGGCGCGGGACGCGGCGAGCCTGCGCGCGCTCTGCTACCACCGCGCCCAGGCGGCGGGCGACGGCGTCATCCCCGCCGCTGAGCGCGCGGCGTTCCTGGCCGGGATCGCGGCGGACCTCGGGGTCTCGCCCGCTGAACTGGAGACCGCGCTGTGGGCTGATCGCTCCGGCGCGGCCCTGCTCACCGCTGGCCGCGCGCCGCGTGGTGTCCCGTCCGATGGCGAGGAGCCGCCGATGACGCCGGAGGGGGTCATCGCCGCCTATAACGCCGGCGTCGTGTCGACGGTGCTCGCCGCCGCGTCCTGGGTGACCCTGCGCGTTCCCACCGCCGAGACCACGGCGCTCAAGGACCTCTACCGTCACGCGCGGGTGACGCATGTCGGCGTCGAGATCGCCGCGTCCGGCGACGCCGCCCTCCTCGACGTGACGCTCTACGGCCCGGGCAGTCGCTCCCTGGTGCGCGGCCGCAGCGTCCAGCGTGACGCCGCTGGTGCGCCGGCGGATGACGAGCAGGCAGGGGAGGCCGATGACGACGCGCCCGATGATGTCCCCTCGGGCGTGGTCGACGCCCCGCCGGACCAGCACACGGTCCCCGCTCCTGGAGGAACGGGGACCGCCGCCGTCGTCGCCCGGCTGGTCCGGCGTCATCCCACAGCCGTGCGCGGTGGGTGGGCACGCATACTTGGGGTGGACCGTCGCCTGTTCCACGTGGGCCTGGACACTTCATTGATTGCCGTGCTGCGCGCGGAGACGACCGATCCGACAGCGGGGGAGGACGCCGCGGAGGAGGAGGCGCTCTCCTACGACAGCGCGGTCGAGGAGAGCTTCGCGCGGGCGTGGCTGGCCCAGGAAGCGGGCGGGCGGCTGGGCGTCGCGCACGGTTGGGTCCTGCGCCGTGAGCCTCGCGCCATCGCCGTCGACGGGACGGTGTTCATCCCCGACTTCACGTTCAGCCGCGGCGAGGCCGAGGTGTACGCCGAGATCGTCGGGTTTTACACGGACGACTACGTGGCCCGCAAACGGCACAAGTTGGCGGCGCTCGCGGGGCGGATCCGCCTCCTGCTCGTGATCGAGGAGGACCTGGCGCCCCTCTTCGCCGATGTCGGCTATCCGGTCGTGACCTACAAGAGCGGCCGCGCGATCCGGATGACGGAGGTCGTGCGTATCCTGGAGACGCGGTTCGACCCCTTCGCGCGGCGCAAGGAGCGGGCGAGCGCGGCGCTCGCTGCCCTGTGCGCGGTCGATGGTGGTGATGATGGCCCCGATATGGACGAGGCCACGCTCTGCGAGCGCCTGGACTGCGCCGGGCCATCCGAACTCGCGGCCCTGTGGGCTGAGGTCGTGCGCCCGGATAATCCGCAGGCGAGCGGGACGCCGTTCGTCCGCCGCTATGTCCCAGGCTACGGGCTTGTGCGCCAGCGCAGCTTTGACGCGGCGACCGCGGCGCTCCAGCGTTTGTTGAATGAAGCGGGGGGACCGCTGGCGCTAGACGACGCGCTCGCGTGTTGCCGCGCGGCGGGCATCGCCGCCCCGGACGCGGGTCTGCTCCTTCAGTTACACGTCGCCGTGGTACGTGACGGCCTGTTCGGCGACGCTCGCGTCTATCGGCAGGGGGATGACGCGGCACAGGCGCAGGCTCTGGCGAACGCTGCGCCTGTCCCAACGGACGAGCCCGCGACGAAGCGTCCCGCAGCCCGACGGTCCCGCCGGGCGCCTACAGTGTCCGACGAGACCGAGACACAGGCCATCGGTCTGTTCGCGACCGAGCCGGCGTCGCCCTGACCGGTCCGTGGGACGGGCGCGCCGCAGGCAGGCGACGCGGACACAGAGAGGGAGAGGTGAGAGAATGACGGATCGTCGTATGCTCGTTGGAGAGGATGAGGGTCCACGTGTCGTAGGGGCGCGGGACCGAGCGGCGGCGTTCTGCGAGCGGTTTGCGCTGCGCCTGCCGATCCTTCAGGCGCCAATGGCGGGGGCCTGTCCGCCCGGCTTGGCAGCCGCCGTCGCGCATGCCGGGGGAATGGGCGGCATGGGCCCAGGTCCGTGCCGAGAGCGCCGGCCCGTTCCAGCTGAATCTGTGGGTGCCCGATCCGCCGCCCGTGCGCGACGCGGCAGCCGAGGCCCGCGTGCGTGCCTTTCTCGCCGCGTGGGGTCCACCCGCGCCCGCCGAGGCGGGCAAGCGGACGCCGCCCGATTTCGCGGCCCAATGCGCGGCTGTGCTGGCCGCCGCGCCCCCAGTGGTCTCGTCGATCATGGGGCTGTTCCCCGCCCCTTTTGTGGCGCAGCTCAAAGAGCAGGGCATCGCCTGGTTCGCCTGTGTGACCACGCTTGCCGAAGCCCGGCAGGCGGAGCAGGCCGGGGCCGACGCGGTGGTGGCGTAGGGCTACGAGGCCGGGGGCCACCGCGGCGCGTTCGACCAGGGGGTGGCGGAACGTCAGGGCGTGGGGATCATGGCACTGGTGCCACGGCTGGCGGACGCCCTGGCCATTCCGGTCATCGCTGCGGGCGGGATCGGCGACGGCCGGGGCGTCGCGGCGGCGCTCACGCTCGGCGCCAGCGCCGTCCAGGTCGGCACGGCTTTCCTCCGGTGTCCCGAGGCCGAGACCCATCCCGCCTGGGCCGCGGCGTTGGCCGACCTGGAGCCGGAGGGGACGACGACCACGCGCGCGTTCACCGGGCGACTCGGGCGCGCTATGCGCACCGCGTACGTGCGAGCGGCGGAGTCGCCGGAGGCCCCCCCGGCCCGCGCCCTATCCGGTGCAGCGTGGTCTGACGGCGACGATGACGGAGGCGGGGAAGCAGGCGCAGGACATCGACCGGATGCAAGTCTGGGCCGGCCAGGCCGCCGCTCTGGCCCGGGTCGAGCCCGCCGCCACCCTCGCGTGTCGCCTCTGGGCCGAGGCCGAGACGCTCCTCCCGTGATCGAGCGTGCATTGTGCATGGCCACTGCGAACGACAACACCGCCGCGACGCGGGGCTCAGGCCGCCCCGATGAGGGAGCCAGGCACGCGTCGCGGTGTGCGAGGCCTGGGGCCCGTCCGGTGGCTGCGGACAAGGGCCAGGATCAGGTATCTCTCTATAGGACGACGCGATGAGGATGCCCACAGGGGAGGACGACGGCGAGCCATGACGACAGCGGACACACTCGTCCACATTGAGACGATCTACCATGAACCGACCGTGTTCGACTACCCGCGCGGGCGCCAAATCCGGGCACGCTACCCCCAGGCGGCGCTCGTGGAGGTGCCGTCGCACTGGCAGATCCCGGAGCTCCACGGCAACGAGGATCTCGCTGAGAGCTGGAACCGTGTCAAACGGACGGTCCTGGTGCTGGGCGTCAAGAAGGGTCTCCAGTGTCGTCCATTTGAGCGAAGTTGCGATTTTGTGGCGCCCTCGAGCGCCAACGGCTGTGCCATGGCCTGCGCCTACTGCTACGTAGCGCGGCGCAAAGGGTACGCGAACCCGATCACCACGTTCGTGAACATCGACCAGATCGCCGCCGCTATCGAGCGTCACGCGGCGCGCCAGGGCTTCAAATGGGAGGCGACCCAGGCCGATCCGACGCTGTGGACCTATGAACTCGGGACCAACAGCGACTGCGCGGTCGACGCCACGATCAGCGACAACGTGCGGGACCTCGTCGCCCTGTTCCGCCGCCTGCCCAACGCCAAGGCGACCTTCGCCACCAAGTACGTCAACGACGATCTGCTCGCCTACGAGCCTGAGGGCAAGACGCGCTTGCGGTTCAGCCTGATGCCCGCCGCGCTCGCGCGCGTGGTCGACGTGCGCACCTCCCGCGTGCCCGACCGGATCGCGGCGATCAATCGCTTCGTGGAGGCGGGGTACGAGGTCAACATCAACGTCGGGCCAGTGCTCTACTATGAGGGTTGGCTCGCCGACTACGCGGGCCTGTGTGACCAGATCGACGCGGCGCTCAGCCCGGCGGCGAAGCGGCAAATGCAGGCCGAGGTCATCTTCCTGACGCACAGCGCGGAGCTGCACGAGCTTAACCTGCGCTGGCACCCCGTCGCCGAGGCGATCCTGTGGCAGCCGGAGCTGCAAGAGTACAAAGCGTCGCAGGCCAGTGGCGCGTCGGTGCTGCGCTATCGACACACGCTGAAGCGCCAGCTCGTCGCCGACCTCCTGGCAGTCCTACGGGAGCGCCTCCCTTACTGCGGGGTGCGCTACGCGTTCTAGCCTATGTAGACGCCGCGTGGTGAGGTGGTCACGCTCTTTGTCACCTCAGCGATAGACCAGGTGGCAGGATACGGATAGACGTGGCATGGCCGCTGTGGTCGTGACTGATGAGCCCCAATGTCATTCATTTGAGCCAACCGACAGAGAGGTCCGGTAGCACTGCTGCACGCGACGGCATTCCACGACCAGTTCTGCCCTCGTTGCAGTACTTCGGCGAAACGACTTCATACCGGAGCGCCTGATACGAAGGACGCTTCCGCTGATACGAAGGACGCTTCCGCTAACGCCGTCGTCCGCCGCGCTATGCCCGCTACCCTCTCAGGGTAATCGATGGCCTACGTACGAGAAGCATAGTGGCGGACACTGGGAGCTATTGACGATCGTGGCGCCCGTCCTTGTCGATCAGCATGCCCACACGGCACGTTGTCCCACGAAGCTATGTGTGACTGGCGTTTCGCACTCGCGGTAGCACTTGCCGACCGTATCCGGGTTGGCCGACTACGGCATCGTCATGAAAGACCGTGCGGCCGCGGACGACGGTCCGCTCGACTTTGCCGTGCACACGCATGCCGCGATAGGGACTCCATTTGTTCTTGTAGCACAAGCCCTCGTCGTCGATCTGCCATTCTCGATCGAGATCGATCAGGGTCACGTCGCCATCGGACCCGAGTGCGATGACGCCCTTTTGTGGATAGAGTCGGAAGGCGCGCGCGACGTTGGTCGACAACAGCGCGGCCACCCGCTGCAGCGTCAGGCCGCGCCGACGCACCCCTTCAGAGAGGATCAGCGGCAGCATGGTCTGGATACCGGTCAGACCGTTCGGCGCGGCCCAGATGTTGTTACATCCCGCCTCCTTCTCGGCCAGGGTGAACGGCGCGTGGTCGGACCCAATGGTGTCGATCGTACCGTCGAGGACGTGGCGCCACAGGCGCTCGGTATTGGCGCGCGAGCGCAACGGCGGGGAGCACTTGGCGAACGGACCGCGCTCGGTCAGCGCCTGGGCGTCCAGCGTCAAATACTGTGGCGCCGTTTCCACCCAGACGCGCTGCCCCCGCGCCTTGGCCTGCCGCAGCACGTCGGCACCGTCGGCGATGCTCATATGCACGATGTAGAGGTCGACGCCGGCCGCCTCGGCCAGGGCCAACGCGCGCCCGATGGCCTCGTATTCGGCGATCTCCGGCCGTGATTCGACGTGCGCCAACGGGTCCGTCCTCCCCTGCTCATGCAAGGTGAGCTCGCTGCGCTTGATGATGGCGTCATTCTCGGCGTGCAGGCCGATCATGCGGCCGTGCCGCGCCAGCTCGCGCATAGCCGCCAGCAGCAGTCCGTCGTCGACGGGCGGATAGTCGGTCGCCGACCAGCACATGAACGCTTTGTAGGCCACCGCCCCTAACTCATCCATGGCCTGCAGTCTATCCTGTAAACCGTCCCAACTGGCCGGGATCAGGCCGCCCCACAGAGCGTAGTCGACGACGGCCAGGGCGGCGGCGCGTTGCTGCTTGAGACGGAAGGCCGCGGCGTCGACCGTGGGCGGATCGCTCAATGGCATCTCGATGACCGTCGTAATCCCGCCGGCCGCCGCGCTCCGCGTGCCCGTCTCCCAGTCTTCACGCTCGGTCGGTCCGGGGTCCCAGAAGTGACAATGCGGCTCGATGACGCCGGGCAACACCACTAACCCCGCGGCGTCGATCTCTTCCTCCCGCGCCGTGAGGTCGCGCGGATCGTCGACGAGGGCGCAGATCCGTCCGTCGCGGATACCCACGCTCGCCCGCACCGTCCCCGCGCCGGTCACGACCAGGCCATTCTTGATAGCCACATCAACATTCATCGGTTTCCCTTTTTACCTCTCAGCTCACGTCTCCGCGCGTCGCTCAGCTCAGGTCTTACGTCTCGGCCCGCTGTAGTGATGCTTCGTACGCGTCATAGACGGAGCGATAGGCCACGTGCTCGGCCGACTCGGCGCGCACCGACTGTACCATGGGATAACCCGCGACGCTCAACTGCTCGGCGCAGGCAGTGACCAGGGCCAGCCCGATGGCCGTGGCCACTACGGTGGACCCGGCGCCGACCGCCTCCGCGAGACCCTCCACCGCGATCAGTCCCTCTCCCCGCGGCACTCCCGTGTCGATCAGGAGGTCGGCCAGGTCGATGAGCTTGAGCCCACTGGAATGCCGGGCCATCGCGGCCAGCCCTGTCTGGCGCGACATGACCGCAACGACCGTGATGCCGCGGTCCCGCGCGTAGCGCGCCGCGTCCACCACGACGGCGCTGGTGCCGCTATGCGAGAACACAAGCACGACGTCGCCGCCCCGCAGGTGTTGACCATCCAGGAAGACCGGCGCATAGCCCTCCGTGTTCTGCAGGAAGAGCATTTCCGGGACGCCGCCCGAGCCGAGCACGGTGCTCCACAACAGGCGTGGATCGATTAGCGGATGGAGGCCCACGAAGCTGCCGTAGCGTGGGAAGACCTCTAGCACCGGCAGCATGGAGTGGGCGCTGCCGAACAGGTGGACGAGTCCGCCAGCCTGGATGCAGCGCGACATTACTCTCCCAACCTCGTCGATCTCCTCGCCTTGCGCGGCGCCGACGAGCTCGATCAAAGCGGCTACGGCTGTGAGATAGTCTGTGCCTTTGCCCATGGTCAGTCCTGTCCCCTTTCGACTGGCGCTGCTTGCCGTCGTGTATAGTCCTCGCTCGTCCACTGCTCCGAGCGCTCGATCAGCGGCCTGTTGACCACCTTGTTACTGACCAGGTCCGGATTCTCCCCCAGGCGCACCGCCCAGTCGAGGGCGACGTGTTGCAAGGGGATGCAGGCCAGGAACGGGATGATATCTTCGTCCCATCCGCCCGGCAGGCTCACGAAATGCGCGCAGTGGGCGGAGAACGCCGGATCGTCGGAGATGCCGATGGTGATGGCGCCCAACTGGCGCAGCCCATCGGCCACCTCGACGGCGCGCGTATAGCTGGCGCCAGCCGGAGCGACCATGACCACACAGGAGCTCCGGTTGACGGGAAAGATGTCGCAATGCACGAACTGCTCCAGTTCGGCCGTGTGGGCGGCGATGGTGGCGGCTTCATACAGCTTGCTCGCTCCGTACCAGGCCACGGGGTAGCCGTAGCCGCCGCCGATATAGATGAATGTCAGGCCGTCGGGCAGCGCCTCGACGATCGCGCGCACCGGGCCGGCACAGGCCGCGGCCAGGGTGTCGGCGGCGGCGGGTAGTGACTCGGGGGAGGCAAGAGGACGCGCTCCATCACGCGCCTGCGTCTGTGCCAGTCGCATTGCAAAGCTCCTGAACAGCAGGCACGCGGCCTGGAAGCTACCCGTGCGGCAGTTCGATCGCTCACCCGCAGCCTCGTTGACGAGCCACCAATCGGCGATCTTCGCCAGGCGCGACTGGCCGTTCGCGGTGATCGCAATGACCTGCGCGCCCCGCGCCTTGGCCGCAACGGCCGCCTCGACCACGCGGGCGGTGTCTCCCGAGTAGGAGACCGCGAACACCACGCTGTGCTTGTCGACGCTTCGGTAGAGGTAGCGCGAGAATGCCAGAGCATGGATAGCGCGTAGCGGGGTCCCGCACGCTTCAGTGAACCAGTACTCGGCACACATGCTGGCGAAGAGCGAGTCGCCGCAGCCCGTGGCCACCCAGTCGCGCGGCGACCGTGCGATGCACCCGCTCACGACATCGGCAATCGACGACGATTGGCGACTCAGCACCCGCCGCAGGACATCGCCCTGCCGCATCATTTCGACCTGTAGCCAACTTGTCTTTTCGGGACCTGTCGTCCTGTTGTCCACCGCCACGGACCTCCCTCTCTATGAACTGTTGAACTCGCGTTGCACGCGGGCGCACAGCCCGTCGTAGCGTCGTGTGGCGAGCGCAGGATCGAAGTGCGCCGGCAGACCGGCGCCAATGCTTTCTACCACGAAGGACGCGGCGACGGTGCCACGGCAGGCCGCGTCCAGCGGAGTCTCGTGCGCGGCCAGACCGGCCACGAAGCCGCCACAGTAGGCATCACCTGCCCCCGTCGTGTCCTCCACCACGACATCCTCGATCGCCGGAATGTGCCAGTGCCGTCCCTCGGCGCAGTCGAACAGGGTACTCCCGGTCCGTCCCTGCTTCACGCTGACCCAGGGACAGCCCAGGGCCCTGAGCTCGCTCTCGTAGTCCAGCGGGTCAACGGATCGCCGGTCAAACAGGAGTTGCAGATGCTCGATGCTAGGCAAGAAATACGATGAGTGGCGCGCCACCTCGCGCAGCGTGCTCCTGGCCGGCTCGGCGGGAAAGTAGTGGATCTCTGTGTCCACGGCCACGGACCGGCCGTGCCGGCGCAGGAAGCGGACGAGCTCTAACTGCCGGTCCAGGTCGCACGGTGTCAGCAGGACGACGGCGTCATCGAGCACCGCCAGTGGAATGTCCTCGACGCCGGGCGTCAACTCGTCCATCGCCGTCCAGTCCTCGATCTCGAAGACGCGCGAACCGTCGGCGCCGTAGCGCGCCACATCGTGAATGCTCGACCGATCCAGCCAACGCACTGGGCCCGTGTCGACGTTGCCGCGCGCGGAAAGCCCCTCCCGCAAGCGCTCGAAGGGATAATCGTGTCCGAGCAGCGTCACGAGCGTGACGCGCGTGTCGGACATGGCCGCGCCCACGGTGGCATAGGCGGCGGCGCCTCCGGGGGTCCGCGCCAGCACACGCCCATCGGGCTGGTAGATGTCGTCAATGGTGCAATGGCCCATGACCACGACCCGCGCGTTGGGCATCCCTACGTCTCCTTCCCACTATCCACGCTGTCGACGGAGCCGAGCGTGGGGCGTGCCAAGCGGTCCGGCGGAGCCAGCGCCTCGCCGCTTGCGGTTGCCGCAGGGCGCCGTGTGCCACTCAGATACGAGCGCAGGGCCTGCCGACGGCCGGTCAGCACCAGCGCCAGGATGACCAGGATATACGGGGCCATCAAAACGAATTGCGGGGGGAAGCTCGACCCGATCTGCACCAGACCGGCGATCGCCTGGGAGAACCCGAACAACAAGCCGGCTATGCCCACGTACAGCGGTATCCCGCCGCCGAAGATCACAGCGGCAAAGGCGATAATGCCGCGGCCGGAGGTCATGTTCTCGGAGAAGAGATACACCGAGCCCAGGGCCAACTCCGCACCGGCCAGGCCGCAAAAGAATCCGCTCAACAGAAAGCTGGCGAACCGGATGCGCATCACGGAGATCCCGGCCGCCTGCGCGGCGAGAGGGGATTCGCCGACCGCCCGCAAGCGCAGGCCGAAGAGCGACCCTTTGAGCGTCCAGGCGGCCGCGGGGATCGCCAGCCAGGAGACGTAGACCAGCGGATCCTGGCCGTTGATGATGTTGCCGACCACCGGGATGCCTCTGAGCAGCCCGATCGAGACCGTGGGCAGCCCGCTCGACAGTCGCAAGAAGCCACCGTTGCCCCCACTGTTGAGCAGGTAGGAGGTCAGGCCCAGCGCAAAGATGTTGAGGGCGATGCCGACGATCACCTCGTCGGCCTTGAACAGCAGCACCACCACGCCCATCGCCACCGCCAGCATCATGGCGCTGCCGATCCCCGCCGCGACGCCAACCCAGATCGAATCGGCATACGAGGCCAGGGCGACCGAGAAGAAGGCGGCGATCAGCATGAATCCTTCCAGCGCGATGTTGAAGACGCCGGCGCGGTAGCTGAACAGTCCGCCCACCGCGGCCAGCAGCAGCGGAGCGGATAGCTGCAGGCCGGGCTGAAGAGTATCCAGAATCGTGCGCAGCATGGCTCATTGCCTTTCGGGTCGGCCCACGAATCGTTTGCGGAACCGGCGCAGCGCCTGTGACCCTGGCAGCGCGCGCGCCGAGGCGAAAATGATGATGCGGCCATCAGGATATCCGCGATGTAGCGCGAGATGGGGGTAAAGATCTGCAAACCCAACCCCCCGTTGCGCAGCGCACCGAAGAACACGCTTGCGACCGGGATGACCAGGGGCGAGTTGCCGCTCAGTAGCGACGCGAGCAAGCCGTCGAAGCCCACGTTGCTGTTGAACGGCGTGATGTCGGCGAGAAAGACGCCGCCGACCACCGCGGCGCCGGCAATGCCGGCCAGGCCACCGCTGATCAACATGGCGATGATCATCAAGCGTCGCACGCCGATGCCCCCGCCACGGGCCAGCGGCGCGCCTTTGCCCAGCATGTTCAGCTCGTATCCCAGCACAGTACGGCGAAAGAAGACCCAGATCGCTATGGCCGCGGCCACGCCGAGCGGCAGCATGAACGTCACCTGCGACCCCGCGACGAGGGGAGGGAACTGCGCGCCGGGGGCCAGCGTGGACGTCTGCGCGTTCGTTCCCGGCTGAATGGTCGAGGCCCGGAACACGTTGAGCACGAGATAGTCGTTGAGCAGCGAGGCGATGTAGGACATCATCAGCGTGGTCAGGATCTCGTTGGTCCCCGCGAAGATCTTCCACAGGATAGGGAGCAGTGCCCACAGTGCCCCTCCGCACGCTCCCGCCAGCACGACGAGGGGCGCGTGGACCACCCCTGGCAGCCCCGCCAGGGCGGGCGTGAAGCCGACGAGCGCGGCGGCAAAGGCGCCCATAATAAACTGCCCCTGGCCACCGGCGTTGAAGATCCCGGCGCGGAACGCGACCATGAAGGAGAGCGCGGCCCAGATCAGTGGCGTCGTCGCGGTCAGCGTCCCAAGGGTGGCCGCCGAGGAGCCAAAGGCGCCTTGATACAGCCCCGTCGCCGCGTCAAGCGGGCTCTGGCCGGTCTGGATTAGAATCAGAGACCCCACCAGCGCGGCCAGAACCGCGGCAAGGACGAGGCCGACAATCGACCGCGCCGTTTGTCGCGCCATCGTCCTCTCCGGCGTCCTCCGCGCGCGGTCCTGCGTCGTCACGGACGGAGGCCCATCGCCAGGACGCCGATGGCTTCCTCGCTCAGGTCGCGTCGCCGCAACTGTCCGGAGACACGGCCATTGTACAGCACCACGGCTCGATCGGCAAGGTCGCACACCTCGCTCAGGTCGGACGACACCAGCACGATGGCCACGCCCTGGTCGCGCAGATGGAGGAGCGTCGCGCGGATCAGATGCGCCGCGGCCACGTCCACGCCTTGCGTCGGCTGCGCCGCCACCAGCAGCAGCGGCGCCCTGGACACTTCGCGCGCCACCACCACTTTCTGCAGATTGCCGCCGGAGAGGGTCGTCGCCATACTGGCGGGCGAGGGCGCCACGATATGAAAGTCGTCGATGGCCTGGCGGGCGAAGCGGTCCGTCGCGCGCAGGTTGCGCACGCCGAAGCGGGCGTAGGGCGGCCGATTGTGCCGTCCCAGGATCAGGTTGTCGCGCACCGACACCAGGGGCGTGATGCCCTGCGCCATGCGGTCTTCCGGCACGTAGGCCAGGCCGGCCTGGCGCCGGCGTTGCACGGACCACCCGTTGATGGCCTGGCCGCGCAGCCGTATCTCGCCCGAGGCACACGGGCGCAAGCCAACGAGCGCCTCGGCCAATTCGGTCTGGCCGTTGCCCTCCACACCGGTGACGGCCACGATTTCCCCCGCTAACACCTCGAAATCGACCGCACGCACCCGTTCCAGGCCCGCGTCGTCATGGACGGTTAAGCCGTTCAACCGCAGCACGGGATCGGTTGCGGCCGCCGCCGGCCGTGTCGCCGCCGGGTCGGTCAGACGCAACGGCACATCGCGGCCCACCATCAGCCGCACCAGGCCGCGCTCGTCGGTCGCGCGCGTGGCCACCGTCTCGACCACCTTGCCGCCGCGTAGAACGGTCACGCGATCGCTGAGGGACATCACCTCGGTGAGCTTATGCGTGACCACCATGATCGTCGTGCCCGCATCGCGCAAGCGCCGCAGCACGGCGAAGAGCTCCGCGACCTCCTGCGGCGTTAACACGGTGGTGGGCTCATCCAGGATCAACAGCCGCGCCCCGTGGAACAGCGCGCCCAGGATCTCCGCGCGCTGGCGCGCTCCCACCGACAGCGCCCCCACGCGAGCCGTGGGGTCGAGGCGCAGGTTGTTGCTGGCGGAGAGGTCCTGTAAGCGTGCCCGCACCTGTTTGCGTGGCGGTCGTCCCAGTCCGGGCAAGGCCAGGAGCACGTTTTCAGTTACAGTCAGGGAGTTCACCAGTAGCGAGTGCTGGTGAACCATCCCTATACCGCGTGAGAGGGCGTCCCGCGGACCGCGGAAGGCGACCGGCCGTCCATCCAACGCAAGATGCCCGCTGTCAGGCGTGTACAGGCCGTACACGATGCGCATCAGCGTCGTCTTGCCGGCCCCGTTCTCGCCCACGAGGGCATGGATAGAGCCGGTACGGACGTCGAAGCTGACCTGATCGTTGGCCAGGACGCTGCCGAAGCGCTTGCTGACCTCACGGACCGCGAGCGCGGGCACATCACCGGGAACGGCGCTCCCACCGTCGACGGTGAGAGCGGGCACGGGAGGCTGCACGGATGCGGACCGCTGTGTCACGGACGTTCTCTCGCCATTACGAGCAGTTCTTGAAATGTTTGAGGTAGGTATCCGAATGCACGGTGATCCGTCCCTTGACGATCAACTGCTGGACGTGCATCACCGCGCGCTGCACGCTCTGGGGCACGAGCTTATCGTTGAAGGGCAGCAAGCGGACGGCGCCGTCGGCCAGGCCGTACTGCTGCCGTCCGGCGCGGAAGGTACCGGTGGCCTGCTGCCGCATCACGAGGACCGCCGCCTGCGCGAAGTCGGGGCCGGACGCCGAGAGGCCATAGCTCGGATCGAAGGGCCGGATGTCTACATCGGCGCCGATGAGGTACTTATGCGCCTGTTCCGACGCCTGGTAGACCCCGACCTCCAGGGCAATTGCATCTAAATTCGCTTTCACGCTACTGAGAGACATATTTATCAGGAATGATGCGACCTATGCGGCCGAGAATCCCGCGATTGGCTCGTATAGACACGCGGCCGCGCTTCTACGTGGGACGAAAAGGTGATGCATGACGCGGTACTGCCGTACGACGGCCTAGATGTGGGCCTCTCAAGGCCCGAAATTTAGATGCGATTGCCCTGCCCCGACCTCTGTCCCCGCGGTCGCGGCATGGATCACGTCGATGCCCTGGCGATACATCGTCAGCGCAAACTGCTTGCCCAGCGCTGGGTCCTCGAGCGCATTGACGTAGGACCAGCAGACCGCGTTGTGGGGATTGACATACTTCACGCCCTCGTAGAAACCCACCAGGTAGCGGTTGATCACGTCCTGCACCAGGGCTCCGAGGAAGCCAACCTTGTGAGTCTTGGTCATGTAGGCCGCCAGCACGCCCGACAGGAAGGACGACTGATTCTCGTAGAAAAACAGGGTCTGCACGTTGGGCAGCGGCGCGGGGATTTGCGCGTCGAGCAGCAGGAAGTGGACGTTCGGGAACTTGGGCGCCACCGTACTCAGGGCCTTGATCATCGGTGGGAACGTGACGATGACCAGGTTGTAGCCCGCGGAGGCCACGGTTTGGAGCGTCGAGACGTAGGTCGAGGGGTCTTCGTCGAGAATGACGCGGCTCGCGGCGTAGTGGTACCGCGCGGCCGCGGCATTGAAACCACCGACAAAGGCCTGCATCACGCCTTTGTCGTTGACCGGCTGGATACTGATCAGTGCCGCGCGCTGCGGGGGCATGGTCGCCGCGACCGTGGCGTGACCGGGGAAGAGCAGAGCCGTGGGCATCAGCGCGAGCGAGAGCGCGGCGATGCTCGCCAGACAGCGACCGGGAAGAGTGCGCGTGCGAAACGTGACCATCGTTACCCTCCTAAATCATACAAGTCGTCATGATGTCATAGCCCCAGATCATTCACGTCTGACCGATGATGCCCTCCTTTTCCCCACTGTAGAATGCGGGCAGCCGCGGCGGATGCGCGGCTACAGCCTGTGTCAGCGTCCGTCCGCGGAGGTGGGCGAGGCTGGTCCTCCATGAGTCCATGGTCAAACACGCCGCCCGTAGTTGGTTAGGGAACGGGCCGCGGAACACGTTGACCTCTGCTTCCGCACTGGACAACCCGTGGACCCCACGTCTACTCAAGCAGACGCGGATGCGCCTTGACCGGGGGAGGGCGGCGTGCGCCGCACGTGAAAGCCAATAAAAGACGGGTTGATGTAGTTTTCGCTATACAGAAAGGGCTGGTTGTCGGATTCGAAGTGCGTTTGCTTCAACAGGAGCAGGGGATCTTCGACCGCGATGGACAGCGCCTCCGCGACCTGCGCGGTAGAAATAACCGGTGTGATGACGGTGCGAGCCACCGTGACCGCCAGGCCGCACCGCTCGGCCAGGAACGAGAACAGGGACCCCATCCCCTCGAAGCGTCGCATGACGGCGCCGCTCACGCGGTCCGCCGGGAGGTAGTCATCGCAGACTATCACCGGCTGGTCATCGGCGAGCCGCACGCGAGAGAGATGGTAGACTCCCGTCCCGTGAGCGAGAGAGAGGGCCGTCGCAACCCTAGCAGGCGCGGCGACGACCTCCAGGCGGTAGTCGCGGCACCCCGGTCGATGGCGGGCGCGCACGATCATCTCCGTCGTGCTCGTCAGTTCCTCGATGCCGGTCTCAACCGGCCACGCCGCACGCTCCTCCCGGACAAACGTCCCGATACCGTGGCGCGACTCCAGCATACCCTGCGCAATCAGAGTGCGTATGGCCTCGCGCAATGTATTACGACTGACGCCGAACTGTTCGGCCAGCTTCGGCTCACTCGGCAGCCGCATGCCGGGGCGCAGTGTTCCCACTCGGACCCGTTCGCTCAACTGCCGGGCAATCCCCACGGCCAGCGTTTCGACCGGTCGAGAAAAGCCCTCGGCAAGCAACTCTGCTTGTTGGACATCCGACATGATATGGCTATTCTAATCCCCGTCATCGGGATTGTCAAGCGGCTGATAGACAGCTATCTGAGTATCCGGCCGAGGGTCAGTGCATTGTCGACCTGAGGGCGCGGGCGTCTCGCACGTCCCTGGTCCAACGCAGGGGCGCGAGACGCCCGCGCCCCAAGATTGCCCCGGCCCATCTGTGTGCCCGCGACAATTCACAGACCGTGTAGCCGCCATTGGCCACCCGCGCCCTCACGCCAACCGTGACCAGAGGTCCTGCAGCGCTGCCGCCACCTGACTGGGCGCGACCAGGCCGACCTCGGTGACGTAGCTGGTCACCAGGCGTGCCGGCGTCAGGTCTAGGACTTCGGGACAGGTGCGCGTGTGGGGCGGTAGCTCAACCTGAGGAGGGGGCCAACCGTGCAGGACCTGCGCCGTCAACTCGGCGACCGAGACCGTCGTGGCCGTGGGGTGAATCTTGATGCGCTCGGTCACGCCGTAGAACGGCACCCCGGCGTCCCGCGCCACGAGGGCGATGGGAAAGGTGCCGACCGTGTTGGCAAGGTCGCCATTCTGGAACAACGTTTCGACACCACCAAGCACGACATCGACGCTGGTGATAACGCGCCCGATGGCCGCGTCCGGCAGGTAGGTGACGCGATGGCCGTACGATGCGACCGCACGCGCCACTTTTGGCCCCTGGTCGACCGGTTGTCCGGCTGTGACGAACACCATGAGATCTTTGTCCCGGCGTCCCGCCTCGGCCAGCACCGCTAGGATGGTGCTGCTGTAGTCGTGGACGAGCACACCACTGTGTGCGACGAGTAGATCGGCCTCCATAGCCGCGATTTGCTGCACACTTGCTGTGCTATAGCGCGAAAAAGCGTCGCCGCGCTGCGCGACCGTGGCGGCCAGCGCGGATGGCGCCGCCGAGACGGTGTCAAGTCCCCTCAGTAGCAGATGCACGACATTAGCGTAGGCCGCGGTGTTAGGCTTGAGTGCGCAAAATAAGGACCCGGCCGCGGACAACTCCTGATAGACGTGACCGCCAGGACGGCCTGCCACATCGGCGGCCAACGCCGTGAGTGCCTCGACGATAGCGGCGGTACAGGCCGAGGCACCGACAATACGGTACGTCTGGAGCGCCGTATAGACATCCCTGGCGCCGCTTGGCCAACTGGCTGGCGGACTGAGTGTGGACATGTGGCCTTCTCGTTGCATCTAAGTCTGCGTTGTCACGTCGATTGGCGGCGTGGTTGGACGCCAGATGATGTCGTCATGCGCAAGCGATTGTATAGAACAGGCGATGTCTCTAGCATACTGCTAGGGAGTAACGCAACGCTTCGTTGTGGGACACGGTGCTTGCAACGGCTCACTGTGGTACAGCGCACAGTCGCGCGGCACGTTGATCAGCGCGGTCGGCGCGAGGTAGGCCGACGTATCCTGTTCCGGGAAAAAGAGCGCCTCATCGAGCGCCCCCTCGAAGATGGGGAGAGCGCCCTTCCCGATCGCCTCGCCGTACCAGAGGCGCAACTCTTTAACCTTCCCGGCGTTGATGAGCGGGCCAAAGTGTTGCTCACCCGGTGGTATCTCTTCCCTTATGCTAGCGAGTTGGCGAACGCATAACGATCCGTTCAAGGTGTGCCTTCACTGCGAGTCATGAAATAGTTGCGCCGCATGCCTACACTGGTAGGTGAAGGTCCAGGTATTGCCGTTGCAGTTATTCTCGACGAGAAGGATGCTGAAGAGAACCGGCGTCCTCACGATGTGTCGGACGCCTCCGCCAGGGTGACGGAGTCGTGCGACGTGAAAGTCGCCTGAGGAATTGTCCGGCGGGGCGAGAGCCGTGACCGGACCTGCTGTCCCATCAGCAGTACCCTACGAGGACATGCGGGGAGGTAACAACCTGTGTGAAGCCCTCGGACAATGCACCCACGGTCGCACGACCGGCGCCGAGGCCGCGAGGCTGGGGCGTATCTGCCAGTGTCAGGCGGAGCGGGGCTAGGGTGGGTAGTATGGTCAGCATGGACCTGTTCACATGACAGACGTACTGGGTGGGAGGAAATACTTCCACGCTGTTGCGCGGAAAGACTCAAGATCGTGTGAACATTTCGTTGTAACTACAGGCTAGAGCGCTCGTAAATGTCAATCT
>JAABUP010005601.1_pt1 | contig 18853 bp, 24 predicted proteins | sample 5559201 | NCBI WGS metagenome assembly JAABUP01 (sample SAMN10711887, study PRJNA513373) | rock metagenome | isolation source: Antarctica rocks | place: Antarctica
CTCAGCCATACTTGCTGAATAGGGACCAGTCAAGTGCCACCTCGATCAACAAGCTGCACCTAGCACGCAAAAGGGCCGGCGGCTTGCATGCAAAGTTGCATTGATAGCAAACTCGCTTTCCGAATGTGGGGAAAATCCCTGGGACGAGAACAGATGTTTAGAATTCAAGGAAACTGATTAGGCAGAGGCAGAGAGCTGTTTGGCGCAGTTCGATGTGCTGAAGCAATATAGCAGGACCAACAGGACACGGCTCTCCCGTGTCCCATCGGCCCATTTCACCCGCTGCTCGCCCAGCATTGGCCGTTGAGTGACTGTCATGTAGCAGCTATCGATGGCTTACTAGATGGACTTCAGGGGTAACTGCCATCTTACTGCACTTGGATTGATGCATCTGGCTGACTAAGTCACATCGTCTTCAACTCACGCAGCTCCACCGCATGTCGCGGACTTCTCTCCAATAGCTGGTCTGTTCAGGCAGAAAGATTGTGTTGTTGGGAATTTGCAGGTACTTATACCCCACTGCACGCATTTCGCGAAGCATATGCTAAGGCACGAGCAATCGGTGTAGGCTTGTCAGACAGTAGCAGTTCAGACAGCGACAACGAGGATCTTATGCCCTCACCACGAACTGGTATATATCTAGCTGCGTACTCAAAGTGCTGCTTTTGCTGCACACACGTGCATTTTACCAATGTGATCGTTGTGCAGGTTTAAGACGCGCGCTAACGATAGAGTCGGTGAGTGACATGCTTGCTTGCCCCTACGACAGCCATGTGCTCTGTTATGCCCAGTGGTCTGCTATCCCTGCAATTTGACCGGAGTGCCTTGCTGACTCAGCGCTGTCAAGAATGACGCTGCACTGCTGCAAAATATCCTTGTCTGTGTGCCATGAGTATTGTTTGACTGCAGGCCACAGAGCAGAGACTTGAAAACATGGATGCATCACAAGAAGTTCAAAGTATGGCTGCTGGGAGCTCACCGCGAGGGACATTGTCACCCAAACCGCCTTCATCAACAGGAAGGCAGTCCTCAGTCATGCGAGTCACTGCTTTCACACCAAAAGCCTTGGTGCCTGTCAGGCAGGCTGTTGCTGGCAGGTAAACGCTTGCCTCACACATTGAGCAATGTGTGCTTCAGAGACTATGCATGTCTATGCACATCTATCCATATGGGTGTGCCGTCTTTGTACAATCAAGGCTGCACTGGACGTGTTACATGCTTGAGGCCTTGAGGCTTGCAATCTTCCATGCCTTGTGCAGATTTTTTTAGCCACCTGATGTGTCCAGCCAACATTGAGTCTGATGCTGTGTGTGCAGCACACATACCAAAATAGTTGCTCACAAAACTGTCACAGTGCTAGCACCCTACCAATGGTTCAGAATGGCTTGTGCTTTGCATCCATCTATGTCTTCCAATCGAGCATATTGCAAAGACATGCACGCTGTGCTTGCTATGGCTGCATGCATTAGACAGACTGTGTATGTGGAGAAACGACTTTACAGCAGCAATGTTGATGAAGAACAAAACAGACCAAGTAGTCTGGATGCCACACAGGTCCTCCAGTCCAGTTGGCCAATACCAGTCCCCAAGTCAGCTCAAGCAGGCGAGATATTCGGATTCAGCCCTGCCAGTTGCAGGTGCAGCTGATCAGGGTGCTGAGGTCAATCCAGGTGAGATTGCTAGCATAGACCTAAACTGTCAGCTGTGCGATAATTTAGGTCATCAGCTTCTTTGTCGCCTCTGGTCGTGCACCCGACGATAGTCGCTCGCAACTCGCATTCGCGACACGAAGTTTGCTTGTTGGTGGGTACACTTGTAAGGCCTGTTTCCTGGCCGGAGAGCAACTGTCGTTGGTGGCCTTAGCGAGCAATCCTGCACGCTTCAACGCAGTGTGAGAGTCTTGGACAGCACTATTACAGAACATTTCATTGCAGTGTGTCGAGGACACAACTCAGCACACCTTGCAGTTATGCACATTCACCTTGAGTCTGGCTGGGTAATCCAAAACAGTGTCCTTGTACCCAACACACTCTGTAACAACACTTACACTCAATTTCTTTACCCAAGCAGCCTTGATCGCACAGCACTTCCAAAGCTGTGCAGCATCACGGCAAGCAACAGTTGGCATGCGGGCTGGCCTCAGCAATTAGACTACAAACTCAAAACCTGTCAGGCAAGGTATTGAAATGGTGTCATGCTGTAGCCCTGCACCAAAAGTGTCATGATAGCATTTGCACAGGCAAAAATCACATCTTACAAAAGCGCAAAGATTTGCTACCTGCTGCAGAGAGGGCTCATGTTGCATTGCAAGGCAGGACAGCAGAGCAGGGGCGGCATCAGGGAGACATGCTGGGAGGCAGTAGTGCAGTGGTGCATCATAGCAACGCACACCTCCAGCAGGCTGTGAAGGTGAACCTTTATGCATTGCACATCCAAATCTTGCGAAATTTACCAGACTCTTAGCCTCAACACTGCCTTCTTGCACCACATATCCTATGCCATCAAGCTGACCTCATTGTTCTTTGTCGGAGCATGTTCCCCAAAGCCTCCCAGGCAATCTGAAGTGCGATTTGCACACCTTGAGCGTCTGCTGCTTGATGGCAAATCATCACTGGGACAAGTCATCACTATAATGCTTCCAGGGGCAGTCACTTATTCAAAGTATATCCCTGCTGGGTCTGTTTGCAGCACATTACCGAGCCTGTCTTAATGTAGCCACCAGCCCTGATGTCTGCAGTGGGTCATGCATCATCTACATTTGTCTACAACTTGTCTACGCAAGTCTGCAACATGTCTGAATTATGTCTACCCCTTTTGCACCTGCGCTGGCAACTTCTGATCGCTCGCCATCAACAACATGCACATGCCTCTCACAGTGTTCATCCTGCTGTGGTCTGATCAAGGTGATGTTTCATGGCAGGGAAGGGATGTGTTGCCCCAAGCAATCGATGCCTCTCAACCGGATCCTAGCTCTGCAGAGGGGTTCTCAGAGGCTGCACCCGTGACTTTCAGGCCAGCCAAGGTGCCTTTCGGCCAGGCAGCAGTGCCTTTACAAAGGGTTGAGCCCTCACCTAAGGCTGCAGCACAGCGCTTCAGGCCAGCGACAGTGCCCTTTCAAACTGCAGAGTTGCCTTCTGCTGCAGCAGCAGAGCCTTTGAGGCCTGCACAGGTGCCATCTGAGCCTGCAGAGGTGCCTTCTAGGCCAACAGCAGGGCCCTTCAGGCCTGCAGCAGTGCCAATCAGGCCAGCTGAGAGGCCTACTCAACTACCATTAGTGCCGTCTCAGCCAGCTCAAGTGCCCTCAGGATCAAGTGCAGTGCACTCTAAGGCTCAGGAAGTGCCTTTGAATTCACATGATGCAGGCGCCCAGACTGTCAAGGGGCCTTTTGAGAGTACACAGATGCCTTTCAAGCCTGCTCAGTTGCCTACTGTGCCTGCCAAGGTGTCCACAAGAGCTGCAGCAGGCGCAGAGGAGTCAAAGCAAGAATCAAAGCAGTCCACTGTTGTGCTCAGTTTACAGCAGCCAAAGCAGCAGTCTGCTGTACACCAGGCACATCAGCAGGCAACATCCTCAGGGAACCCTGCTGCATTACACGCTGCAGATCCATGTGCAGCGCCATCAGGCTTTCATGTAGCTGCGGAGGTGCTGGACAAGACAGATGTGCCAGGGCCTGCGACAGGACCTGCACTCAAGCCTCCCGCTACAAAGGCAGGTCCAAAGGCAGAGTCGCCAGTTACTGCTTTGGAGGCAAAGGCAGGTGCCTCCACCACGGCTTCAGCCCAAAACGCAGACCTGCCAATTGCATCCTCAGCAGCAAAGGCTGTCCCACAGGCAGGGTTGATGAGCAAGCCTGCCAACAGCAAAGCAACTGTCTCAAGAAATCCTGCAGCGCTGAAACCAGATCTGCCAGTCACTCCTCCGGCAGCAAAGAGTGCCTCTCAGGCAAGCTCAGGGGCAGAATTGGACAAGTCAAGACAGGCAGTCCAGCAGCCTAGCAGGTCTGGAGCAGCCTCTAGCTCAGCACCTGTGCAAGGCAACACAGTGATCAGTAAATCTGCTGACATGGCAGCTCAGATGGATATGACACAGTCACCAACCCTGCTTGGTCAGCCAACAGACAGCAGGACTTCTCGGCAGCTGTCAGACAAGACGTCACCGGCTTTTGAAAGGCAGTCAGTGTTTCCCAGAGCACGAAGGCCCATTGTGTCGGCAGTGAAGGCTAGCGTTCTGTCATTGCAGCCAATGACGACAGAGGTAGGCCAGCGTTCCCTCGTGCCTTGATGGATTGCAGTGCATTGTCTCACGGCCAGTTGGTAGTGCTTGCACAGCACCTCTGCAACAAGGAGGTTTTCTGATTTACTGTGTAGTGATTGACTGTATACTGAAGACCAGCTGTTGAGTTTGTCCAGCACAAAGTGGAGCTTGTGTAGCAGTTGTAAAAATTGACATGCATGCTGTTGCCCACAGTATGTGACATTCCTGTGCATGGACATGTCATTGATCATCAGCAATCTCCACATTCAGAGTTCAGGATGCAAGGTGATGTGCATGTTGAGTACAAGCATCACAAGCAGTGATGACTTTTGCATGCGCATGTAATGATGGCAGACATTGAGTGCAGTTACTATGGTTCGACAAAACAACCTGGACTCTCTGTGGTGTGCCCATGATGAGCTGCTGCACTGCAGGTGGCAGTGGCAGGCAAGACCGTTGAGCTTGCAGATGGGTGGGTGCGGCAGGCAGGCGCAGTGCTGCCTGATGGGCTGCATGCTGGTTGCGAAGAGGAGCAGGCGCAGGAGCTTGCAGTTGCTGGCAGCATTATGAAGACACAGATCCCAAAGCTGAATCTGGTTCAGGTAGCTTGTCCAAAACCTGCCTGTAAACGAGAGGCTGACAAAAAGCTTGCAAGTAAAGGCAGCTGGCACAAAGCCATCATCAGATTCTGAGCTGGTCACAAGCGCCTAGCAATGTGGTGGCGGTGCATCTGCTTGTCAAGCACTTGTTGAAGCATCAATTGTGATGCGTATGCATCCTGCATGAGTCTTTGGGTTGCTGTGGGCTATGAACCCCCCCCTGTGTCACACTGCATGTACAAATGGTATATGCTGCTGTCTGTTAACAGATGTCAAACCACTTAAACCAACATAGACAGAAACTCGTTGTCAGGCTGATCACTCCTCTGAGATTCTGTTGTTTCTAAAGCTCTACATTACCTGACAGTCATAGCCCAATCGCAAGGGTATTTATGCTATCTGCACACCCTGATCATCCTGCCAAAGCCATTGCCCGAGTAGTAATGCCAAATACCAATGACTAACTATGTGTCATCGACACACAGGTCATGCCAGTGGCTGTGTCGGTGACTCCGCCTGCCAGGACCAAGCAGCCAGCAGCAGCAGCCAGGACACTCAGTCCTAGCCTGACCCCACCCCCAGCTGTGCCCAGCTTCTCACCCATGCCCACTCCCTCCCCACCTGCAGCGACAGCTGTATCACCAGTGGTTACAGCTGATTCACCAGTGGTTAGCCCCATGTCAACATCTGTTGTGCCAAGCCTCTTGTCAGGGGATCCTGTAGCAGACGATATAAAGCAAGAGGGGTTGCAGAGTGGGGTGAAGGTTGCTTCACCTGGGGTGACAGCTGTCTCACCTGTGGTTGTGCCAAGCTTGGCACAAGCGGTCACGCCTGAATCATCACGCCTTGCACATCAAGGGGCAAGACGCTCAGGCTCCAAGTCTGCGAGTGCTCAGAAGCCACCCCTGCACCCCCAGGGGTCCCTAACCCCCACTGCTTCCAAACTGAAGGCATCAGTCACCCCTGCCAAGCAAGCATCGCCCTCAGGTGATCAGTTTTTACAAAAGTGTTACCGTATTCTGCATCCAGAGCCTTGAGGAGTTGCTTTCCTGCTCTGCTGTGTTTGCATCTCACGTTTGCCCAGCTCGTTGTCATGTCCAAAGATGCAGCACAGTCAATGGCTCGAACAATTCTCAGTCCATTGTGCACAACCAGAAGTGATTAAGAGTATCCGGCCTCTGGGCTGCCGCCTTGGGAGGCTCCCGTCATGATCGCTGAAAAGCGTAAACTTTTCTTTTAGTCAAGAGTGTTCGGCACCCCACAAGGGACACATGCATTTGCTCAGTCCTGCAAACGGTAAAGCCAGTAGAAGCATAGATTGCAAAGTAGAGTTTGCTCAGTGGAATGCCTCTGAGACAGCTGTACATCTGAAGCAGCATGGTTGCCATGCAGGTCGTGCAAGGTCAAGCTCAAGCTCCAGGAAGGCTCGTGAGCCAGAATCTCCAGACCCTGTTCAGGAAGCAGCTGGCAAGGAAGCTTCTCTGGGAGCTGCCAAGGTGACTGAGGATGCAGCTGAGCCTGCAGCAGCGCTGCAGGGACGGGTGCCATTGCTATGTAAGGGGCTCACCAGGCAGCAGTACGCTGCCCTCCAGCAGCAAAGGGCAATAAAGGGACCCAGAAAGGCACTGGCTTTCCAGTACCCATCAGGTAAATCTCACAAGAAAGCATGCAGTGGCAGAACATTGCAATTGCAGAGAGGCTTACTTTGACTGTGCCTTTCAGTTGTCAAGCAGCACCAAGATCAGACTTCAGCTTGTGCCTTCTTTGCAGGAAGTCTGCGTTTTTGATTTGCAAGTATTTGTGCTCTGCTGTCAACCATCTCTGGCTTGTTTTCTGGGGTTTTCTGTAGTGTGCTGCTCAGCAGTCCTGCTCTTACAAAAGAAGCGGTATACCATGCACAGCGTTCTCACAAACCAGGTGCATTCGCAGCTTGCCCTGACAGATCTCTTGTGCTCAGCGTGCCTTGAGCAGTGCACTGCTCAGTGTCCTCAGCCAATCTACTGCTCAAGGCCAATCAAGAACATGTTTGTATCTACAGGATTCCCCTGGTTGCCAGACAAGGAGCAACAAGCCTTTGAAGCAGCTGCCGCAGCAGCTTCCGCACCAACCAACTGCTGCAGCCCCAGCTGCTGCCAGAGTCAAATCAATGGCATCAGTTGGGGTACAGCCTTTGCAGCTGCCAAATACACCGCCTGAGCAGCAGTCTCAGCTGGAACCGTGGCAGGCAGCAAGCCTCAGGCATAGGGATGCCACCAATGGGTCTGAGCTTCCCCAGTTTCAGCATCAGCAGCAGGCTGAGCCTTCTAAGGCAGCTGTGTTGGGTCAGGATTCTGTAGCCGCCAAGGCAGCCCCAGAGGTCTCAGGGGCATCCCCAGCAGCTGCAGGAAAGGCCGACTCAGAAGGTGTCAGGGAAGATGCAGCACAGGCTGAGACCTCACCTGATGCTGGCAGGGGGTCTGAGGGGGGCGTGGGACCCTCACATACAATCAGCACAGACAAAAGGGATGCTCGATTGCTTGGTGATGATGGCCAGGCTGTGCCTCCTCCAGCTGCAAGAGGCCCACATCTCGCTCCTGACAAGAAGGTAAGCTCCATGGTTGTGCGTAACACTGTTCTTTGTGCAGAAACGCTAGTGGTTGTAGGTTCTTCAGGCTGAGTCAAATGAAGTGACTCTGGGATCCTTTTCAGCACACCAGGTACAAGTGGCAGGGAACAGGTGTTGACAGCACATGACAATAGGTAGGGGACAGGGGACCTAGTGGGGACAGGTGTTCACAGTACATGACAACAGCTACTGTTGCAAAGATCAAGGTCGCCAATCTTTGGCGTTGAGCTGAATCCTGACACCTCAAGACAGAGCATGCTGCTGCATCTGTGAGTGAATTTTGCTCACATAAAGGGTATGCCGAAAGTGTACAGCCACTCCCATGCCTCATCTTCATGCAGCGTCCTCAGTCACAGCTGGCAGGCCATGCCTTGAGCACATAGGCACCGCCCTGCTTGCCACAGACCCAACAGACTGATGGTGAGTGCAGGATACTGAAGCACAAGGCCAGCCCATCCCTTTGATGACTAGGCCTTCAAAGGCACAGCTGGTAGGCAGCCCTTCAGTGCACTCCCCCAGAGCTCCCTGGGAGATCAAAGCGTCCACAGCAACCGGTACCTCCCCACTGGCTAAGAGATATGCTGCCACACCAGGTGCACCCTTTTGTTCTTCGTCCTGTGAAGAATGTCTCACGATACTCCTCGCTTGGCATATCTCCTGCAGCCTGCAGCATGTCAATGCCTGTCTTTCAAAGGACAAGGACACTCTGATAGATACGAGTTCAGGAGTCAAGGCAACATGCCGTTCAAAGTCGCTTCCTTGTGAAGGAAACAAGAGCCTTACTAATTCACAGAAAATGCCATGACTGCCCACAAGATTTCACAAGGAATCACTAGAAAGTGGTGCTAAACTGTAGGGATAGGCAGTGGGAGCGCTGCTAGCAAGGACCTGGCTGGACAGGACTCGTTGACTGCAGCTCTGAGCAGGAAAGCGCAGCAGAGAACAGCGCGCAAGCTTGCTAAGCACACGCCCAAAGGTACTCTTCTTCTTCTTTTGCTTGTTGAATGAATAGCTTGCTTGCCTCATTGGCTAACAGTCTGCTGAAGCGGATGGTCAGCAGCATCTAGCAGGCAATCCTTCTCAGTTAGTATGCACTGCAGCAGTAGTGGCTTCAGGTGCCACAATTGCACAGCAGCGCCAGAGGGCCCAGCCTACTATCGTCTACTGATGCATTGCCAAGTCAGTGACTTAGTCCTCATACTTTGGTTGCAGCTGCGCCCACATCGCCTGAACTCACTTAGGACATGATGCACCTTCCCTGTCATGAGCGTAGAAAGGGACATAACATGTTGCATCATGTGTGGTGCCAGAAGTTGACACATGGGTGTGAATCTGGTCTGAGTGTTGCAGTGGCATGTGTTGTTGCAGGGCAAGGCAGGCCCAGCTGGAGCAGGTGGCTGACAGCTGTGCTGCTGATGGCCTTGTGCGGTGGCACAGGCTTCATGCTTGCTCCCCCCACCACCTTGCCCCCTCCTGCTGCCAGCTGGCAACTCGCAGTGTCAGGTGCGCACCTGTGCTGCCGTGATACGCCTCCTTTGCTGCAGTATGTCTAGCAACACCATCTTTGCGTGTTGCTTCGATATGAAAGATGCTGCATTGTGTACTATGCACAGTGTAGACTGTCATGTCCTGCAGCCTATGCTTTCAAGCGAATTGCATGTCAGCGCTGCAATGGTGCTTGTGCTGCCATTTTTGGGTGCATCATCCTTTTCCTGTCGTTTTTAACAGATTATGTCATGCGCATGCAAGACTGACGTATCTTGCTGCCTTGGCTTTTGAGCACACTGCGCAATGTCATGTGGCCCACCACAGCGCCTACTTTCTTTAAAACGCATCGGCTTTGAAACACAATGCAGATGAGCAATGGCCAAGAGCTGTATACAAGCATGCTGTGTATGGCGTGTAGGTTTGGCTGAGCAGGCAGCTGGCAAGCTTCCCCCCTTGGTATCCCTCAGTGCCCACCCCCACCCCTCTGACCAGCAGCACCCCTCAGGCACCCCCTCCTGGGAGCAGCACATCACACAGGGGCCTCTCCAAGTCTGGCACCAGGCCACATCTGTAGTCATGTCTTCCCTAGCCAGATCTTATTTCCCATCCAAAGCATCTCAGCGAGGGGCACCGGCAGAAGCAGCAGCAGGAGGTCTTCATGCTTGGCACAGGTTTCAGAGCATGTCCTTCGACAACCTGTCTCAAGGGGTTGAAAGAGGGTTGGCAAGCTGTTGGCAGACCTGTCAGCGTGCTGCTGAGGGGCTGCCTCAGCTGGTGCCAAAGAAGGGCATGGAGGAAGGCAAAGAGCAGGTGAGGCTGTGCTGGAACGCCTGACTGTTGACACAGGAAGATTCTTGTACTTGCAGTACATGCTGGCTGCTGAAAGCGCAGCACTGCTGCTGGGTCGTGACTTGTGACTCTGTGAGACACACTTCCAACATGTATCTGTCCTCCTGCAAATGCTGTTGGTGAGTCAGCGTCAGTTGTGCGCTGAGCCACCATTGCATGCAAGCTGGACAGTTGTGTTTTACCTAAGGAGAACCACTGCCATGCCTTCGCATCATATGAGCGCCTAAAGGGTGCAAGGCCTTCTACATAGTCTGCAAAAGATTGCTAAGTTGGAAAAACCTAATTACCAATTGCATAATTGCAGGTGGGCTCTCACCGGGGGCAGCATGCAGTGGCAGCTCCAGGGGACCTATGGCGGCAGTTCATGACATCATCTCAGAAGCTGCCTGAGCAGCTGCTTGCTGGTCAAGAGCTTCACAGGCTGAGTCACCACTTAAGTGGCATGCCAAAGGCTGCTGGTGCACTGCTGACAAGGACTGGGCTGTGGCTTCTGGAGGGATTGCAGTCGGCCGGGGAGCTAGCTGGGCTGACTTTGGAGCCTGCTGGGCAAGAGATGTACATGCCTTCCTTGACAGGTTTGTGCTGCTGTTAGCCAACTACGCTTGTGGCATCACAAAAACAAATGGATCACTCGCATTCTTTGAGTGACAGAATTTGGTCATCAAATTCAGACGGCATCCAATGCGACCCATGGATTGGATCAGGCAATTTGCAATGGTATGACATTCATTGATAGTGAAATCAGGGGCATCTGTGCTTCACCTTACAACAATTTGCTGAATGAGGTATCAGCTGTCTGTGAAAAGGGAAGGTTGATTGGTCGCTGGATCACCTTGCAATAATAATACTAATAATTGAAAAGCTTTCCAGCTCATGATGAGCTAGGTACGTGCAGGACAAGCTTTGTCTCTCCAAAGCAGCCTGTCTTGTGCATCCCTGTAAGGCCTACTACTACGACAGTTTTGACAATCACGCACAATGTAATGCAACATCATTGAAACTAGATCTTGGGCGGCCAGGTGGGCAAAGCCCCTTGACTTCACCAAACAAAAGCTTCTTAGGCAATCTATCGTTAGGCATCCTGAAACATGACCTAGCCACCTTGCAATGTGATTTCAAAACACTGTAGGTGCACACGCTGTTGAGTCTGAGTGTTGCATGTGTGTTGTGTTGTGCCTGCGCAATGTTGATGCAGTGGTCCTGTAGTCCTGGCATGCATGATCTCATCAATCCTTTCCTGGGATGTCAACAGAGCAAGTTGATGACTGCAAACACAGTCATCTGATCACCTGTAGCGGTTTGCATATCTGCGAAGTATCCAGTAGCATTACTGCACACTGCATTTGTAAGGTGATGGGTTTGCCTTGTGGGTGGTACAGCACGCAGTCCTAATATGGAGCACAAACGATGCTCGTTGTTTACGCAGAACAAAGCTGCGCATGCTGCAAAAGGATGGTCTCACACATCTGCGGTCTTTCTAAGGTATAACTGACTGTTGCAGAGCATGAAGACGACCATGAAGCAGCCGAGACGTCTGCTGAGAGTGAGCAGCATCCTACTGTTGTACCAGCAGAAGTTGCTTATGTGCTGGAACCGGCTCAGGCTGACGCAGCACCGGCGGAGGCTGAACCAGCAGTCGCCCTGACTGCGTCCCTACCTGCTGAGGCTGAGTCCACAAGGGCGGAGGCTGAGCCAGCGGTTGCTGAGCCTGAGCTTGCAGTGGCTGAGTCTGAGCAAGCATTGGCCGAGGCCGAGCCAGCAGTGGCCAAAGCCGAGTCAGCGGTGGCTGAGGCCAAGCCAGCAGACAGCATGACTCAGTGGGCATCCCTGTCAGAGGAGGCGGTCACTGCTGAGCCCAAGCAGCAGGATGAGCTTCAGCTGGCATCTGCACAGCATGTGATAACTGAAAACTGTGAATCTGAGTCAGCAGCAGCTGACCCTGCAGCTGCAGATCATGTTGTCAGCAATGACATTGACAAAGCAGACCCGGCGCGAGAAGCCACTGTGCAAAAGCAAAATCAAGAGGATGGCACCGCAGGCATTCTTGCTTTGTCTGAAGGTTCGCTTTGCTTGCAGACCTCACCACAGTTAAAATGATCAAGCAGTCAGGTGTCCACTGACGTTCAAAGCATGTTGACCTGTCCAGTCAGTTCTATCGTGCTAAGACTGCAGTGAGGATTGCCAATGGCATGGTCAGCATCATGCATATCGGCACGATTTCCTGGGCTGTGATTCACCTCAGTCAAAGATTGCCTTGATTTGGACGTCTGGAGCATCTGTATGCACTGCTGGTCCCAAGGCTGGATGTTGACTGCTGCACATGCTCTAAAGAATGAGTTCCATGTGGTCTTGACGACAATGCACGTCGTCTCCTTGTTGCTAGACTTGCGTGAGCTGACAGATAAGGGCTTGTTTCACCAGGTGCTGTTGAGACTCAGCATGCGCCTGTGCCAGAGGCCAGTATCACACACCAGCCTTCATACGCAGCAGCTGCAGCTCAAGACTCAGCACATGAGTCTATGGTCTTGGCCCCAGAGCAGAGCGCGACTCATTATGCTGTGCCTGAGCACGCTCAGCCAGAGTCAGACCCTGCTGATGGTGCTGACTCAGAGCCTGAAGCTCATGCTCATGAGCCACAGCTTGAGCCTCATGGGGCTGAGGCAGAATCAGAACCTCCATGTGCTGAGTCAGAGCTGGGGGCCCATGTTTCTGAATCGTGGCCTGAGGCTGATGCTTCCAAGGCACAGCCTGAGGCTCATGCTGCCAGGACAGAGCATGGGCCTGGCCCCAACCCCCTCAGTGCTGTGTCACAGTCCAAGCTTCAGCAGCTTGTAGCATGGGCATCAGATAGGCATCGGTTCAGCCGGCCTGCTGATTCATCAGCTGCAGCTGAGCAGACAGCTCAGAGCATTGAACAGCTTCAGGACCAAATGCCCAGCCAACTGTCCAATCAAGCAGCTGCAGTCAAGGGCAACAGTGAGCAGGCCTTGGACTTAGCGCCTGCAGAAATCACTCCCATGGACAGCGATCAGCATAGTCTCATAGCACATGGTGAGCAGCATGCTGACTCAGCTTCTGGTGCTGTGGACTTTCAGCCACAGCACGGTGTGGACTCCACGCTTGACCAGGCAGATTCCTTTGAGCAGATTGCTGATGTCAACACAGCATCAGATGAGTCATCTCAGCCTGACAGAGCACAGAACGTCCTCCGGTTTTTAAAGACCGTCATCTGGACAGCTGTGCCCGCATTTGTGCTGGTCCTCATTTGGCTGCTCTGGCCTCGGCACAGCTCCAGCAGTGGTGGCAGTGTTGATGATGGCAGTCAGGATGAAGCTGCTGAAGAAGAAGCGCCAGAGGCGGCTGCTGAAGTACAGGAGGCATCTCCAGCAGCCCAGGAGAGCTCTGGACCTGTGACAAGATCACGGGCAGCAGCCTCATCTGTCCGGAAAAGCATTTCAAGGGCTGCCTCTCAAGCAAGGACTGGCTTGAAGGCAGCACTGGGGTCAGGATCTGGAGAAGGGCAGGAGGCTGATTCTGCCCCTGGGGGTTCAGGCGTGGGGGTCGATGGGGGTGCACCTGAGGGATCAGGTTCAGGGGCTGATGGGAGTGCCCCTGCGGGGTCAGGGGTGGGGGCAGATGGGGGCTCGCCTATGAGGTCAGGGGCAAGGACTGGAGGTCGTGCCAAGAAGAGTAGACTCAACAGGGAGCTTGCTGCCCTGGGTGAGTAATCCTGACAATGTGTTGTTCAACATCTCACACCTCAGCAACCGCCTGCATGTCTTTGCAGGCTCTGCAAGCAGCTGTATCACCATGGTACCATCATACAAGTGCTGTTTGCAATGTGCTGTGCTTTAGTGCAATCATTGCAATCAATGTGCACCACAGAAACGCTGTTGTTGACAGCGACATCAACCTGCAGTGTTTTTATGTCCCACTTGCATTTCAGCAGTGCCAGGCTCTTGCCCAGCTTCTTGTGGTTGAAGTGCAGGTGGCAACACTATAGTGGACACACCACGCAGTGCCAAGAGGTTCACAGTGGACTCTTACGATGGCAGACGCGGAAACATCTCCAAGTTTCACAGACTGAACACCTTGACGCCAAATGTAGACACCCTTGATCTGCGCGATGGGACAATCTTGACCCCAAATGATTATGAGGTAACTACAGCACATGTGCATCTCAGCCCCTTTTGCTCAGGCCTCAGGTGTTGACATTTGCCTGCATCTTATTTGCTTGGTGCTTTTTGCTGAACCCTTTACCTGGGCATTTTGATTTGTATAGACAGCTGTGCTGTCTGTTTCTGTATCAAATTTCACATCACAAGCTATCAGACATCATCTGCCACCAGCAGAACTGGGCTCAACGCAATACTATTTATCATTGTGCAGCACGCCTGATCCCAACTTTAAGTGTGTCTTTGCAGATGGCAAAAGCAGCTGAGAACCGAGAGCTGCAAAGTCTCAAAAGCTGACAGGAGATAGGGCAAACAACCAGTCACTATCTTGTCATGTTGCTGATGTACTACTTGATCAGCAATGTGAGGTATCTGAGCGAAGCAATGCCGTAATACGCTATTGTAAGAGGCTCAAGACCAGATTGCAGCAATGCAACACTTTGCTGCAAGTCTTTTTGTGAATCTTTTGCTGATCAAATTTCAACAATTTTTTGCTGATCATTGAGCCTAATCTTCAGTAGTAAGATGTTGTTTTGGGCCTTTACTGTCACCACATCTATGAACGGTCCAGTAGCTTGCTGAGCGTGCCATAACATTGTACATGTACAACTGACTGACAACATAAGTCACACTGAATGTAAACTTCTTGCTAATGAGCATGAAGCAGAAAATTAAACATCAGATTCTGCAAGCAGCTTCGAGTCCAAGCACTGCTGGCTGCTGTTTGTGCATTTGCTGTATTCATGCTTGCTGTCAATCAACCACTTGTTTGTGAACGTGTGTCGCTCCTTCTTGCCTGAACGTGTGGTACGTATTTCAGTAGCTGAGGCAGGGAGAAGCTCTGCGGCAGTAGCAAGGCTGGACCAGGTGCTCTTGAGAGCTTTGCTGAGCTAGGTTGACCAAACAGCTCATCAGCTCTGCCAGCTGGCAAGGCCTTCACAGGTCTGATATGTAGAGTGTTTGACTTGCATGGAGCCTTGCAGCTGCATCACGCTGCTGCATTGCACAGTCTCCACATCGACCCTTGAGAGCACTTCAGCAGCAGCTTTGTTACTTCACTATGTAGCCATGCACTGTGGAGGCATCAGCACTGCTGTCCAACAGCAATGACCTGCACAAGCATGGCGCTGCTGGTGAAATCCCCACTGACCCCTTGCATGCGTCCCAATACAGCAACGTTTCTGAGCTGACAAAGACTGCAGCTTGAGGTTACTGGTAGACAGGCCAGCGTGCACACATGATGATGACTGTGGTGTCTGCAATGGGAGTCTTTCATCAGGTAAGCAGTTGTACCGGCCTTCCACACTCAGCATGCATGTTATGCTTGACTGTCAAGACAGGGCAGTACAGCAAGCTTGGTTTTTACGCGTGATTGTTTGCACGTTAGGGCACCTTTGTCTTTGTACGCCAAAGCATGTTGAAGAAGAAAGTGGGAGTTGCGGCGATACCTGAATCTGACATGTTCTAAAAGCAATGATACATGGATCTGACAGACAGGACTAGCAATGATACATGGCATACATGCGCTGCTAGGTGGACTTACAAGCGGAAAGGTATCACATCATTACTTTGACTTCCAAGTTGCAGCAACCCTGCAGGCACTGCTTGTTTGTGTTGTCTTCAGCCAGTGCAGACATGCTATTTGCCGCAGATGTGTGTTTGCCCCGCATTTTATGCTTGTGATGTAGTCTATCTGGCCTGTTACAAGTCTGTGGGATGACATGTCAAATTGAAAGTCCATGATGCCAGACCACACATATGTGTGTGAATCCGGTCTGAGTGTTGCAGTGGCATGTGTTGTTACAGGGCAAGGCGGGCCCAGCCGGAGCAGGTGGCTCACAGCTTTTCTGCTGATGGCATTCTGTGGTGGCACAGGCTTCATGCTTGCTCCCCCCACCACCTTGCCCCCTCCTGCTGCCAGAAGGCGACTTGCAGCGTCAGGTGCACATCTGTGCTGTGATGCTTGTCCTGATCTGTTGTACGCATGTATAAAATGCTGCAATTACTACGCTTTTTTTGAATGTCCTGCCCTGCAGTTTATGCATTCAAGCATATTGAAACTTGTCCTCTGGCCTAGTATTGCGTTCAGTTCCTTTTTAGGCATTGCCTTCAAAGGACAATTCAGACAAGCAGTGGCCAAGACCTGCATACAAGCTTGCTGTATGTTGATTGTATGTTTGGTTGAGCAGGCAGCTAGCAAGCTTTCCTCCAGGGACATTTTAACGCGCACCTGTTCCCGTGCTGAAGATACGTGTGCTGAGGGCTACAAGGCATTGCAGCAGCAATGGGATCTCAAGCTTGCCGCAACCATACCACAGCATGGTTTCATATCTGTGCTGTGGTGTTGTTGCCAGCATTATTACACTTTGACACTACTAAGTCACAGCGACTTGGACTGTTGCCTGCACCTTTGGCTGCCGCAAGCTCTTGATACAATGCAGGTAACAACAGGGTGCAATTCGTGATGTTTTCGCTTGATGGCATGACCTGAGAGAGCATGCTGACTCAGCAGCTTGGGCATGTGTAATTAGAATTAAAATTGTTTACATATCATACATGCCATGCATGTGAGGCCCTTGCACTGCAATATTGTACGGCATCATTGCTTGTCGAGAAGTTGCTTATTTCATGGGCAGATGCAAAAGTCATGCCGTGTCTTTTCGAAACGCTTGCAATTGGGGCTGCCAAGCATGGCATTTCCACGATGACTCAGACAGCAACAAGATGTTCGGTAGTTCATCAGCAAGTATACTTGCGTACTGAACCATTGTCTCAAATGCAGCCACAAGTAGAAGGATGCATGCATACAACATGCTGAATGCACATTACACTCATGTCTTGTTGTGCACATGTCTCAACACACAAAACGGTACACCGAGATTTTCCAACAACAAGCCAAGGTAGTTTACACATGGCTTTGCTGCATGTTTTCTATCATCGAGTCTTTGCTTTCTGAGCTATGTTTGGCAGGCTCCAAATGATGTGGGCGCAAAATGAAATAAAAAAAGCACGCATGCGCAAACAAATCAAAACCTTCTATCAGTTTCTGTAGCACTGGTAATGAATAGTCACCATCCTCCCGGCAAGTAGTCAAACCATTCGAACACGCGCTGTAATATACAAGCTGCCAAGGAAGCATACTGCTCACTACTGACCAACTGACAAAGAACCAGCTACAATCTACACATGTTCACTTCCCATAAATTTTGCTCATACTTGGCAAGGCAATATCTTGCAGGGCACTGAAACCCTGCTGACTGCAATACTTGCACTCATGATGCTTGACCAAAAATGTCACGACACTTCTCCCAATTGCCATCCTTACGAGCTTCCCAGTACCCGCCTTTGTACTTGTACATGGCTGTCTCCCCAGCGACGCCCTTGGGCATTCGTTCAAACCAGCAGGGCTCAAGGGGGTCCTTGTTCTGCTCTGCTGCTTTTCTGACTGCCCTTTGTTTTACCTCCAGCCTCTTCTTCTCGGCATTAGCCTGCACACATGTGGTGCGCATTTGAAAAACTCAATCAGTGCTGGGATACTGCTTGCAGTCCTGCACAACAATTTGCTGCACTGATGTAGCATGTGCCTGCTGTTTTGCCGCCTGTCTGCAAGCAATGACACTAAGGTGCATACTAGACACAGTGGCTCAATCTGCAATGCAGAGCTGGTCTGGGTTTCCCTGCCAGCTCAGCTTGCGCAAGCCCTAGTTGATCATTATGCTGGAATAGTTTGCCAGAAATGCAGATGTCCTAAGCATATCGCTGTTATGCAGCAGAGATCCAAATATGCAGCATCAGCACATGCAGCATCAGCAACCGTTGACACCTGGTGCCAATGCTGACAATAAGTACAGATGCACACCTGGTCATATATGCCCTCTTCCAGTGCATGCTGACCAGACAGTAAGTGCAGACACACACCTGATCATGTACACCCTCTTCCAAAGCATGCTGATCAGACAGTGAGTGCAGACACACACCTGGTCATACATACCCTCTTCCAGTGCATGCTGATCAGACAGTGAGAGCAAAGACACACCTGATCATACACACCCTCTTCCAGTGCATGCTGATCAGGCCGGAGGCGAGAGTCAGTGGGCGCCAGCTTCCCGCTCAAGCCTGGGGTGACCTCATTCAGGTAGATGGCAAACTTTGTCATGTTGTACCTGTGCATTATTTCCAATCAGCATATTGCTGACACATCATACTGTTGTGCAGTGTAGTTATGATCTGCCCGATGCAGGATGATCCATCCAGCCACCACAAGGAGGTTGATCAAGATGTAAGAGATGCACAGGGACATGGCCCCAGTCCCTTGCAAATATCCTTGCAAATGTCAACACTAAATTTTGCAGCTGTTGACTGCTTCATGACGCAGTGGGATATCGGCCATTGTTGAGACAGTCTATGAAGGTCGTCTTTTTTACGCAGCAACCACAGCAAATCAAACGAGAGGTTGATTGTGCTTGAGGGCTGTCCTGGAAGCAAAATACAAAGGCAAACAGGCTGTCTGTGTCGATACTCTAGGAGAGAACTTGCAATGACAGCGGCCCTGTACAGATATGACAGGAAACAACTGTACTATGCCATAGAGCTGAAAAGTGCAGTCAACCAGTGTCCTGCCTATTAACAAACAATGACAACCGGCTCACGCAAGCTCTGGTGAATCATGCACAGTCATGCTCATGCATAATGCCCAGCGACGACACATCAAAGCCCAGCCTTACGGTATGCAGCGCCAGTTGCAAGTAGCTTTCAAAGGCAAGGCAAGGCAAGGCAAGGCAAGGCAAGGCAAGGCAAGGCAAGGCAAGGCAAGGCAAGGCAAGGCAAGGCAAGGCAAGGCAAGGCAAGGCAAGGCAAGGCAAGGCAAGGCAAGGCAAGGCAA
>JAABUP010005602.1_pt1 | contig 18850 bp, 25 predicted proteins | sample 5559201 | NCBI WGS metagenome assembly JAABUP01 (sample SAMN10711887, study PRJNA513373) | rock metagenome | isolation source: Antarctica rocks | place: Antarctica
TGGAGTCGGATCGTGTTCCCCTTCCAAGCGCATCCTCAAATAGATGCGCTCAACCTGAAGATAAGTCATATGCAGTATCACACCCAGATCGTAGTTGCTACCGGCGTCCAGGTAGCCATTGCAAATAAAATCCTCCAGGTGCTCCACCCGACATGCCTCTATCTCTGCAAGCTTTTCCGACGAGGACTTTGTGTGCGCCCGATAACGGGCGCGAGGAGCACTGGCCAGCGCCGCCACGAAGTGCGGATCTGCGTCTCGCCTACCCACACCGCGCAGGAAACGGCCACCTCACCAAGAAAGCAAGCACATAGAACACCCGACAGGAAGGCCCCAGCGCCCAAGCGCTCTCAAGTGCAAATGGTGAACAGGTGAGTGTCGGTTGAAACGAGCAGGAGATGCACAGCATCGAAGCTTTTACGTACTGACACAGCTGTATCAGCCTGCGGAGCCGCCAGACAGCTCGACCCGATCAAGACCAACACCGTGGTAGGCAGCATCCGCGACATTTTTCAAGTTGTAAATGGCTGTCACCTGTCACCGCTGAGTGTGAGATGCTGTCTCGTGTGTGTGTCGCTCTCGCAATAAAGAAGTCCGGATCCGAATCTTCAACTGCTGCGCACTCAGGAATAACGTCAGTTTCCTGATCTATTGTTGCATTTCTATCTCAAGTACTATCACGCAAAACGTTGAGCGCTCACGGTCTACCTGACTAGTCAACTAATTGGCGCTTTCCTAGATTTGCCCGGCAATTTGCGTCATGTCAAGTGAGATTAATCAAATATCATGTCACAAGCTACATGCCGGCCCTTCGGGCCGGCTCCAGATGTGTTTCAAATGCACCACAAACAATGAGAGATGTCAACTGAATCTGCCTACAAACACCATTCATTGTTCCCACAACATCATTTATCAAAAACATGCTCTAACACTTTAAACATGACAGTGACATAACCAAAAGGCACCTCACATTTGAGCTTCCTGTAAAGAAGCGCTGCAATCGTTGCAGCGGATGAAAGATAAAATGCCAATTTCAGACAAAGCTGGTGACAGGTCATCAAGTGCAATAGTAAGACAAAAGAAAACAGAAAATTTCCGTTCACACTGCCCCAAAGATTCAAGCAGCAGATGCTTGTGATCAATCCTGTGCACACCACCCTTGTTGGGGACCAACACTATGCACTGTGGGAACGAAGCGGCGTATTTCAGCTCGAGCTGAAGTGCGTCGAACTACAATAGCTGAAGTGGCCTTCAGGTCGGGTCAAACGGTGTCAAGCTAATCGATGTAATTACATGGCTGAAGACTAGCTGATCTTGACTGAAGTCTTTTGTCATTCAAAACAGGCTGAAGCCAACTGAAGTCTAAAAACTAGCCTATTGCAGCTAAAACAAGCTGAAGCATCTCCATCACCTAAAACATACTGAGGTGAATGATCAGCTGCACACAAAGTTGTGCAAGTCATCAAGCTGACATGCATGCAAGTAACACAAGGAGATACAGCTATCAGTGCTCTGCTCAAACCAACATCAAACAAGAAAGACACAGCATGCTGAACTCCAGGTCTAGCCTGAAGACGAGGCCTACAAGTATGCAGCTACAAAGCATCTGAACAGAAAGAGCAAAGGGAGAAGCGAAGTGATCAGCTTGACTGACAGCTACAGGTCACCTTGACACAAATGTATACAGTTAGCATGAGTCTGCACACACCCCACCTTACAAAAGCAGACATGGAATCCCGAATCTAAACTGAATATGAGGCATGCAAAGCAGGCATACAGCAAGATCCCCTAAAGTAAGCCAAAAAAGGTAGGACAGGTGGGCTCAGTAATGATGCTATAAGCGCACTGGCCACAGGACCAAAAAGGCTATGAACCGCTTTGAAAGGCCTACTGTTCAGCAACAACACTTTGGGAGCGACATACGTCAGAACTTCCAGGGTGGCAGGGATGTAGGTTCCTTACAATCAACAGTTCAGGCGGCACTGCCAAACAGCGCATTGGCAGTAGTAGCTCCGCCAGCACCTTCACATACCTATTCTACACAATCTGCTGCATGTCAAACACCAGCTGGCCCTCCTGTGCTGCCAGTTTCCCCAGCAAATATGAACCAGGCTTTCACTAGCTCCACTCACAGCATGGCATCTATGACAAAATTTGTGTACGTGTTTTGGGTATGTAAGATCAAGTCTTTGCTATCGGAAACGCACAGCAAAGTACAGCGCCGTGCCTATGCCCTCAGCTGCTGCACTTGACATATTTATGGCTAGCTTCAACGCAAAGTGCAGCTTACTCAAGGCTACATTGAGAAAAGCTCAGATGCTCTGGTTTTAGACAGCATTTGAGATGCCTTGGAGCACACCAGCTGGTACCTTGCAGTACCTTGCTTTGTGCATGAATTCAGTGCCTGCCCAGTTGATGCCATTCTTTGTCACCACAGTTTTCTATATTAGACTCCAGCACTTGAGCAAGCTGCTGTCGTAGCTGGCGTATCTGTCAGTGCACAAAACTGGTTGAGCATGTTCCTATCCTGCAATGATTTGACATGGTTGCAAAGAGCTACATGCTTAGACATCATGATGAGAAGCATGCAACAATGCTCTAGACTCCGTGGTCACCTCTCTGTCTAACCTTGCCTTCTCTACCTCCCCTTCCTTGTTTGCTTTCCTGATGAGCTGCAGCTCTCTCTTCACAAGCTTACGTTCCTGTTGCAGCACACACTTCATGGCCTGCAGCCGAGTTTGACGAAGACCATGAGCGTCAACAGCTGACTAACCCACACCGGGCCCGGGTGCACGCACACCTTGGTCTCAAAGCAGGTTGACAGCTGAACGCCGGCTCTTGAGTCGTTCTCGTCGGCTCTCAAATTCAAAGTAGCTCTTGCATCGCCAGTCGTGACACTAATGGGCTTGCTGTCAACCAGGCGCAGTGTGACAGCTAAAAGATCAGTTGAAAGCCGGTGCCTTTTCTGCGGTCTTTCGTTACATTCTTGCACACCCGCCGGCTGCATGTGAAAGCCTTGATACCATCTGTGTATTGGCTGGTCAATACAGGGTGTCCCTAGAACACACCTTGCAGCTTACCTGTTGTAGTGAACAACGTACAGCAGCGGTTGGATGCTTCAGGGAGTCGTCGACGACCATTTTGGCCAATGGCATAAAAAATTCCCAGAAGTTGTGCCGCTCATGCATTTTAGCTGCGATGTCACACTCCCTCCACATAGTATCCCGCCTCGTCCTGGTGGCGAATGTTCCTTTCATGTCAAAGTGCTGGCTCGATTCACCCCTCCAGATTAATTAACCAGTAGAATTGCGACCATAAATGGTCACGCCTGCCGTGCCAAGTTTTGTGGGGGGGGGTTGGGGAATTGGGGATGGCAGCAATCATTCAAGGCAGCATGCCAAAGCCACAGCACATCTTACCCGGGTTAGGTCGGAGTATGCCTTGTTGCTACTAGATTGAGTGCAATCAAGGACGAAGGTAGCTACCGGTCCAGTGTGTCCGGTCAGCCAGCAGGTTTGCTCTGTGTGGTTGCGGCCGTGTGTGGTTGCGGCCGGGAAAGTTAGGCCTAGCTGACCATACAAGCTGCACGGGCTCCGTGTTTGCGGTCCTCGTTTCTGAAAAAAGAAAAATAATTAAGTTGGAGTTAAGACGCGAATCCGGCTTAAAGTACTAAAGTTGGGGTACGGCGAAATCCTGCCATTTTGGCAAAAAGCAACCAAACGGCAGGCCAAACACAGGGCCCTGCGGGATATCGTAGGGCCCCACGGGAAACAGCCCCCGCGGCAGCAATCAAAAGAAGCCAGAAATCATCACGCCTGGTGAGCATCATGGCGTATGACTGCTTGCAGAGGCTGGCTACAGAACAAGTGGCAGGGAGGAAGACAGCAAATGTAGCATGCTTTCCAGACAAGTGGCAATTTATGTCTTTGGGATGTCTGCTGATCAGGAAGTTTTTCTCATGAAAAAGACGTTGAGCCTGCAGACGAGGATTATTACACAGCTCCCATCAAGCATTTGAGTGCAGCTCAGGATGCTTACATTGAGGCTGGGGTACACTACATGCCAATGCATTTGATGAGTTAGTTGTCATTGCTTGCTTCATGTCATTGCTGGCAACATCTGCCAAACAACTGCTATTTGGTCAGGCAAGCAACAAGTTACACTGCTTGCATGACCTCCAACAAATGGGCCGCACTTGATGTCATGCAAAGGCTGCTTTACGATAGGGTCAAAGGTCAAATGTGTCACAGTATTGCACTTTACAATGCCAATTGAAAGTCAGCCTCTCGTGCCAAATCACTACTTGCACAACAGCACAGATGAAACCAAGGCAAACCCACACAGCAGCGTGGTGGTCCAGTGGTGGTACTGCTTGTGCACAATTGCTTTTGCTTGGCATGCTAGCTTGACACACAAGCAACCTGCAAACACAGCTGCTGTGTTGGCGCATGCGTTGGCGCATGCATGGGAATGTCACATATGTAAAACAACCAGCCTGACTGCTCCAGAGGATGAGGAGCACACCGAGGCCGCCACAGACGGGCCCATGCAGATGAGCCTGGTCTCCATCAGCAGCCTTGCCGCCAAAGTCAGGTATGCTGCTTCTGGGTCTGCAACCCCTGTCCCCCAAATAGCGCAGACTCTGCAAGATATGTGTCGTGAAGTGGGTGCGTGAAGTGGGTCCAGCCGCTGCACCATCTCGGCTGCCCGCCACACCAGCGTCTCACTCAGTGAGATCTGCAAAACAAACACCATGCATTTGCCACAGCACTGCGGAATGCCCGACCGTTGCAGAAGTTGAGACACACAGACTGTGCCTCAAGTCTGCTTTCTGGAATACAATACCAGATGCGTTTCAAAGTGTTTTCATGAGGTCAGTTCTGCTGTTGCTTGCACACAAAGCTGAGGGGCTTGTTGGGTGCATCACAACGTGCAAATAGCAGCTATACAGTTGAGGTGTTACTTGTGACGCACCTGCAGGGTCTTGGAAATCTGGAAAGAAATGAGGGGGTAGTAGGTCTGGCCGCGAGCCAAGCCAGGCTGGCTGATGACCGCCAGGGACAGCAGAGGGTGGTACTCTGATGCTTCCTCTGCAATGTCAGCTGGAGACAACACCACTGGAAACCTGCACAGCACATGTACATCAACTTTGTATGCACGACTGGCAACACACCTTTTCTTCTGGCCTTTGGCCACTGATGTGCATACCAGCTGTAATGGCTGGGCTGGGTTTCAGGTCAAGCTTGTGTGTGGGCATATGTTTTGATTGATGCATTACTTTGCAAACACTCCTGTGCTGTCAGGAGAGAAGTACAAGCTGCAACAAATGCAATAGCAACATCCATGTCGTGCATCCAACACACCTGGAGGCTGACAGCTGGTCATCAATCTGCAGGTTTTGCCAAAGCTGAGGGAGAGGTACAGGGCGTTGCCGCTCTTGTCGTCAGCTGATGCCAGGCCCAGCACCGCAAGCTCTCCATTCGGGCCCTTTCTGCTTACAACAGCCAAACAAAAGGCCTTTCAATTGGTTTTCGAGCAAGTGCTGAACCTGCAAATAGATAGTGTCCACATCAAGAAGGTAATCAAGCAGTGCATTAAGTTGAAAGTTAGTCCTTTCCATGCACAACTTTCAGCTATGTCTTTGCCACCTGATTGCGATATGACAGAAAGAAAGTTGCTGAGCTGCATGATCAGCATAACATAAGGCATGGCACATGGCTAATTGCATGCACAGCACACTTGCTGCCAGCAGGTGCCTGGTCAGATGCGCAGCGTATCTCAAAACATGAATGCCAGGCTTACTTGGCACAATGCGCAGCTCCCTGTCAAGGCCACCTCGGCCCAGCCCTGCTCCTCCTCCTAAGCTCTGTAGCCCTGCTGTTGACATCAGCTCCTGCTCTCTATCCACAATCTGCACCACCAAAGCCCACACTGACACTCCTTCAGTATACAACAACCTTGTTTCTCCCCAGACAGCTGTTCTGTTTGTCAACATGTAATGCTGGACACAGTTCAAGCAAAGTATGCCAGACTCCTGTACCTACATCTTCAGCAATGGGTTGCGCTGTTCCACAAGCCATAAAATACAAGTGGTGATGCACACCTGCACCTCTCCAGGCTGCACAGAGAGGGGCAGCCTGGCCAGAGGCCCTCCCATACCCCTGTTGTGGGTACTGGTGTCCTCCCCAGTCACTGACTTGGGATCAGGGGGGTCCAGAGGGTACCGCTGTGGGCTCTGCTTGCCACACGCTTCCTGCACCTCCACCTATGCCCAACAAAGATGGTCAGGATTTGCTGCACTGGATTTGCTGACAACAGCAGTCAGCCTTGGCAGATCTACATATGAAATGCTATGAGGGCAAGTTTGTCTCACCTCCCTGGGGTAGGATTTCTCGGTGACTTGCCACGCAAAGCCCGCCGCTGAGTATGCTGGCAAAGGCTGGAATGGTAGATCACCTGAATCACGCAAGCAACAGTAAGCGCGTTGCTTCCATGTGAATGAATCTCAATACAGCAATCCAGCAGCAGTCTGTGTGCATCGGTGTGCTAGTGATGGCAGAACTCAAAAGGAAGTGGCAAAGCTTGCCAAACATGGTCTGGAAAGCACCAAACAGGAAAAAGCAGCAAGTGTATGCCATATGGAAGGCAGGCTTGGTCTCACCAAGGCCAGCCTGTCTGTACTGGAAGGGATGGGCGGTGCGGTTCTCCAGGAGGTAGGGGGCCTTGGGGGAGACGCTCTCCAGCACCAGGTGCAGGCAGCCCGGGTTGCAGGCAGCCAGGGAGAAGCGCAGGATGACCACCTCCACCTCCTCCATTGCCTCGGGCCCGTCACCTCCACCGCCACTTTGCCTGCACCAGCAATGCTGTCACACACACATATAGAGGCACGTGTACATGCATTGGCTGGAGTCTGAAATCCACAAGGTCAGGCTAGGTTCGCAAGGACTGCACACCGGTGTGCTGATGAATGAGCAGAAGCATGAGAGAAGACAGTTTTATGAAGAGTGTGCAGCAGTGATGCAGGTCTGCCTGATGTTGTGGCACCTGGTGCGGTGGCGCAGCCTGCGGGCCACTCTGGGCCCATGCAGCTCCCAGGAGGGCCCCGTGCCAGTCAGCAGGGTGGCCACACTCCTCTCTGAGCTCTGCTGGTCCGCCTCCTCTGCTGAGGACGCCTCACCTACGCCCACATGCCAAGCCCTGACTCACTGGTTTGCAGCAGCATAATGCATAGCAGAGACTTCACACTTCACAACTTCTGGTCCATCACAACACCAAATTTAGACTGCAATGACATGCTGCAGAATCTCTCGTCAGCAGCCGTGACATGTTGGCATCATGCACATGAGGACAGACAAGCTGGCTTGCATTGAATGCTTGGAGAATGTACAGAGCACTTGATGTAGCATCAACTGCACATGCTGAGGTAAGGCGAAAAGTCACCTGGCCTAGCTGTTTCAGAAGGCTGAGATGGCTGCACAGAGGTGGCCAAATGGCGGTCCACCCCCCCAGGGAAGGAGGCCTCATTGGGGTGGCTCCAGGGGGCGTTCACCGCTGAGCCTGCAGTCTGAGGGCCAAAGCGCAGGCACACTGCCCGCGAGTCCGACTTCATGCTCCAATGCACTGCCACTCCCAATGCTCCTGCTCTTGTTTCAACTGTGATTACCTCATAGGCATAAATGAGTGTAGCAGGTATGATTTGCATGCATGTTGCCTCATTCAGATGTTTTGCTACTGAAGCGCACTCGACAGCATTGTGATTCTTCATGTCAGACCCTTGGACTGCATGCAATAGCATTGGCACACAGGGGTGCATGGAGATTGGTTGCACAACATACCTGCAGGTACATCAATGCATGAGGTCCAGTCTTGCTGGGGGTTGGCAACCACCCCCTTCAGGCCAGGAGGGGCCCTCTGGGGCTGCTGACCCCTGGAGGGCTGCACCCCAGTAGCTTTGCCGCCTAAACGCTGCACCTTGTTGCTAGTGTTGAAGTGCATGATCTGAAGAGGAGTGCCGGTGCGGTTGGAGATGACGCAGTGGGGCTCAAGCCTGAGAACCTGCATACACGGCAGACATGGTTGACAACTAAAGGCAACAGACAGCTGCACGTCTGCAACTAAGGTTGTTGGAAACTTCAGTGAAACTTTCGTTGCATAATGACTTACCATGGTACGCTCAAAGCCAGCGCCAGCCGTTTCCACTCTGTTCACCTAAGGCCACCACTTCATGCACGGTGCCCCACTTAGGGATCTGTGCACGCAGCAGCACGGGCTTGGTGATCATGTCATCCGCCTGGCTGCTGCTGTCGCTGCTCTCCAGAGGCAGCAGAGGCGCCCACCCAGACTCCCCAATCTGCAACAGTGCCAAACACGTTGTGCACGCTGAATCAGACTAATAGCACAGCACAGCACATGCATCACCATGCACCTCACCAGATCTTTGCGTCATGACTTGTAAATCATGTGCATGAAGCCATTACATGGAATTCAGGCTCAAATAGCTTGAGGCATGGGCTTACCCTGAGGCAGAGGCCAAAGAATTGGGGTCTGTCCCCTTGCTGCTTAAAGGCCGTCATGCGCTAGCGCTGCATGGGGTAGGCCATCATGGTCACAGCCCCCGGGCCCACCTGCCTACAACCCCGAGGGTTCATCAGATTGGGATCCCTGTAAACAAAATACAAGTCAATGCCATCAATTCACACAGATACATCCATCTCGTGCATCATCAGTTCAGCAGGCCTCCTAGGAGACAGCATGACTGACCAAGCTCTGTAGGCCTTTGTGCACATTTTGACAAGGGAGCAGTTATACGTGTTTCTCCCGCTGCATCACAATCTCAGTGCAGCTGGGCTGTACATGCAAGGCACAGTACTCTGAAGTACTATAGTCTATGACTCACGCTGGCTTGGGCCTTGTCTCCATGACTCTGAGGGTGCTGCTCTTGGCTGCAGTCTGCATGCCGCCGTGTATGCTTCCTCCCTCCTCTTTTGCCTCCTTGTTTTGGGACTGCGGTTGGGTGGCCACCACCACTGCCCCAATGGGCAGATTGGTGGCATTGACCAACCAGAGAGGCACAAACATGCGCGCCAGCAGTGGTGAACCCCGTGCCACCGCTGCTGCAGGATCCAGTTGCTGCAGTAGCACATATAATGAATATCAGCATGGTGCATCTGGTCCAGGCCCAGGACCTGCTGCAGTGCTGGCACAACTGCACAAGCATGTGCTGGCAGACACTCTGACCTTGCGCAGCTACTACCTAGCATAGCCTTTATACTGAAGCTCAGCTATCTGTTACAGCACATCTGGGCTGTACATACCTTGTCCTGCATCTGCCAAGCCTCCATATCAATATCCCTATCTAAGAAGATTTTCTGAGGCTCGCTGCCAGCCCTGGCCACTTGGAACTTCTCTGGCACCCTCTGCTTGCCCTGGGTGCCCGCTTGGTGGGAGGAGTAGCCCTCACTCACCAGCACAGGTTGTGGCTCCTCCAGGTCGTAGCCATCCGGGTAGAACTGGAGGCTGATGCTGTGGTGCATGTCTGCTGAGTAGATGTGCACACGCTGCCCGCTATCTATGGCACCGCTCTGCCTCATCACCATGTTGCCACCATCCTGTGCACCCTACCAGTGCTCAGGGATAGGAACAAGCACAGCAACAAGATATAAGCAGACGGCAGAAGGCTGTGCACTTCCACCAGCTCAAGCAACAATCCCAATCCAGGCAACATGATGTTGCAACTGGTCCGGATAGGGTACATGTTTGCAGACAGCCTCTACCATACAGCCAGCTCGCACATGCAGCAATCCATTTGAGCTTGGTATGCGAGGCTGACCTTGGGAGTCTCCCAGATGAGGTAAGTGCCCTTGATGGGCAGCTGGTTCTCAATGACCAGGGGGGCAGCTGCCACCACCTTCCAGTCCATCAGAGGTCGGTATTCCTGTCACACACATGCAAAGTTGGTTAACGTGGTATCCAACTGCTTGCAGCAGATGCTACAGTAATGGATGATTGTCTACAGATGTGTAAGGTGTTACAAGCATCTGTATGAGGTTGACTTTATTGCTTATTGCTTTGCCTGATATGCAATGCCTCTGCATGCTGTTTACAAAACTCTGAAAACTCAGCAGGGTCAGCAACTGTGTTTGTTCCATTGAAGCCAGCATTTGCCAACATATTGATCAACAAACTGGGAGCTTTGCAAGTACCTGTTTGCCTGTAGAGGGGAATTTTTCAGCGTCCAGTGTGAGGCTGAGCCACACTGGCGAGGCGGCCAGCTTGGCTGCACCCCTTCAATTGAACACCAATGGTACATGTGAGAGTTGGTATACACTCTCTATGCATTGCTTAGAAAAGAAAAGAAAAAAAGAAAAGTTTATGCTGCTGTTGCTGGTGCTGCTATTTGTGGCTGTTGTTTTGCTGGTGTTGCTGCCAGGCTGTCTGTTTGGGAGTACTTGTTTGATGACAGCCAGTTGTAGTGTTGCTAGGAAGTACGGTGGGCTCACATTTCCTCCTGTCACATTTCACAGCATAGCCAGTTGCTCAAGGAGCAGGCTAGAGCAGAGCATGTAGCACTTTGCTGAAACATGGCATGTAGCAGTTTGCAGCATGTATGTGACATGGTAAGGCTGAGCAACAGCCTAGCCAATTGCTCAAGGAGGCCTCATCATCATGAGGCCTCAGTCAAGAAAAGAAAAGTTTACGCTGTTCAGCAATCATAACGGGAGCCTCCTAAGGCGGCAGCCCGGAGCTATGACGATAGGCCATAGCCCTAAGGGAAAGGAAAAATCCTCAACCTAAGGTGGATCTGGTCTGTTTTGTCTGTTTTTGTCTATCTTCTCCCTTTCTAGTACTCTCCTAGATGTCAAAATCTTGTGAAATGTCAAAACAGAATGTTCATGTAATTTGGACACAACTTTGCTTGCAGGTCCATGCTCTACACCAATCTTTGCTAAAGCGTCAAATGTAGTGTGATACTGCGACCCAGATTGTCCTATGATAATAGGCAGAGTGATAACATTGTAACCATAGTCCTTGAGAGCTTCCTCCAATGCTTTATGCTGTGCTCCCTTTTCTTGCAGCTTTTCCTCATATCTTGTATCAGAGCAATATCCTCCTTCCACGATCTTTATGCTCCTTGGATTTCCATTAGGCATCATTGGTGTCAAGGGTGTCAGTCTGGATCCAGAGTTGTCATCATGCCGCAGGTACCGTTGTTCTGCTGTTGTCATTTCCACTATCATCATGTCTGGCCTCATCTTGCTCCGTGTGTTTGCTGCTCCCCCCTGCAAGAAACCCCTCTCCACCTTAGGGTCCAAGCCCCTTGCTTGTAAACATCTGTCTGGGAGCAACGTCCTGGTGGTCGCCGGACGAGTCATCCAAATCTCTTATGCATGCTTTGGTTTCTGCTGGCCCTTCTGCTATCTGGACTTGAATGGTATGATGAAACCTTGTCTTTGAATGGTTGAGTGTAGTCATTAGACAGGTCATAGTCAAAGTGCCTGCTCATGCTGCATTCATCTGCTGCTTCATTTGCAAGCTTATCAGCCATCTCATTTGCATTGCTTAGTCTGCAGTGATATGCCATGCAGAGGCTAACACATACCACATCAGTAACAAGTGGACACGATCGCGTGCTGCAGCTCTGAGAAACATGAGCAGGCAAGGCAACGAAGCAATAAGACTCAATAACCTGGCCTTGCTTGCATGTAATTGCAGGAAGGCAAACCAGGTCTCACCCTTGGACTCAGCCTCATCGGTGGGCATTGAAGCCACGAGGCGGGTGAGGCCCTCGTCCACGGCATCCAGGCGGACGTTGTGGTCCCCGTCACTGGCCCCCAGGCTCCACCCATGTGTGTCCGGCCTCTCTGTGTCCAGCACCGGCCGCACAGCCAGCTGCTTGCCTGCAACATGGTGGATTGTGGATCAGCACTGTCACCCAGATGCCTAGTGCAAACCTTTGAGTCCAACAGTTGTGTGTTGTTTCATGTGGGTCCCTGAGCACACATCCTGCTTGTGCCAGATCGCTAAGCCTCACTGCATATTTGTCTGAGCACTGATATCAAATGAGACAAGTAGAGCATACCTGCTTTCTGCCAGCCATATGGCACTGGAATGGAGTCTCCAGGCTGCACAATGCCCAGCAGTGTGCCCTGCACCTTCTTCTCAGCTGCAATAGCCGTGCACCTCACCAGCCCCACAGTCAATGATGTCATAGCCACCTGCCTCAGTCCTGTCACCTGGCCTGGCAGTACTGCAGAGAGCCCTGCCCAGCAAGACAGAAGCTCACTTGTTGACATCACGTTACAGCAGACACTCAGCAGCAGTGCAGTTGCTTGACAAAGATAAAACCCACATAATGGCAAGCAGTGCCGTGCGCTAAGCATGAAGTGCAAGGCAATAGCAGAGCAAATGCACTTGAAATATGAAAACACAGCATCAGACTGGTAGGCAACATTAAGACTTACCTAATTGAAGTTGTGCGACGAGCAGCTGGTGATTGTCTGGGGGAGGGGGCAGGGGCTTCCTGGGGAGGGGGTGAGGGTCTGGTGAGGTCTTGCCTGCGGCGCCTTAGCCACCTGCGCCGCCGTGTGGAGTCCACCACTCCACGCTTCTGCAGATATAACACACAGGGCTATTGCCACCTGCTCGCCACATGATGCATGAAGTATGAAAGTGACACATACACCAAAAAAGCCATGGTATGGAACTGAATGACAACTTTGGACAAGTGATAGCTGTACGCAAGATATGCAAGCTGTCAGCTGTGCACTCGTTTAGGTACCAGCGTGCTGCGATATTCATCAATTGAGCTGCAATCACAGCTAGGCGCAGACGCATCAAAAGATGCAGGGTGAGACCTGTGCGCCATTCTGGGGAGGCCAGTCCATGGCAGCCCAGTTTGGGGCATAGGCCCAGCCCTCCTTGTCCACATAGGGGGACAGCTCCACCTCCCAGGGACTGTCCCACTCCCATCCTGCACCAGCCCCTGCCCTGTGTGTTGCTTGTACATGCTGAATACAGAGCACTTTGAGCTCACTTGCAATCAGTTCTTGCACCTGCATGACTTGTCAGCAGAGGCACACTTCTCCAGCAAGCAGGCTGTTGAGCAACTGCAACATGTGGCGTGCTCAAATGTGCTACACACAAAGCTGTAATACAACATACGTGTTTCGCAACAGCACTCTCAACAAGAACCAACTTTACCTTCTGGTGAGCGAATTTGGGGGAAGGTGTTGGTGCTGTGCATGCCATCCTCCTAGCAGCTGTAGCGGTTGCGTTCAGTGGGCAGCAGGTGGCGACTGCTCCACCCCGCCAGGGGCATGAACCTCTCATGCTCAAACAGCTGCTCCTCTGTCACGTTCACACCGCTGCCGCGCTTGCTCTGCACCAGGACACAGTGTGTTGAGTAATGTGCCACCTTTCATGACACTCAATTGTATTATATTGATTTATTGCTGAAGCATGCTGCAGCTGCAGCCAACTAGTACACAAATCTGACAGACGCTGCCCCTCTTGCATGGAACAGTCACATTAGACACACGTTTTGAGCAGCAGCATGACACCACGTCTGTATGGCATGCACTGCATGCCAAGGCTCCACTAATTTTACCAGGGACTGCTGGCGCTACATCTGGACCACATCCGAAGAGATGGATCTGGCCTGACGAGGCAGCATCTGCCAATCACTCTCTGCCAGGTCCACCACACACACTTGAAAACCAAATGCATTATGTATCGACATCTGGTCAACAACAGGACAGCAGCTGCACCTGGCGGCGGTCTAGTAGATCAATACTTAGTACATGAGCATAGCAACAACAAAAACTTGGCCCGTAAACATGCACCAGGGCTCCTATCTGCAAAGACTTGTCACTGCATATTGTCCAGCTGCAAACCCAGAATGCCACAAATAAAGGCAGACTTACCTCCAAAGCCAGCTCACTGGTGTTGACCAGCTGACACAGACTGCGCAGCACTTCATTCTTGACCCCATCCCTGAAGCTGCTCTCCAGAGCCACCCCTTCATCTGCCATGCGCACCGGCAGCACCACCGCTGCACTCCTGCGTTTGTGCTTGTCCTACATGTGCTGCCATGTATCAGCCACAACAGTGTGTAGCATGCTGATTTCTCTGACAAGAAGTATGTCAGACAGCCTTCAAATGTGATGTATGCTGACAATGAGTACAATATACGAAACGCAACATACTCTCAGCTCATTTGCTTCATATGTGCTCTCAAAACACTGCCTGGACAGCCAGACATGCAGTTATATAGGGGTATCAGTCTTTCTGTTTGCCTAAACAAAGACATGAGGCAGTGAAGATGACAGAAGTAGCAGAGAACTGACGGGCAGGTTCTTCTTGAGCATGCCACCAGCTCCAACTTTAGCGGCAGCCCTCTGCAGGCCACTGGAGGCGATGACCACCCATTAGGAGTCCTCCCCGACCTGCAAGGCCCGGGGAGGACTCCTACCGGGTCCTGCCGGGCCCTCTGCCCGGCACTGCTGCTGTGTTCCAGCCAGGCGTCAGTGTGCAGAGAGTTGAGGTCCTGGTGGAACTGCTGCTGCAGGGTGTACCTCAACAACAGCTTGCCACCCTCCTTGCCCTGTGCCAGCAATCCTGATCAGGGGCATGTGGATTCGAGTTTGTGGCAGGCCTCTTCTGTTCTGACGCTCATGCACGAACAGGGTCCATGACTTGAACTGGCCTGGCATGCGTCAGTAGTTGTGTTGCAGGCAATGCTTCCATTCTCTCAGCAGGTCTGTTGCAGGCAATGCTCACATATCCTCAAGCTGACAATGGAAGGTAGCTCATTTCCTTGCTTAAAATTCCTGCAAAGCAATCTCTGCCTTTGGTCATGATGCTTGCTGACTGAAGTTTTACCTGATCGTTGGCCAAGGGCACTTCTGCTTGGTAGGTCTGGGAGTCCTTCCACTGCCGCATGTCCAGGTCCACTGAGGCATGGGCAATTGGCTGGCCAGCCCCTGTGTTGGCCGCTGTGTCCACCAGCTGCACCTTCAGCTTGCCAGCAGTGCCTGTATCACCAACAGCTTTTCAGTTCACAAGCGCCTTGTTTTGATGTTGGTCGTCCAAGGATGCCAAATGACCACATGCCATCGGGCAGCTTGCTCAGCTGCTATGAGTGCCAATGCCTGTCAGTAACAGCAAAGCATCTGCACAAAGTACATGCATCATGCAATGACATGCGGCTGAACACAATTGTTTGTCATGGGCAGTACATTTTGCGTGGACTGACGAGAGGACACGAAGCATATACAGCATCATGTCCGGTGTTGGGTTGTGGGGTACCTATGGGGCCCTTGAGCTCCAGGATGAGGCGCTCCACCGACTCCAGCTTCCCCACACGTTGGCTGTGATGGCCCTTGTTCTTACACCCCACGTGCCTGCACACCCAACAAGTGGCTCAGCTTGACGATATTTCAGAACGCATCAGCGCTGAAGCAGTTGGCATTGCTCTGCATGAAGATCATGCCTAGGCATTGGCCTCACACCCTCGCAGGCATCCGCTGCCTACCACCACTGTTTGTCTTCACTTGAAATTTGCAAAGGGTGACAGCAAGTGTCCCCAGCACTTGGATGTGGTTGTGGGATAAATGAATAAATGTATGTTGATGTCAGATCCATTTCGTCATTTGAGCTTAACGGCCTCGGGTTACGTTCAAGCCGTAGTGCGCGTTCCCGTTATCACGCCTAACGGCGTAAGATTTTCTTTTCTTTTCTTTTCATTTGAGCACTGTTCAGTGTGTCCTCAAACGTCAAGCCACAGACAATCTGCTGCATCTGCTGGACATCACTTGCCCCTTGTTCTGATTGTTGGTCACGCGGTGCGTTGATGGCAGCCACATAGGTAGCAGTGAGGACATCCACCAGGAGGACTGCTGGCTGGGCTTCAGGGGCAACCTGCAGGCTCTTGGAGTGGCGCAGGGGGGGCTGGGGCAGGGGCTGCAGCACTGGGGTGGACCCCTTGGCTGGCAGCTGAGCAGTTTGCCTGTACACCAGAAGTTAGGCTACAGTCACAAGATAGACTCAGCATCCCCATTTGCCTTTTGAGCTTTGGCAGGGGGGGCTGGAGCTCAACATGTTATGATCCTTGCTGTACACCACAAGAAAGATGGCGCATAGCGTCTGAATAAAAGACTGTTGGGTTTCTGCACACAAAAGAAAGCCATGATACCTGCGTTTGCAACAGCACAGTCATGCTCATTGTTTTTTTGGTACATGTATCGATGTATTGCTTGCCACACACTGGTATCTTGTGGAGCCAATGGACATGGCATACAGATGACAGATGGCATGTCGTTTGACAGACATAGAAGGGCAGTGTAACTCTGAATGCAATTGAATGCAGTTGAAGGCCACATGCCGGCGTAGGCACTGTCATGCTGGAGTAAACAAACTTGAAGCATGTGCAACAAGCAGCATTATACAAAGCCGAGTATCAGCTGAGTACCTGCAGGCCAATGGTGATCATACAGAAACGTACACTGTGATACATATATGCGTGCAGCCAGGCATGTAGGTGCTGAGCTGAAGTCTGATGGGGCTGACCTGACTTGGCTGTCATCATTGCAGTCATGCTGCCAGCCCTCCCACACTAGCATGTCACAAGCTCTGATACATGTACACAACTGGTGCACAAGGCCCTTACCTGATGCAACATTGAGCAACAAGTACATAGGTGACTGAGTGTTATGCATTCGCTTAATCAGAATCAAAGCTAATAGGATCCGGCAGGTGATATAAGTCAGTATCTTTGAAAGTCCATTGGTACACACCCAGTTCAGCCCGATTCAGCACACGACAACAGAAACAGGTGACCCACATTGCCCAAAACTCAAGATGCCTGGGGTTACTGGTAATATACAATTACAAACAGAAAAGTAAATGCTTATAGCATTGTGAACAAACTTCACAACAATGCTGACATGACCTTGCACACATGTTGCATCCCCAAGTACTCTGAGCACACTGTCACATCTGTGGTGCTGATGATGGACGAGCTTGTTATTTGAGCTGTAAATCTTGTGTCTGCGTATATAGCTGGACAATCAATCCACACTACTTAGGATTGCAATGGGTGGTGTGTGTTGAGCAATCTAATGTTGAACCTAGCTGACCCTACTGCTGAGGCAAATTACACACAGCTACAGGCACCATCTGCCCGGCATCTGCTTTCCCCAAAGTGACATTGTAGAGCAAACAGCACCTTTGTTCAAGCCTTGACGAACATACTGCATGCAAGTTACCACATGCAACGGGAATGCTGTACACCACACCACTTGAACTCTGTGCCCATACGCGGTAAATGTGATCCGGCTTGATTCGCCTCGTTCTGGCACGGGGTTTGGTCTGGTTTGTTCACCACAATTGTGTGGCTTCAGCTGCCCGCATTTCAGCCCATGAATGCCACTCGGACCATAAGTACAAGCCTCAAGTCCCTCCCAGGTGTGAGATGGCCCATGTATTTTGTACATCTTGAAGCCATTTGGACTGCAGTCTCACCCTGCACACACGCCAATGGTGGGATTGGCCCAGGCCTGTAGAGCTGGTCTCATGTACCACACAACAAGCAGTACAGCATGTTGCATAGCATGGTGTGCTGCCATTATGCACATACAAGCTTTTCACAACTTGATGCCTGCAAAGCAGAATGCTGGGTCAACTACACAGTACTTGGAATGTTCCATTGCATCAATCCAATCAGAGTGATGGTTGCATATCAAGGAGCAACATGAAACTGAGTCACTGCAAAGGGCAATTCCCTGGGGCGAACCACTTGCAGCTGCAGTCTCATTTGCCACACATATGTGCAGTAGCAGAGAAGGGATCTTCACCTCATGTAGCTGCCGATGATGGACAAACGTTGGCATGGAAGTGCTGGCAATGTTGCAAAGCCTGCCTTGCAACTGTGTGACTGGGGGGCAGAACAGCTGCTCGGGCAGCTGCACTGTCCCTAGCATGTTTATTTTGCTGCAGCTAGCACACCCTGCGGCGCAGCCATGCAGCCTCTTCCCTGCATGCCTGCAGCTGCTTGGCAAGCATGTCAGCTTTGTCTTGCTCAGCCTGAATCAGAGAGGCTTGCACCTCCACATCACTTGTCTGCCATGCGTCCTCTGCTTGCAATTCATGTGCAGTTGTAGGTTTGAGGGACAACCATTGCACGCTACAAATCGTGCTTGACAAAACTGTAAAGACACTGATGATTGGTACGGGATGCGCAACATCTTCAAGAAGCAAGAAGTGGACCTCAAACTGTGCATGGCGTTACCTGCGAGCTAGCTGGATGCCCACCTCTGGCCTTACATGGGCTGAAATGCTCTTCACTAGTACCTTGGGCTGCCAGAGGAGACAGAAAGCCACGCCTAAGCGACTTCCTGAAGTTGGCCTGAGCCTCGTGTAGTGGGCAAGTCTGCATAGTGCTGCAGTTGCACCAGTCAATGGCACCTTTACGCTTGCGCTGCTTGCCAAGCTGAGGTGCACTGTGGGACCTGCTGACAGACTCTACTGGACTACTTCTGGCTTCTGGTCTTCGTTGGCAGGCAGGTGGAGGAAGTGTAAAGTGAGGCATCTGGCCACCATGATATGTGCTGCCAGCAATAAAGTTCACGCCTGCCGGGGCAGTAAAGGGTACCAGCGGGACAGCTGCATCCCAACCATCACCATCATCACATGTTGTCTGCAGACACCCAATATCTGTATTGACAACAAGACAAAAGCAGATATACCCTTCCTGGTTGTGCAAGTTGGACAAGCTGTCTATGTTTGCAATTCACATGAGAGCACATGACAGGAACTAGTGCAAGTTTGGAAAGCAAACTGTCGAGGTCGACATCAG
>JAABUP010005603.1_pt1 | contig 18847 bp, 28 predicted proteins | sample 5559201 | NCBI WGS metagenome assembly JAABUP01 (sample SAMN10711887, study PRJNA513373) | rock metagenome | isolation source: Antarctica rocks | place: Antarctica
CCCCCCCCCTCCCCCGCACTTGTACCTCTGTATATGCTGTATGTATACATGTAGCCATGCCTTTGGCACAGTACTTCCTACCTCCCTGTACGATGTGTGTACAGAGATGGCCATTTGCATGCCACATCTAGCCCTCAAGGCAGCACCCAGTCTGTGCATGTGCGCAAGCTTCCAGTTGCCTTGGGCACATCCCCATTCAACACTATGCTTTATGCAAACATACAACAGATCTGATATTCCAACAGCAATCTGAAAGCCCGGTAGTGCAGCGCAACAACATCTGCCTTGTGTAAGTGTGTGTGTGTGCGTGTGTGTGTACACAGGTATGGGGATGACCCAACCATCATGGCATGGGACCTTATCAACGAGCCAAGATGCTACAAGTGTGGCAACAGAGTACAGGTGCTTGCATGCTTGTTTCTGCTTCTGGGCTGTGCATGTGACGTTATCTGCAGTGTGGGTAGCACATCAATGTGAGAAGCATTGCACTGCAAGGCATATAGCAGACACAGCATGCCTTTCTGCTCAGCCTTAAGGAGCACAACTCTCACATGAAAAAGCATGGTGGACCCCCTGGGGTCATTCATCCACAGCAAACATAACTGTAACACAACTGTACAAGGGCATGCCCTTGAACGGCCAACTCAATGCCCTGGAACTGTGCCAAGTTAGGACTGTCTGCAGGATCAGTACCAAACTAGGACTGTCTGCAGGATCAGTACCAAATTAGGACTGTCTGCAGGATCCTGCACACAGTCCTTTTTTGGACTTGGACTATACCCATCAGGCAGTGACAGATGCCTTGCTGATGTCACAGGAATGGGTGGACACCATGGCTGCATATGTCAAGAGCTTGGACAGTAAGCACCTGCTCACAGTGGGGGAGGAGGGCTTCTACCCCAGCGGCGACTCTGACCCCTCAGGCAACCAGACGTGAGTGTGTATGACTGAAGCCATCACAACCCATGCATGTGCCTTGATTGCATAGAGTTAGCGTTCTGAGTAACAAGGGTGACGCACCTCTGACGCAGTCAGCATGCATCCCATGTGACAGTTTGTATGAGCCCATGCATTGCTGATGGCAAGAGATGTAACAGCAGTGAACTGATTCTGCACATCCAGGCTCTGTTTACAAGTGCCTGGGTGTTGCCAAGGAACTGCCAGGTTGTTGTCAAGGTTTTCCCTCAGGGTGTTGTCAGGGGGAAAGCACCAGCCCAAACAGGCAGTGTCTGTAAGCACTCCTGCAAGCAAAGTCAACACACACAGGCTAATTGAGGCAAAAGAGCCGAGGCTGTGCCACAAGCTACTAGACTTGTTGGCCAGCTTACCCATATAAGCTCTGCCTCTCTGTCTCCCTCTGTCCCGTCTCAGCTCTTTTCAGTCCCGAAATGTCTGTTTTAATCCAAGAACGTCATCCCCACACTGGAAACATAAACTCAGAAACGTCTGGGGACAAGTCAGAACCCAAACGATGATGCACATGCAACAGTGCAAGCCTGACGCCTGAGCAGCCCGGTATAATACTCGGCTTCTCAACTATTGACGCCGAAAGGCGTAGTCTTTTCTTTTCTTTTCTTTTCTGCAAGCCTGACAGCTTCCCGCAGGTGGGCTTACAATGAAGGGCAAGACTTTCTGGCAGACCACATGTCCTCTGACATTGACTTTGCTGCCTACCACCACTGGCCAGACAACTGGCTGGACAACAGCACCAGCTTTGAGACCAGCTGGATTGCCAAGCACATAGCAGATGCTGCAACCCTTGGAAAGCCGGTAAGCTGCTGCATCAGTTGTTATTCACTCTGTGACTTGACACTAGGATGGGCTAGCACTTTGTTGCACTGTAGCAGCTTTGTCATGCTTTCAGGTGCTTATGATATGGCTCATGGTTGTCTGTGGAACAGACTGGCTGTATCGTCAGTTGCCTGCACGCTGCTATGGGATGTTGCCTGTGACTACTGATCTGAGGAACTATGCATTCAACAGCTGCACAGCAACAGCATAGGCTTTCATTGTGTCCAAACGAAGCAAAAGGGAAATTCCAGCTGTGGTGCATAGCCTATGTGTGACTGATGACCTTCTGACCCAAAAAGCACTTGTGTTAGTGCCGGCCAATACATGCTGCTGCTGTTCACTTACCATCACAGTGCCTCCTGTTGATGCATTTGGCTATGTATTGCGTGTTGACACAGAGCACGCGGAAGCTTCAACACTCTCAATATTCAAACCTAAATAGAACACATCTCAGTTTTGTGACTGATGCATTTGGTAATGCAGCTCCTCTTGGAGGAGTTTGGGAAGTGGGTGAAGAATGGTACAGCAGCTGATGAAGCCCAGCGAGATGCTTTCTACACCCTTGTCTATGATGCTCTCCAATTGGTAAGCTGAGGGCCTCATGCAACCTCTGTGGGCCTTTGTAAATTTGCCTTTAAGTGTCATGCTAGGCAGGGTGCCGTAAGGTGGGGTTGGGGGAAGTGGGGCGGGGTGATGTGGGGTGGAACAACTTCATCACTTGATGACTGCCCGTTGCAAGAAAGGTCCCAGGCCATGATGTCTGCTGAAACAGTTCTATCCTCATGGCCAGCAACTCTGCAGGCAATGGTAGCACTTTTTGGAGTGAAGCCTTCTTGTCATAGCTTTGGCAGTGCATTTTGACTGCTGTCGCTGGTAATCGACAGGCAACTCTGTAGACAGCTAATGTCAATACTTGATCCATACACCATGTAAGATGACATTAGTTGGGCAGCCTGGTATAGTACTTGGCTTGTCATTCAGTTGACGCCACAAGTTATAGTCTTTTCTTCTCATTTTCTTTTCTAAGATGTCAGTGCACTTTTCCAGTGAGCTTTGCATCAAATGCGTTCCCTGACAGCAGTGTCAGTGCCTGCAGAGCCTCAGCAATGGGAGCGCCTTGAAGGGAGCTGCCTTTTGGGCCTGGTATGATGAAGGGCAAGTGGGCCCTCAAGGGGAAGGGGGAGGAGATGGACTGTATGGCATCAGGGACACCTCCAGTACCTTTGACATTGTGCGCGGCAATGCCAAGACCATTGCTAGGTAGATTCCTGCCTCATTTGCAAGCAAGCAGCAGTATGGAGTAGTCAAATACCCCAAGCCGTCCTTCCAATGTTGTCACTTTTATGCCATATGCCATGCTGATGTGCTAACTCTTCATGATCAGATTGTCACGATGCACAATGATGGGTCTTGCTGTAGCTATACAACATAACAGGTGGTCAATCCTGCATGCATCCATGCCTGTGTGCATCCGTTTGCCCTGCCCTGACTATGTGCAGGTCCCTTGGTATGAACTGCTGATGTGTCCTACATCCATACCTAGAATCTAAGTATACCCTTCAAGGAGGCACTGGTCACAGCAAAGTCAACATCAGATGCTGCTGTACAGGATGGCTCAAGCTGTTCCCAATTGTGTTCTGAGCCCTGCTGAGATACCAGAGGCTCCTGACTGCAGCCAGACCTGGGTGGCAAACCAACCTGGCACTGGGTACGATTCCAGTCTTCTTCCTTCCTTTCTTCTTTTTGTCTTCCACTGTGTCAAGAAGCGGTCTGTCAAATGATGCATAGCAGCGCCTGCAGCGTGTTCTGTTCAAGCATAAGCATTCTAGGTGCTTTACGCAATGCTGTATCGCCACATCTGCAAGGTGCTGACCAGAAACACTAGACACATTATAGTAGGATTTAATGCAGCCCGGTTTTTGCCTGCTCTGATGCATCATGCACTGCATGTGCCTGTTCACCACATGTGATCTGCTATGTGTGTGTGCAGGTTTGAGGGCCCAGGGTGCAATGTGGACGTCAATGAGTGCCTCCGTCAAACTGTGCAGTGCGCACCAAATGCAGGTTGCATCAACACTGAAGGAGCATACAACTGCACATGCTGGCCAGGCTACACAGGTATCGCTGCCTTGTCCTCTCAAACCTCCCACCATTTACTGGCATGCGAGCATCTCCATGTTTCTTCATTTATTTGTGATCTCCAGGGTTTTTTTGTTAGTTGTGATTGCTCTATTGTACATGGCATACCCCGATGGTTGCTGGCATCCAATTACGTTCCTGCTGAGGCTAAGGCAGTACCCTGCGAGGGGCCATTGGCTCTAGTGTCTTCATGTTTTGCCGCTGTTCAGCGCAACAAACTGGATATCTTCAGGATGCGACATGACTGCTCACAATCCTGCAGCTAATAGAAAATATGTGCTAATGAGATACTGTGTAAACCTTGCTGTGTGGTCAATACGTGCAAGCACAGCATGGTGTGTATAAGACAGCATGCACCATTCTATTTTCTGTTGTGCAGGTGATGGTAAAGTGAGCTGCACACCTTCAAGTCAGCTGCAGATGAACAGTGACTACACCAGTGATGGTATTGGAACCTTGTCATGTGACCAGGGCCAGGATATGGTTTACCCAGAAGGCGCTCCAGGGTTTGTGTATGACCCCACTGGCTACTTACTGACGCTCCCTGGGCGGCAGGTACATGCTGCAGATGCATATGTCGGGCTGTCTTGAGCACATGTAATGCAGCCTTGTATACTAGGGGTTTATGCCTGAAACGAATCAAGAGCATGGTGCAAAGTCTATATTCTTGATGAAGCAGGATGTTGCACTGCCCTGAGTCCAGTTCGCTGCATGTCATTGTGCAGACAAATTGTCCACAAACAACTAAATGTATAGGGCAAAGGTGCCATAATGTATGCGGTGAGCATTTCCATGAAACCTCAGGCATTGTCACGAGAGACTGTACTAATGAGGAAGCCAGCTCTGCTGCTGTAGCCGGCTAGCCCTGTCTGCTATGTAACAGCACAGCTCTATCAGTTCATGAACGTATTCTTGTATGCTCTTTGCAAATTGCTCAATGGGTGTGTGGTGCCTGGCAGTCTGCTGTTTGGGATGTCCACAAATGCAGTGTACTGTGTAACTGCAGGACGGGGGCGGTTCTGCTGCTGCAGTGGACTTGACAGGATGCCAACAGGCTTGTGAAATGGCTCAGCCTGAGTGTGACGCCATTGTGTACAACTCTGTGCTGCAAGCTTGCTTTCTGAAGTCAGGACCTTCTGGAGAGTCCTGTCAGGTGAGACTGCGTAACTGTTACATGACCACTGTGTCATGCAGTCATGTGTTGAGTAGAGAAAGGATGAGTGATGCATCATTCATCAAAAGAAGCATGTGTTTGTGTCAATGATGACTCGCTGTGGTTTGCTGCAGCAATTGTTCGCAACTGTTGATCAGGTACTGCACCTTTTTGTCAGCAATGTGGACCGTCACAGCTGCGCCCAATAATCACTAATCGCACAATGATTTGTACAGATGTAGTCAGAGGCGTCATGAGCAATGCTATGCAACCTTGCTGTTTTGCAACGATAGGTCGGATCTCAGACTCGTTTTCCCAAAATACTTGCTGGTCATGTGAAAACGCGTTTTTGGTGAGCAGGCAACCTCAACAGCATGCGGGAGTGAGCAAATCGACCAACCACAAGCAGCCTGTGCAGCTTGGACCATGTACTACCGTCAAACGGGATCAGCCCCTACAAGCTTAGCAGCTACTGCAGGATGACAAAATTGACTTCATCTTCATGGACTTAGCTTACTGACTTGTCACCAAGCTTGCAAAGACATGCAGTGGATGACGTGGAGGACAGCAAGTCATATACAGACCTTAATGCATCCTGGGTTATGACTGATCAGAACTGTTGGCTTGAAATTAATGGTGCCTGTATGAACTGATTACAAGCCGCGAGAATCATCACAACAAAAGCAGCATCTTCAACAAAACCTCAGCATTCACAACAACTTCACAAGATACATAATCATATATGACAACAACACTCCTTCCAATCCTTGTCCAGGAACGAACGCACAGCAGACACCTTGCAAAATCATATCCTGCTTGTTCATAGCCTGCTAATGTAGAGGCACAAGCCATTAGATTGTGAGCCTATCAATGACATAGAGTTCCAATTAAATGCAGAAAATAGACCACTGCATGGCGCAACAAGCAGTGCACAGTTCATTGTCTATAGGACTGATCAAAGGTCTGCCTTCCGTTGCAGCAGGTTCAAAATGCCTTGAGGTCCCAGAAGGATTTCGTTTGTGAAGCTCAGCAGGGCCACCCAGACGATTGGCGTGACATCTAAACCACCAACTATTGGTATAACCTTCCTGGTTGGTGCCAATATTGGCTCTGTTGGTCTAACAGCCAAAACCCACGGCAGCTTGCCGTAGTTGATGTTTGGATACCAGGACAGTACAATCCGGGCAATCATCAGAAGCTGACCGATATTGAGCACGGGACCTAACAAGCTTGCTATGGTTGCTGCCGTCTTGGCGTCAATGTCCGCAAGCTCGTACAGCACTTCAGCCGCCTGTAGTGTCTGGGTTGATCTGCGGCTTGTCTGCTCAGCGACACCGAACCCTCGCGCAGGTTTCTGCTGAACTGGACATGTTGGCTTCACGCAGTGTATCGATCTGCCTTTGGAGAGCTTTTGCAGAGCCGGCCGGTGTGCAGTGAATGGCTGCTGCAAGGCAGAGCAGCGTTGCAGTGAAGTGCTGCCTGTCATCTTTACTGAGATGCAGAGCGCTGCTGTAGCACCAGACTTCTTGATGAGTTCTCTGACTCGAAAGTGGGCAACCAGACTTGCATTTAGTTTCACGCGTCGCAAACGTCCTTGCTTGAACAGGCAAGTGCTGTGACAACTCTCACTGGACTCTCAATGTACCATGCCATATTGCTTATATTGCTACTACTCAACTACAGCTGTTACACAGCCAGACTCTTCAGCAAGGTGATGTCATGTACAGGCTATACCAATGATAACAAAAGGCAGCAGAAAAGGCTTGATTCTGTAGCTCAATTTACACAATATATGCGTGATGTTAACATGTTATGATATCAACCAATTCGCCATGTCTGAAAACACAGGAAGACCTAACGCAGTACGCTGAATATAAAGGCTTACTATTTGACAAATGCAGTCAGTGTCAAGCGGATCAAGGCTTCTGAGAAGGGGTGATGCTGCGCAGTATCAGTGTGGCACACTGTCCGCTTTGAGTGTCTCCAGAGCACACACAGTGTTTCAACACATTGAAGGCTTCATTCTTCAGCACCATCACTGAAAACAATGGCTTATGGATCCTGAGGAATCGCAAATTCTGCAGAAGCAATGAGCACTGTCAGCCAGCTGCACAAATCAAGTGTCATCAGTAGGCAACAGTGGGGAGTGAACTGTACAGTGTGTGTCACAAGACTCCCACACCTACAATATAAGTCCAAGCCACTCCACTGGCAATATGTCACTTCCAGTCTGTTGCAAAACAAAAGGCTACTAACATGTGGGTCACAAATGTACAATGCAGCAAATGCTATGCCAATTGCAACTGCCCATGTTGCATCTGTCAAAGGCATATGCATGCCTGAAGCAATCAAGGCAAGGTCATTGGTTTGCTTCTGCATGGAAGCTCAGTTTATGTGGGCTTCCATGCACAATCTGCATACTCCCAGCATGCATGCATACCCATAGCATATGCATGACGCAACTCAGGGAACGCTTGCATGCACAAATGAGCAAGTCAGTTGATGTGACGCTGCATTGCTGCATCAGGCCTGAGTCTGCCTGCTACCTTGTTAACAATAATCATTAAACGCTTTCCAGCTCATGATGAGCTAGGTATGTGCAGGACAAGTCTGGTCTCCCCAGAGCAGCTTGCTTCCTTGTTGAATAGCGATAATGCATGTACTGTTGACAGTATGGGGCAGCCAGATACCTCATTAAGATGACTCCAGCCTCCAGGCTTGTAGCCAAAGCTCAAGGCACTCTCAGAGCGCACTTGAATCATGACCACTGGCTGCTGGTAGTGCACTTCGCTGTCTTGATGAGCAACTAGGTAACCTCCCTGTCAGCAGCATGGCATTACACAGTCAGAACATGCTGGTACTGCTGTGAACACACTGCTAAGACAGTACAAATCCATTCCAACACGGTATAAGACAATGTGCAAGGCTCCTCATTCACCAGACTTCTATTGCAGATAATCGAGGCTCAACACGACATACAGCACCAAAACCCTCACACTACAGCAAATGTGGATGATTTTTGAACAAGTGAGCACAGAGCTGATGTGAGTCAGCTGACATTTGGGACAAGTGCATACACAAATGTGAAAGCAGGCTCTACATGAGGATTTTGTGAGCGCTGCATCAGTACAGCTCTAGCAAACTTTATGCATACACTGAGGATGAGAACAACGCAGACGGCGAATGCACCTCCGTCATTCAAACATATGGACCAACATTGAAAGAGAAAAAGAGCTGGTGTGCGTGTCAGAGTATGCTGCCAGATCCATGTCAAGAGACTGCGATTGCGAGCACCTTGTGATACATGTTCAGGACTGCCTGGTGGACATCTGAGACGGCCGTGATGACCCCTAGCTGCACTAGGCGGGGTAGCAGTCTGTCTGTGATGATGGTGGGTACAGGCTCGACATCCCAGTGAAGCTGCATCACGCACACATACACACAATCCCAAACGTTTTTGGTGCTGTGGTGTCCTCAAGCAAGTACCATCTGAATGTTGGTTGCCAAGGGTGTCTGTGTACAAGGCTGTACCTTCTTGCCTGGCTCTTGCACCATGCCTTTGCAACTTGCAGCATGCATATTGGAAGGGCTGCAACAATGTACACATGGATGCCATGCATGCAGGCTGTAGCTGCAAAGCGAGTGATGACAGTACAACATCATTTCTGGACGCAGAGGGGGACTCAAGACTTGTAAGGGCTACAGCAGCGTTGGGCATAGCACCTGAGGGTCATTATGAATGTCTCTGCACCCAAAGTACACCTTTCTCCTTTTGGCTGTTGGGGAATCAACAACACTGGTAAGGTAGTCAGCAGCATCGGTGACTTCCCAGTGCTGCACCTGCAAAGTCCACATGGCCTTTCCGCAAAAGCAGTGTGTCATTCAGCTCTATAACAGAGAAGAAGCAGGTAAGCATGTGTTGACCTGACACTGGCTTGCAGTCTCATTTGTGTGGCTTCATAATAATAATAATAATCATGATAATAATACATTTATATAATACATGATGCCTGTGACAGGACCCACATGGAATGAAACAACACCACATCCTCAAAGTGACCAAGTGGTAGCAGCCACCATCTTCTGGCTGTTGATGTCATCATGCCAAGAAAAACCATTTTACCACAAGCATGGTCATGCAGCTCAATAGATTGAATAAATTTTAGATGAAAAGTGCACTGCCTCTTGTTACCACATCATGGATGACATCGGTTGCTTCAGATCTCTGACGCAGGACATTTCACAGACAGAGCAAGTGAAGCACACACCAGTGATGTCAGCTCAGCTTCTAGTGGTTCACCCAGCAGACCTGAAGGCTGCCACACTTCCACACCAATGCAGCTGCCAGCAGCCATGTATCTGTGAACCTCAACAAATGAGCCTCCATGTGATGGTGCTTTTGTCACCACTTCTACCTGGAAGCAGGAGCTGGTCATGCAATTATGAGCTTTCTATAGAAAATAGACCAGTAGAAGGGGGGCAACTAGAAAAGAAAAGGGAAGAATACACCCTTTGGCGCTGATTTGATGAGAAGCCCAGCATTATACCGGGCTGCCCAGGAAGGGGAACAAGTACAGGATGCAAAGTCAATTGTTTGTGAAAATGCAGTCCATGCATTTCAACTATGCCAGAGTGGTGACCACGCATGGTTCCCAGGTGAAGTTGCTAGCTGTTTGGTCCTGTTGGGTAGTGTACTTATACGCTGGCTTACACATACGTATGTTACCTGAATAGCTACTTGAACAGTCATATGCCACTAGACACAAGAGAATGACTGAACATGAGAAGAGATCAAATGCCTGACTGATTCATACTTGACAAGCAGCATAGAGATGCCAAGGAAGCTGAGGAATCTGGACCTGCAGCGGCTGCACTAAGCTTCTGATCCGCCTGAGGTACACGTCTTCTTCACACCTACGCCGCTTGCTCAAAGGCTCAAATTCATGGTCAAAGTTGCTGGCCATTCTGACATTGGTAGTGCCTCGAGTAGCAGACGTGGTCAGCATTGACTTGTAGGTGTCTGGGTGAGGGAGACGGTAGGAATTAATGAATTGCTCCAGCTCCCTGGGAGGGCGCTCACTGTCTGCAAGCATTCAAGCATTCAATAATTAATCTTTGTTTTGTGTTTGTGTTTGTTTAAGCTAAGTCAAGGTTTTGCTTAAGTTTTGTAATTTATATTTCATTTTAAACGTGATTGGCCTATTGTACATGACATTACCCAGTGATTGGCGACATAAATTGTGCTCCTGCCAAGGCTACAGCCCTAGCCGGTAAAGGGGGCAGCAGCTCTTGTGTCTGCAAGCATGTCATGGCCTACCAACTCAGGCTGCTCATGCATGCAGCATGCATGTTCAGGACGCACAAGCATTCCCAAACGTGGGAAGAATTCTGATGTCATGGCCTACCAACCCAGGCTGCTCATACGTTTGTCATGCATGTTCACGCTGCACAGGCAATTCTACTTGTGAGAAGAGTACTGATGTCACATGTGTATTCTCCTGAAGTGTTTCACAAGTGTAGGTATCATAACTTATGCTGATTTGTTTTGTATTAATTTGTATCATGTTATGTCATGTTATAGTACATTACTTTGATTAGTGTATTACAGATTGCATTGCAGCACAAATGGCTGTCAGGTTTAGTCAAACAAACAGCTCATTGACAAGTCATGCACATCCACTCCATGTTGTGGAGGCACTTACACATATCGCCATACTGCTCCACTGTGCTGTCAAACAGCAGCTTGCCCCAGTCATCAACTGCTCCAAGCTTCGATGCCGTGCACCAGTAGTGAGAGGGTTGCCTTGAAGGTGATGCAAGCTTGGGTTCAGGCTGCACATGCACTGGACAGACACCCAGCACTGCTTCTGGCGCCACACCATCAGCAAGAACAGAGCACAGCACAAGCTCATTGCTTGGACCCAGCTCCTGCATGATAATGATAATAATAATAATAATAATAATAATAATAATGATGATGATGATGATGATAATGCTAATGATAATGATAATGATAATGATAATGATACTGATAATAATAATAACAATAATAATAATCATAGCGTGTACTTAGCCAGCAGGCATCAGGCAAGTCATGCTCCTGCATGGTCATTATGGAATCACACAAGCACACCAGGAAACATGAAAGGTGCAGGGAGACAGTCGCTGCCGGGTTGATAAGTGGTGAATGATGTGGACTTCACTATGAGGAGTAGACGTCTTGGCAGGCTGTTGTCAGATTGGGTGAGAACACAAAAGGAAAGATAAGAAACGCTCCATCTCAAAGGCTGGCATGGCATATGTGGAAAGCCCCCCAGCTGACCTGAGTCAGCCTTGGCACACTATATTGTAACAGTGCTCAATGCAATACCTCCAACTATGTATATGTTGCAGATTGTGTCTGTCAAACAGTGTAGTCAGCTGCAGCATGCATGAGGCATACATAAGGATCAATGGTCTTGCAGAGAAGGCTAGAAAGCACCTTGCTGTACATGAAGCCTTGCATCCATATACTCTGTGACTGCCAGCCGTCCCTGTTCATCTCGCCATACATGAATGTGATCCACATCACACCCACACCTGCAGTGGCATGCAGCTCATGGATGTAGTATCAGAACTGCTGACGCTGTCCCAGCAGGGACTGTGTTTCAATGCAGTCAATATGTGCAAATCAAGAGTGCAAGACACGGACATCACTGTACTGTCAGTGCAAGAGCAAGGACAAAGACCACCCCAAAGATCTGTCGACATGCAGTATGTAATGGCAGCATGCATTGTGCCTGCTCCATAGCTGTGACTTCACATACGCATAGGTGCCTAAATACTCGAGATACGTGATATGAAACATGACAGCTCCCATGAAGGTTGAGTTTCTGAAGTTCAAGGAGACTGCTGTCAGTGGCTGCTGATGCCAGTTACCTTTGGTCATGTTCTATGCTTGAGATATGAAATACGGACTGATCAGCAACATTAAGCTTTTGGAGTGAGACACTGTGTGTGCAAAAGCAGCACTGATCCTGGCCTACTGGTGGGAGGCAAGTTACCTGGCGTGCCAGCATCAATCATTGCCTGTGCTGTTTCTTTGCATGGCACTGGGTTCTTGTTGGAGCAAAAGTGGCAGAGGAAGTCACCCTGCGATGCATGATCAGCAGATTCAGATCCAGTACTGTGCAGCTCGTGCTGGCAGTGCTCACTGCTCACTGCTGCATGTCATGTAGCTTGCATTGGCATTGCATTCCCAGGTCAGAAGAAACTCCTGTTCCTAACCCCACTGCATGGTGTCAAATGCATGTCAGGCAATCTCAGCTGAATAGCGCCTCAGATGGACAGCTGGCACTGGTGAAGCTTTGCTAAACCACAGTAGGCCTAAGATCACTATGAGGCTTGTTGTGTCACAACACAGGCACTGCAACTTACTTCTGGGGGTTGTTCCAGTTTTGGGTAGGTACACTGGAAGTGCGTGAACCTACCGCACTGGGAACACTCCACCATGTCAAGGTCGTCATCTTCTTTGCATAGGACACATTGCCCTGTGATAATGTAACAGCTGTCACCGATTGCCAGGCGGCTTCCCTGGACTGTCACATGGCCTATTGGCCACCACAGGAGCTTCTCTTCAGGTGACTGACTGCGGCAGTTCTCTGGCATGGCAGTATGACCATTGTTGGACAGACAGTGAGTTGATTTAGAATTCAGCTGCTTGGTGCTGCCATGCTGTGCGTGCTGTGTACGCTGTGCTGGTGGAGGGGTTGCTGGAGCTGAAGCTCTGAAACAGATATCTGCTAAACACTGCTGATGACACACGTCTGATCTGGAGCCTGTTGTGGACTCAGCAGCAAGCTGTGGGCTGGTCTGCAAAGCTGGTCCACTGACTGGCAGCTTGCCCATGCGTGCTGGAATGTGTGATCTTGATCACATATCAAAGGACACTCTGCTGGATTGACACAGGCAGATCTGTGCGCTCTACCATCATGTATAAGTGAACCTTCATGCAGCATATGACCTGCAACCAGACAGGGGAAACGTGATATGGTAACAGGCAAGTTCTGCATGCAAGTCTATAACTGACTGCTTTTGTTTCTTTTCAGTGATTGACACACGGGCACACGCCAGGTTCATCAGCTAATACACTACTGAAACAACATTTGTTTGCACAACAGGCTGCGAATGCATTTGCACATCAAGTCACTGACCTCAACACCCTAGTGACTCCAGTGCTCCAGCCTTCAAGGGGCTGGCTGAGTGCGATGGTAAACTTTGTGGTTTGCGTGTGGATCATACCGATTCGAATGTTGTTGCTTGTCTCTGGAGCATCACCAGCGAGCTCTTGTGATACGCACACGCATTTGTTTCCCGCGGCCGTGATGTGACTAAGTTTGGACTAGCAGCAAGCATGGATGACACCTGCAAGGCATCAGCCATGCTGTCTTGTGCACTGTGTCCTGGGTTAAGGTGCTCCTTTATGTCGATGTGGGCGATGTTCACCGACGTGGCTCATCGTCAACTCGACAGTATTGAAGCACCAGTACATGTGTGCTGCTAACAGATTGCCATGTGCCAATAACCTGCCTTGTGCCGTTGCGATCATAACGGGAGCCTCCTAACGCGCCAGCCCGGAGCTAAGAGCAACAGCAGGGTCAAAGAGTGGCATACCCGCTGATGCTTCTCTGATCAGTGTGATCTGCTCTGCTGCTATCGCTTGTGTTGTCTCACCTGAAGCCTGCTGAGGCCATGAGCTCCCTCAAACTATGCCAGTCAAAGAGCCAAGGCACTTGATCTGCACCAGATTGCTCCTGGCGACCATGCAGTAGCAAGCTTCCTCCAGATAGAGAAGCACCATTTGTACAAGACCCTAAAGGAGACAGAAACAAGCTGGCCAAGGCAAGATTGAGGAGGCTCAGTGTCATGCTACAAGTCAATATATTATGTTACTAACATGTGTGGCAAGATTGACATGTGTTTGTTCTGTATCAAGGCATGCTTTTTATGCAGAGTTGTCAAGAATGATTCGCCTCTCTGGCTGCACGCATGCAAGTTTCTCATATGTAAAAAGTACTGGAGCACCTGTGCTAGTTTAGTAGTCAACGCTATGCACCAGAACATTCTGCATTTTCCAAGTCAACAAGGCAAGACATGAGAACCCATCAGATAGAGAAAGTCATCGTCTTGACAAACAGTATGAACCCTCTGCATTTACAGCCAGCTGTACACACTGTGATCAACTGATGTCAGTCGCTAGGTCGTCACTGATACAAAAACTCCGTGGAGCAGTGCCCTGCCTTTTTTCAAAAGTCTGCATGACACAGTCTTCCTGACATGTCACCTTGTGTACAAGTGTCAAGTCAATAATGCCTGCCTAGCTGATCAGCTCATGAGTCAATCTTACAGCGCATGATGTGCCAAAAGTGATCTATCAAAACAGCAAGTGGCTCATAGATTTGCTGCCTGCACACTGCTTGTGGATGGCCAGGCTTCTGAATCGGCTGAAACCACAGCATAGCAAGGCTTGGTGCACAAGACAGCTCAGAGCACATTCAAGCATGTACCTGCAAAGCCTGAGCTTATTGAATCAAAGCAAGTTATTGTTGCTCTGACTCAACTGGCTTTGCAATTACATGATCTGCGCCATCAGAAACACCTAAAGTTGCTGCCATGCCAAGCATAAGTCACTCATTCTGAATGACCATCCGTGAGTGCAACCCCCACACAATTTGCAAGGGCATTGCAGCCTGCAAGTGTTCCTTGCCACAAAGTTGAAAACATGTCTTGTATTAGGCTATCACCATAACCTGCACATATTGCCAGCAGAACTGGTGTAAGCAGCGTGTAAGCAGCTACCAAGACATCATCAGACGTCGTGCACTTGCCAATCAATGGTGAAGCACACCTCACAAGGCATGCAGGCTTGTGAAGCACGTTGACAGATGGAATTGCGCACCTGCATATATATATGGAGAGACTCGAATGACTGCGTCGTATACAAACAACTCGTGTGTGAGGCCGTAACCATCATCCAGTGCTATATTTGCTGGCGCACTCTCCTCTTTTGGATGCAAAACCTAGCAAAGCCATTGCAACATTCAGCGCTTGCATTGATTGTGAGCTGCTATCAGATACCAATTTGATCATGGTAAGCTATGCGTGAGATCCACCTCGATTTGTGCCGCTTTCGAATGCACCCTGTTGTTGATGTTGATCAACAACAGACGACCTGCAGGGTTGCCATTCTTCCGCAAGTCCTGTGCATCATATTTATTTTTGAACAGGGTAAGCGATCTCTTGTCCCCTGTCTCCAGATTGCCTTTTTCCAGAACTACAACCTTGCCGTCCAGGCTGATCCTGTCTACAGCATGCAATATTACGTGCAGTCCCTTAGGTTCAGCATAGCAATGAGATTGGAAGCTCACTGTGGGATTGGTTGCTGGACATATAAAAGGCGTGAGCTGTCAAAAGGAGTGAGCTGTCAAAACACATCTTTCCTGATGATGTTGGAGCCACTGCCGGTCTCTGCTTGCCTGCACAGTAGCATGCTGCTGTGTTCGCCCAGAAGACACACTGCTACTGAGCATGCGGCACTGAATAGAACATTCAGCCGGCTTTTGTAAGATATGAAGTGAAGCAAATGAGCAACACAAGCAACATGTCTTACGAACGGCCTGCTGTGATGTTGAGACTAAGTCATGAGATCCAACAGCGCCACAGGCAAGGTTGAGAGAATGCAAATATCTAGAGAAGCTTCGTGAATATGCAGGCAGTTGGACGGAATCCAAAATTCCTGTGCTGACCAGGCACCAATGTGCAGCATATTTTGACTGTGATTGTCAGAGAGAGAGAGAGAGGAGAGAGAGAGAGGAGAGAGTCACTATGAAGCACTTCAGGGTGCCTACCTGAAGTGCTTGCAGCTGCTGCTGGGTTGTTTAAGGAGTCTTCCGCCTTCTGAAGTAAAGCTTTCGGCTTCCCATAGTGCTCTCGCTTGACATCACTTGTGAGGTTGGCCTCTCACGCGTGAATGGCTCGTCATACTGGCCTTCTGCAGTATGCGGTCGTAAGTTTAACGCTCACATTCCGACAAGCCAGGTTCCGAGAATTTGCTTCTTGCAAATTTCGTCTCGTTTGTTTTCGCATTGCTGCACACTGCTTTGCGATGTTCGATGATGTTCCTGACGGGTGTGTTGCGCACATTGTTGAACAGTTGCACTCCATTCAAGACGTCTTCAACTTTCAGAGAACATGTTCGAGGTTTGCAGCAGTCGGCAAAGCGCACCAGGCAGCTTGGCTGTCTTTGCTCCGCCGGGACTTTGACATACGCCTTGAAGTGCGCTGAGCAATTGTAGATTGTCTGGCGGTGGGCAATAACGTCGCAAAAGTGATCAGCTACAAGCCCGAGTTTGTTGTCATAGGCAACGGGACCGCTGGATGGGCAAGAGCTGTACCGGCAGGCGAATATGGCCCAAATGCACAGGATAAGATTCCAAGGCTGCTTCACCGACGGTGGTGTCGATGAAAACCATATTCGGTACTGGGTGAGCTTGGTAACCTGTATAAACAAACAGTGTTCTAGGAAGGCACTGAGTTTGAACGCTGGTGCAGGTGGACCACATGTTCAGTCCAAACCACTGGGACAGCTTCTGCAGCGAGCTTGGGCAGGACCTGAGCTGTGTTGGATTGCTACTGGTAGGCCACACACTATGCTTACTGCATAAACTACATCTTGTGCTACTGGCCTATCAACTGATTGTCGTGAGCATGCAATTGCTTGCTGGAAGCATTCCAGGCTGGGATGCTCACCTTATTTTGTAGCATATTGGCCTATCCCCAGGATGAAGTGCAACACAGGCTGTGTATATGCATCAGCTGCGCTACTGCCATCAATCCTATGCTGCTTCAGTGCGCAGCAGTCCTATGCTGCTTGCTCAACAGGCAAGTGCACGCTCATGCCTACAGGAAGAGCAAGACGAGTTTGACAGAGAGCGTCAAGCTCTGAGATCATATATCATCAAGCGCTGCTCAAAAGCAGCAGCTTTCATGTACGGTGACCCACAGGCACAGCAGGTACGCTCTTTAGAAAACACAGTGTGGGGCTCAACATGATGTTTGCAATCAAATGGTGCTGTTGTTTGAGTTTGCCAATCTGGTCTGCGGCAAAGGTAGAGTGAGAGTATGTGATGACAAGCCTTCACACACAGGATTCAATACCTTGTGCTTACTTAAAGCTAAGCAATGTAAGGCCGTGGCTGCAAGGTGCCAGCACCAAGCAATGCTAAGGCACATTCAATACCTTCTGATCAGTTTTGCTTGTTACAACGCAAGAGACAATCATCAAAGATTCCAGTCTGGCGCCAGTCTGTTCTTCTTACAAGCTAGACCTGAACAGCTCTGCATGTGTTGTGCAGATCCCCCTGGGTCGGCCTCTGCCTGATACAGGCTCAAGAGCAGCATTTCTGAAGCTGGAGGCTTGGAGCACCGATGCACTGAACCAGCTGTTCATGTCCATTTTCTTTGAGCTGCAAGTTGCACGTTGTTAGCTCAATTCTTGTCCTGCCACATGCTTATTGGCAGCTTCAATGTTGCCATAATGTGTGTTGCACACTAGCGCAAGATCTCTGAGCCTTTGTTCACACATGATTCCACCAAGTGCGCTTCACAGGCTGTCTTGGACAGTTCAACTTTGAGTTGGATGGCCTTCACACTATATTTCTCAACCAGATCCTTACACAAGCATGTGCAGCATACATGCAGTGCTTGCTATGCATAGTGGAGTCTATGACATGGACTTTGCGTTTCTGTCTATGCTGTTGCCGGCAATGACTGCATCACTGAGATGAATCTTGTAGCCTACAAGCACCCCAAAATATCTTTCTGATCATGCTGTATTCTCACCATCAGGACCACATGTGGAAAATAATCTCCACCGTGTTGCATTTGTTTAGTCCCCGGGCACGCGGTGATCTGTCCCCGGCATGCATTGGTCAGTCCCAGGGCCTGCATTGATCAGTCCCCAGGGCATGCACAAGTGTTGAAATGATGTTCTGGTGGTCATCAATGCAGCAATCTCCTCTGGGCCGTCTGCTGCTAGATGGAGTAGCACCAGAGAACCTGCCTGCTGAACAGACCAGGCTTCAGATTGTGGCCAACACGATCCATCACAGTCTGGCGCAGAAGATTTCTGCTCTGGATGGGGGTGAGGATGCTAAATCTGCTCTGCTGGGATTCCGCTCCCTCAAGCTCATGAAGGCGTCTGTACTGCCAAGACTCGTAGGTGTGCTCTAAATCATCTCCTCAATGTAGAAACGCGTTTTTACTGTCCCCAGACGTTTCTGAGTTTGGGTTTCCAGGGTAGGGATGACGTTTTTGAATCAAAATAGACTTCCTGGGATTGAATAGAGCTGTTGTGCCTTCAGAGACTGATGGATGCTTTGCACATCAAGCAGCAATTGTGCTTTGGGGCTGTTGGCAGCAACGTGTTTCTCTGATGATTGCAGCAGCATCAATCAGGCTCTTCTGTTATGTGGCTTGCATGTATGTCAACTGTGCTTCTGAGCTACATTGTCTGATGAGTCACATCTGGCTCCACATCACAGACTATTAAGGGGCTCACCAACAACATGAAACAAATAAAATCCAGCATTGCTCTGTTTGTGAGGTTTTGATTGCTCATCAGGCCACCAGAAACCCTGCTGTCCTGGTGCCCACAGACAGCTCAGAGCAACTTTGCACAAGACGTGCATGCTTGTCAACACTCTGATCGACATGTGGCATCAGGGG
>JAABUP010005604.1_pt1 | contig 18841 bp, 21 predicted proteins | sample 5559201 | NCBI WGS metagenome assembly JAABUP01 (sample SAMN10711887, study PRJNA513373) | rock metagenome | isolation source: Antarctica rocks | place: Antarctica
AAGAGATTGCTCCGAAATACATTCGATTTGGCCATATGGGTGTATCTGTTACTGATCCCAAAAGGGATGACATTGACCGCGCATTAAAAGCACTGAAGGATGGGTTGGGTGATGTTGGGGTCAAGGTAGAATAAATCCATTCATCATAAATTTATTGGCCTTGTCCACATCGTCAACGATGAGTATTAGACATCAAAAGCAAAGATTTGTGATACCATGAAATCCTTTCAAATGACTGGTTCAAGTGTTCTCCTAGCTAATCTCTAATGCCCAAAGATTAAGCCACATTGTATCCCAGAATCCCTTGCGAAAAATCTCTTCTACTTTCGTATAGAACGGCCAACGAGGTATCAATGAAGATGGCGCACTGAACATACCAACTTCACGCCCTTCAAGCGGTTGCTGCTCGGGCTCATTCAATTTTGTACAGCTGCAGAATTCCATTGTCATTTCGTCTAGATAATTTCCATGATTATATCTGAAAGCTAAACCGGAACGAGGTCTAGTTGGCCGGGATGCTCTTTCGATATGTTCAAGCACTTGTTGAACTTTCTCACGCTTCATATTTTCCAACGATCTAGAGTATAGTCTGACACTGTTCCTTGTAAATGTGGCCGACCGCTACAAAAGAGAACACGCTCTATGCACTGTTTTTAGCCCATGGATAAGTCACAGGTACCACGTAGCTCAGTGTGAATGGGGCGGGACAAGTAAATGCCACTAACAAGTAATGTGTCTTAGAAATTGGGTCTTCTCTCACGGCTTGCTATTGGAGAAACACTGCTCTACATATACTACCTTGTCTCATTCATCTTCTTTCCCCAATGCAACGAGTGTTCTAGCCTAATTTGCCTTGCGAGAATCAGAGAACGAGGACCGATAAACGCTCAAAGAAATTCCTAACTCTGAAGGAAGCCTTCTTCCCAGGAGTCTAGCAAAATTCATGCATGCCGAAAGGAGGCAATCAATTTCACAATAGTGGCAAAATTTTGGTCAACAAGGCACAGCTTCTTTGAGGTAGAATTCACATCCGAAGATGTGAAAGTAAAGCTAAAAGAGTAGTTCAAAGACAAGCAGAATGAAATTGTGGCCAGAGTCCAATGACCATGATGCCATTCGCATCCAGCTGTATTACGATGATGGAAATCAGCCAATTGTCAAATTCATCAAATCAGCGTTGCATTGACAAGCCTTTCGTACCTGAAATGACGAAGAATGAAGGGAAAGTGGTCGATTTTGCCATGAGGGAAACGTCGGAGTGTGGGAGTGTGGAGAAACATAACCACCCTCACTCTTGCCAAGTCTCCGCTATGCTGATTATGGCTTCGTGACGTTATCTCTAGAGACATTACATGAAGCGATTGATGGAACTCATTCTTCACTGAAAGCGCGTAGTGTGCGGAGATCGTTCGACTCCACGCGCAGTATTGGAGACCACCGAACAGGCAGCCCAAGCATCTTTACAATCAGCACCGTGTAAACGTGCATAACGTAGCTCAACATGCTCTTCTAGACCTTTCAGAGGTTCTTCTTCGTTCTTCAACTCGCTTCTCTTCTTCCTTCTTATGTTTGTAGCCGTGAAACAGCCTGTTTCTGCAGCTGGCGGGATGAATGATGACAAGGATGTCTCGCCACTGGCAAGCACCTTCACGAAAACTCAGCCTCCAAACGACATGATTAATTACTCCTACTTGGGAGGTTGGAGCAGATTACTCTTGTTCGCGAGCACCGTGGCAGCCTGAGGTCAAATACTTGCGAGTGGATACTTCAAGAAGTGATGCGGGGTGATGCAAGGCAAAGGCAAAGGCGAAGGCACCAACAATCTTGTAAGCATTATGATGACTTACATGTGGGCATGAAATCTTACATCCCCTATAGCCCTCATATCCAGAGTGGGTGATGGGCCTTCATTCTGGTGCAGGGTCTCATACCGTAATATAAATCTCCTCCAGTCCCTTCCTCCTTCCTTCTTCTTCCTTCCTCGACAATCATTCAGATAAACTTTGCAAAGACAACGGCGACTTGCTTTGACCTCCATCAGGTGCCATTGGGATGCTGACCTTAGTAAAGCTAAACGAGATTTTGGCTTGTAGAACTAATTCTAGTGTCCCGGCAGGCATCTTGGCGTCCGACCTCGTGCTTCACACCATTTCACCGACTTGATGGCATATTTCTTCAGAGAAACACCATCAGATTTCTCGTCATAATGCTACGCATACCGCAGCCACGGCTCAACCAGAATATGAGCTTGCCAATATGGCGGACGGCAACGACGAAGCAGCAAATGCTCCCTTGATGCGCGAGAGCGAAACCGAGACACCTTACTATCCAGAAGTCGCGCAGTCACATGAGAATGATCCAACGTCACCAAGTGCCTTCGTTTGGGCTCTTACCTTCTCGGCTGGCATCTCCGGCTTGTTATTCGGTTATGAGTATGATCTCTTGTTTTTCTCCTCCAATAGATGCTAACAGTATGTAGCACCGGCGTGATCTCCTCTACCCTTGTTTCGATCTCGAGTGATCTTGGCCGCCCTCTGACCACAGTTGATAAGAGCCTCATCACTTCATGTACGAGTTTAGGTGCTTTGATCGCCAGCCCGGTCACTGGCATCTTAGCGGACAAGTTCGGTCGCAAAGCCATCATCATAGCAGCTGATTTGTTGTTCATAGTTGGAACTCTATGGCAAGCTGTCAGCCAGACTGTCGGCGGAATGATATTTGGAAGGACCGTCATTGGGTTTGCCATTGGTGGAGCAAGTCTAGTAGTCCCACTTTACGTCTCTGAGGTCTCACCTTCAAATTTCCGCGGGAAGCTGGTGACGCTCAGTATTCTGTTGATAACCTTGGGTCAAGTCATCTCGTACTTCATCGGTTACGCCCTGTCCCTCCAAAAGGGTGGCTGGAGGTGGATGATTGGCCTGGGAGCTGCACCTGCCTTTGTGCAATTCGGGCTTATGATCGTCCTACCAGAAAGTCCAAGATGGCTTGTCAAGGCAGGAAACACGCAAGACGCTCGGGAAGTCCTTCGGAAGGTCTATGCAGAGGGAGGAGAAGCAGCAGTTGAGAGAGTGCTACGTGCTATCAAACTGGAGATATCAGACGAAGACCTCACTAGCGGTGATATTTCCATTGCTGAGACTGGTAACAAATTTCAAGTCCAACTTACACGGATCCGAAACAGGTCTGCTGAGCTGGTCCACGTTAGTGGTAACAGAAGAGCTTTGACTATCGCATGTTTGCTTCAGGGTTTACAGCAACTCTGTGGCTTTGTGAGTTTTTGGCGTCCCCATCGACCTGTTGGTCCAAGCTGACAACTTCTAGAATTCTCTGATGTACTTCTCCGCCACAATTTTCTCTCTCTTAGGCTTCTCTTCTCCAACCTTAACATCTCTTTCTATCGCCGTAACTAATTTTGTTTGCACTCTCATTGCGCTATTAATCATTGATCGAGTTGGTCGCCGACGGATTGTACTGCTATCAATACCTGTAATGGTCACGGGCCTCATCGCTTGCTCTGTTGCTTATGAATGTCTTGGTGGCCCAAGGTGGCGTTTTGGTCCGTCGAACACGGCAGCTGACTCTGAGGTCCGGAGCCCTTGGGCCATCGTCATCCTTGTGGCTTTGGTCATCTACGTCTGCGGATATGCGATTGGCCTGGGTAATATAGCCTGGCAACAAAGCGAGCTCTTCCCGTTGTCGGTTCGATCACTCGGTTCTGGACTGGCTACAGCGACAAATTGGGGAAGTAATTTCATCGTCGGTTTGACGTTCCTTCCTATGTTGCAATACATGACGCCAGCTTGGACATTCTTGACATATGCTGGTATATGCGCCGTGGGCTGGTTCTGCGTTTACAGAACCTATCCAGAGACCAAGGGCTTGGAACTGGAAGCTGTTCGAGACCTTCTGAAAGACTCGTACGGTATTGAAGAGAGCTTGAGAAGAGCAAAAATCACGGATGCTTGAAGCATTAAATTGCCATTCCGATTTGTACTTCATCTGTGGTAACTTTCTAGTACTCATTCTTTACAAGTACAAACAGACTAACGGTATTCGATTCATACCGCATATTTGGTGGTTTGCCGGCCTTTTCCATCCTCTATAAATACAAATATGATTCGCTGCACAAAAAGAGCCAAGTCATTAGCTTAAGAGCAAGACACAGAGGCACCTTTAGCGTCCGTTAGTGTGGCATTGATTCATCTTTCTTGCCGAGATCAACAGGCTGAGCTTGTGAAACAGATCACCACACTGACACTCCTGGAATCAAGCTCTGAACACCCACAACATTGCCCATAATCTTTCATTCCCTTCCAACGTCCTCGGCCTACGGGGCCCACGACTAGATCGGCTTGGTAAGTTAGACTCTAGATCTATCCAAACCATTGACTGATGAGTGGTTGGTTTTATAGAGCAAGAGTTGGCCATCCTTACCGCTCGTGGCATGAGATTACCGGCCTTGCAATTGGCTGTGGTAGGTTGCTTCAACGATGAAAAACATCTAATGCTAACTCTCTACTAGCTCGCCGAGAATTATCACATTCTCAGGCGAAGTGTCACCGTCATCACAGCCACTCTAGATCAGGAAGCACAGGCCTTCTTGGCCGACATCCAGAAACAGGTCTGGCTGCAGGCAATATCCCAACGAGCTATGGCAATTTGTTTGACATTGATAATGGTTACCATGGTGCTCCCTTCCAGCCGTCCATGACAAAGTGTAAGCGTCAAGACTGGGGTCACGTCTGCTTTTAGAATGCGCAGAAGCGGCCCCTCCCTGGTCTGCTTTTACATCTGGAAGAGTGGCATTCGGTTTTTCCTATAGTGTCGTGAGAGAGCTGTTGAGAGCTATAGGTGAGGAGGACAAAGCCTTGATTTCATGTTGGAGATACCCCGTCCGCGCTGCATATATACCGCCATACGCATTGCTTGCTTTCGTATGCAAGCTAGGAACAATGAAAACTACCGATTCGTGTTCACACATGTGCATCATTTGATTGACCTTGCTTCGTAGCTGGTATCGTACTAACAGTCCTTGCGAGATGACTTCAGCTGCTATGTATTGGTTTCGATGAGCCATGACAGAGATTGTAAGGTTGTTCGACATCACCACTGACATCGTGCCTCTGCCTTGCCGCGTATGCTACTGACGTAATGGGAAGACCGCTACAGCACATCCAATTTGAATGTCTGTGAGTTTGTTGATTATGCTTCATGGCCTGCATCCCTGGTTGGTGTTGTGGTCACAGGTAGAGACGCCGCAAAAGTCACAGATTTCGCATACGCCATCAATAATTGATAGAAAATCATTGACAGGTCAAATCACGGTCTACTTCTTATCAGCAGAAGATGGCCTATTCGTTGATGAAGATGATACTTGGTCTTTCAACATTTGAATCATGAATCTATACTCCCTACTTCGTACAGCATCGTAAACTCTACTTCGGTCACCTTGCCACTCCCTCACCTCCCAAAGCCCCACCACTTCCCTCCAGCTCTCCAACAAAGCGTCTACTCGCCTCTACCGGCTGTCCATCCATCTCGCTCTGCGCCATCGCTCCGTCCTTCTCTACAGGTCCCCCATCGTTTGGACTACTTGCTGGATACATAGGCTGTAGAGCTTCTTTCTGCAGAGATCTCTGATCATATCTATCCAGCTGCGCTTGTCTCCACCGCTTCCGCGAGCGCAGCCATAAAAATAGAGCGATTGTCGGAAGAAAGAAGCCAGCCACGACACCAACGGCTACGCCTGCCGTTGCGCCGGTGCTGAGCCCACTGCCTGAATTCGCTGGTGCACTTATTGGAGAGGATGCGGCAGCAGCGGCGCTGGGAGGATCGGGGGGTTTGGAGGTCTGAGAAGCGATGGAAGGTGAGCTTGCTGATGCAGTTGCGGCGGCTTCGGTGGTGAAACTCCAGATTACGGGTTTTTTGTTTGCTTCGACTTGGATGTTGAAGCCGGGGCTGTTGATGTTGTTGTTGCTGGAGTCTTTGTCTGAGGCTAAGTTGAAGTGGCAGCCGAATGGGACGGTGTCACTGTAGTTCAGAGGGACCAGCCGATTTCCCGTTGCGGGGACAGTTTCGTTGAATTCTGTTTATGACAGATATTAGATTGGATTCATTGTTTTGGCACACGTAGAACATTAGAGTGGATGTTGCGTACTATGGCTCCATGATTTGTCGCCATCTGAAGTGCACCACAGAATTAATTGTGGGGAATCGTAATTGCTGACCCATGAAGCGTTGAGAGTATCGATGTGATTGTACGTGGGATCGGGGCTCTTTCCAGGCTCAGGATAGATCCAGAGATTGTCTGTGGTTGCTGTGGATGAGATACAAAAGAAAATTGCAGATAAACAGAGAGTCCGAGAAGACTGAGGCATTGGGTTTGAAGTTTGAGAGAGGCGAGAGATGACTTGCAACACTGCTCTATTCTACACTCGTTTCACGATACCCACATTACACATAGACTTACACCACACTATTGAGACGAGGCGGCGATTTAGAGAAGATTGTCGTAGGATTTTGAAAGGCGAGAAAGAAGCCATAAGTACAAAATCACTTAGCTGACGATGAGATGAGAAGATCCGGAGCAGAGGCTCAGATCCAACATGAGACGACCATCGTACTAGTGATGAAGGGCGGAGTGTAAAATGCAAGGAAGATTGTCTCCAGTAGCTGGAGATTCGAAACGACAGTCGCTATCTTTGGTTGGAAGGTTGGGTGGCAGTGCTGCGGTAGATCAAAGTACTAAATCCCAGTTCAAATATTTCTCCATCTGTGCTAATATGTGATTCTGATGTGAGGCTCATTCATGTCACTAGTAGTCGGCACGAACTCAGGACACATCTTAGAAGCATCAAAAACGGAGGAAGAAAGTATCGCCTTGTATTGGATGAGTGAGGACTTCAAGAGAAACATTGGCGACGCCCACCGTAGGGCTGAGCCAAGCCTTGGCTCCTCGCCAAGCGATTCTTGCAAACGACCATACAATTAGGACCATTGATAATATTCCATGTAAGGAACCTACGGACAAACAGAACATAAAAACTCACTATACACAGTCGCTGCTTTGATTGCCCCCCATAATCCAATTTGAACATCTAAACTCTCAGAGTCCTCAATTGCACTTCCTGCACTCCTCTTAGAGGCTCTCTGCCATCCCCCAGCTCGTCCTCTTCGTCATCCACATCCGCTACAAACGCGAACTCTTCGTCCCCCCTCACGTCTCTGCCTATTTGCTCATTTGCCTTGTTGTTGAGCACAGCAACATAGAGGGCACTGCCGAGGATCAGACTACTCCCGATAATACTCAGAAGACCTGGAGTAGTATCCCAGACTAGCTTGTCAAATGCAAGAGCAAACAGCATTTGTGTGTACACCATATTGGTTGCGCGACTGCTTTTCTCGTATGCCAATCCAGCGGTGAGCAAAAATTGCATGATGAAGCCACAGGTACCGAGGAAGATTAAATAGATCCATTGCCGAAGACTCGCGGGTAATTTAAAGTCTATACCGGGAATGGTGAGTAGCGCGACGGTACTGACGATGGTAGACCATGCAGCAAAGTAGTTTACTGAGATGAGGGGGTGGGCCCGCTTTCCTATCCAGCGTATGGTCGTGTAGGCGCATGCTGCACCTAGGACCCCAGTAAGGGCTACTCCCACCGCACTAAGACGCTGGGCTGAGGTGACGTGGTTCAAACCTTGGAGGTCGTTCGCTGGCTGGCTTGCGTTCGTTGACGACAAACCGTCCGTCGCACCGCTTGCTGCAGATGAAGGATCGGCGTGCGTTGGGATGAAAGAAGTAGGACGGGCGATCAGGACCACTCCAAAGAAAGAGACTACTCCGGCGATCTGTTCGCTCCGTGTGAAAGGCTCATGGATTAGAATCGAACAAGCCCAGCAAGCAACGATTGGCGCGAGGAAAGTAATGACCGTTGCATCGGACATTGGTAGATATTGGAGTGAGTCTTTGGTCCTCAATTAACGAGTTCTGAGAATCTTGAGAATAACGCTGAAGCTTACAATACATCCCATACACACCGAAGAAACCTCCAACACCGCGAGCTATCAGTAGTTTGCGGACCTCCCTGGAACCGAATGGGGCGTCTTCTACCTTTGCCAGCCATTGATATGCACCACTGAGGATCAAGGTACCCGTCATTCGTGCAAACAAGATCTGTCATTTCTGATCAGCTAATCCTATTACATTGGTGTCAGACTAGACAAGCATAGCACTGGTCTAACCTGAAAAGGGTGCATTCCAGGTCCGTGGCTACCGTCCATTTCCAACAATCTCGTCGTTACACTCATCATGACACCGAAGAATTGGGCAAGCATGACAAGAGCCAGACCCTTGTTCTTCGTCCAGAACACCTGGACCTTGCTCTTCCATATTACTGGAGGTGGCACAGGTGAGAGGGACGAAAGACGATTCCGCACCGCGGCATCAGGCGGACGTCCTGTACGCCCCTCGTTTTCGTTGTCGACTGAATATACAGAAATATCAGAGACAGTGTCGGATGATCTTGCAAAGGCATTGCCAAGGGGCACATCTAAGTAAGGGTGGTTGACCGGGCTTTTGGCTGAACCTTTGCCATCATCGACGGTGGCCGCTGACTCATTGACTGCAGAAGTGGGGCTGTCCTTCTGAGGCACGGCAGTCTGCGCTGTGGGCAAAGGCACAGACGGGGACATATTCCATCAATCTCCCTTCTGCCGCCATGTACATCAGTCGAAGCTGAACGCATGCGAGTCGTGCTGATTGGCATTAATGCCTCCGTCCAAATGCTGGCCGATATCGCAAATGACTCAAGCATGCTGTTGATTTAAGGATTCTAGAATGCCGTCACCGGATGGATAGATGGACGCTATCGATGCTTGCTGGCCAACTAGGACTCGAGTAGGAAAGGTAGAGCAAGGCCGAGCAGGCATGCAAGTGCCGGAAGACTCCCCGCCGCACTAACAGAGTAGCGTGGTGCATTTTATGGACTACCTTAGGTAGGTATCTTTGGCTCAACCTCTTCATTAACGACCTCTACGGCGGTCATTGTCATCTGAAGGTAGTGGCCATGACTCTTTGAGCGTGAATCTTTCGCAGTAGCTTCTGTCGAGGACAAGGATTTCGAGGACAGGATACTGGCTTGCGAAGCGTTCAATGTGACTGTCTTCAATGAAGTCTCCGTCATGTGGAGATCGGCCTGCTCTTCTCTCCCACTTTGAGACCCTGACTTCGAAATGATGCAGTCGCAGACATCTCTCAGTTAGAGTGTCAAACTCATCTGGTCTACATTGTGAGGAGCGCCCATAGTCGAGCACAAGTTTTGAGAGGCTCGGACATTGTTGGGCAGCTATACCAAGCACCCGTTGATTGTTGCCAGACTCCAAATTCGCGGTGAGCTCTTCGAGATCCGGAAGATACGAAAGTAGCCGAACCCAGGCGTCTTCCTCGACCGAGGGTCGGTTGCATAAGTCGTGGCCGATGGTTTTGACATCAACTTTTTAGTCTCACAAGGTCTGTAGAACTACAAAAAGTTTCGAAAAATCTAGAAAAATTTGAGTACTATTATACGCTTCTTGAGTATGGTTTTTGAAAGTTTGAAGCAATATCAAGACGGCTTGGTTGATTTGTCACACTTGTGAAAGTTGGGAGTTCTTTCGCGCTATCGGCCACGACTTTTGCAACCGACCCTCGGACGTGAATCTGAAGGCTTCTAAGTTAATGAAAAGGCTGCGAGGTGGTCTCTTCTATCTTGAGTATGTCGCGTAGGAAAACGGCTGTGTCGGTCAATTATCCCGAGGTGATGACGTGCTGCTATATAAACCCAGAAGTCGTCCGATATGTGCGGACAAGGTTTCAAGTTTGAAACTGATGGTGTGGCAGCCAAAACTTCAATCAATCCATTAACAGTGACTTGCTTGTACGAAGGATTTTGTATATGAAAATGATCAATGAAAATAATACAGGAGACGTAGATCTAGGCGCAGGAGAAATCATTTCGTAAGTCAACTGCTGCCTTGTGCGTTTTCTGCCCCGCAGTCTTCTTGGGTGCTGACAAAGCATACATAGCCTTCTTACGATCAAGCAAAGTGCATGAGAGAATTTTGCCTCTCAGCCTTTGAGATTGTGAGATTGTGTCTCTACTCTTCATAAGCCTCTGCTTCATGGCCTTCTCGTAAGTCCCGAGCTGCTGCAGAGCCACGAACAGTCGCTAGTCTGAATCTAAGCGGATGAAGCGCCTTCCTTTCTTTGGGAACCAAAACGGAAACAAATTGAGTTAATTGGTTATATGACAGTGCGTTCCAAAGACAAGACTCCTTCGAGGTTCCCACCGGCTATGCGGTTGACTAATCCAAGTGTCGATCTTGTAACGCCACCATACATGCATTGGGATATCGAAGTTGTTCTGCCCGAGAAATTCGCTTGCAGCCTGTTGCTACATGACATATTAGTAGACTGTGCCTGAATGCCTCGACTGAGTAGTCGGGACAGTCATATGCCGCACAAAATGAAGCCACATATAGCTCGCCACAGCTCCACCTATCTCGACATTGGCCCACGCAATCTGCCTTGGTCCATACTCGTTCGTCAAATCATAAAGTTCATTTGCTATTTCTTTTGCCTCGTAAAATGTAATGGATCTCATATCTGGTGCGAAGAAGCACAGCTGCACATCAATGTCCCCTTGGTTATGACTGAACATCATCTGGAAGGGCATAAAACGACTCGGAGTGTGGGAAATTCGTATGTCGTGAGCTATCTCGATGATGGACCACTCTATGTCCTCCTTTTGGACTGGTGGGTCCCACGGTGGGAGATTGAGGATGTTAAGGTAGATATCGTTGAATATTGGGACGCGGAAAGGAAGAGGCGGCCAAGCATTGGAAACTTGTATTGTGCTATTGATGGGTCTGGCAAGTTCTGGCGCTAGTAGCAGCGCTGGAGAAGCCGAAGATTGGAATAAAATGAGGAACGGTATGATGAGATCTTTGGAAACACTGAAACACTGAAGCATTGTTGCGTTGATGGACTGATCTGGAATAATACTGGACCTTTGAACCAACCGAGATAGATAAGAAGAGAAGTGGGGGAAGCCCAGCGAAGCTTGGGGGTGCCTTCAAGGAAGCGCACGTATCCCTTTCCTTGTGAGCGGATGGTACACGCTAAGGGGAGATTGACCTAGGGGTAGTAGTTGGTCAACTCTGTTAAGCGAGCTCTAGCAAACCTTGGCAGACCTGAGCTGACTTATCATTGTGGATCTCCCCTTAGCGTGTACCATCCGCTCACAAGGAAAGGGATAGATGAAATACCTCTTATGATTGATAGAGCCTGCATGGGCATGTCGCAACAAGATAGACGATAAGCAAGTAGTCAGAGACACAACGCGCATCGATCATCTTGCAAGTCACATGCTGCGTTCCTCTCCTGCTATGTGACGACTGTAGGATGATGGTCCTAGCACAGACGCCCTCTTGAGGGCAAAAATTTCGAGTCCTGTCAACAAGAAATGAAAAGATCGATGTTGCCCTTTCATATCAGCTTCTCGCAAACTCGTACTCACTGTGCAGTGACTGTCTTCTAATCTGACTTTAAACCCGTAGTTGGCTCCCTGCAATGAGGTTTATAATTGAAGTGAGGTTTAAGCTCAGCACACTTTCTTACAGATCAAGTCTTGCTTCGCTTACTAGGGCTTGGCACGGCTCAAGATGAGACCTTTTTATGTCACGTTTATTGACCTTCTATTTCAGAGCAAGAACTTGCAAACTTGGGGAAAATTTGAGGATGAAGATAATACCGAACTGTAAATCTCACTCAAGCGATCACATTTTACAATATAATTATGTACCACTCTCATTGGTTTGAAAAGGTACTTACATCGTATATGTCAATTACACGAAAGCACTGCTTCCTCCGGCATCTACAATATCTCCTTCCATGCTCTTGTTTCCCGAATCTCTAGACTGTATCCCAGATCTGTGATCTAACATCCGTCCCCGAGCACTGCGCACTTCAATAGCAGTATCGAGTTCAGGCCCTTCAGTACCATCTCCTTCGGTCTGTTCCATCAGATAGCTAAGCCTTTGGGCAGCGTTAAACTGGCCGGCAGCCCGGAGGCTGCGAATCAGCTCCACATCGCTAACATCAGTGAGTTTTTCAACATCAGTCTTATTGGTGCCAAGAGGATTGGGGTGATTGGGGTGCCGCCATCGCTTGTTGCCTTCATCGTCGGTGTCCTCTAGTAGAGCACCATGAGGGTAGAAAGGAGCCACTCCGACCGGGTCTGAGAATTTTGAAGAGCCTGTCGTTGAAGCGTAGCTGCTTCGGCTTCGACGAAGCGGAGAGAGAGCGCGTGTGGTGAAGTGATAATTGATGCGGCTTCTCTTGCGACGAAGAGTGGACGCCGATCTTGGTAACTGGGTAGGACTAAATCCCAGTGAGATTGGTTCGAAAGAGGAGGATTGACTCCTAGATCGAAGAAGTATTTGCTTCGGTGGAGTCACCGGTTCAGGTAAGACGGTGCCCTTGCTTTCGTCTACTGTCGAATTCCTCCCGACTTGTAAGGACGGTTTACGGGACGCAGAAAGGTGAGCCGAAAAAAGAGGATTATGAGATTTCTGTTGTAATCGGTGCTTATGAAATTCTTGAAGTGCTTTGTTCTTGACGCTGCCGCTCTTTGGTAAAGAGAACCCGGGTCCGGCTGTTGAAAACTTCCCAGGAAGCGCCTTCCTCAGGTCCGTATCGTGTACCTCATCATCTGAGGTTTCACGGATGACATGAGGTCTAGTGGAAATGTGTGCGGTATTTGAAGTTGATGGACGAGGGAAGGACGAGATTATTGAAGCAAAACTTTTCTCGGTCAGCGACCTCGCTAACCCTTCTTCGATGACGGGGTCATTAGAATTGGGTGAACTTTGTGTGCTAGTCCAGCTAAGCCTGCTGAGATTGCGCCATGATCTGCGAATTTTGCCCCAACCTGGGGGACCAAGTAGTGCACCTCCACCGCCGTGGCCGATACCTCTATTCACGAGAAACATGCTGCTGCCAGCTTGGCTCGGCTCACTTCGTCCGTGCCCAAAACCGCTAGTCGGCCGGCCGGAAAAGATTCCCAAACCAGCGTAATTCATGTTCGACATCCGCCTCTTTCGCTGCGAGGGCCGTCTCACAGGTGAGGTATCCGTACTGGTAAGAGATGATAGACTTGCAGATGACGATGTTCGGCCACTCTTGACTGTTGCATGCTCCACTCGCGATGTTTTCTCTTCAATTATGGCAGTAAATTCGGGGTTTGCTGCTGGGTACCTCTGGTGCGATGGCTCAAGTCTTTTAACATAGCTCTGCCAGGAGTCCGGCCTCGGGCTTTGATCCATGTCATCAATAGTACTTCTAGGCAAAAGAAATCTCGACAAACGCTTGATATTTGGGCTCTGGGTATATTGAGTCTTTGGTGGTCCGGAAGCCTCTGATGATAGACGCTCCTGGTCCCTTTCACGGTCCCAGATGGGCCCAGCTAGTGCTTTGGAACTTCGAATTTTCTCGCCCTCAACAGGGCGGGATATCATGAACTTCTGGGTTGTCTTCATCTTTGGTCCTACTCGCAATCTACACCGGTTTGCGTGCCGGCAGAAACACAGTGTTAGAAACCCGATTAGAGTGGCTATTGGTAATATAACGGCCGCTGCAATCCAGGTCTTGCTTGCATTACCGGCTGCGCTCGACACAGCATTCGCGCTTACCGTGGCTCCTGGAGTACCGCTATGGCTGGCTGTGATAGGGCATGCAGTGCTTTCGCACGTCACATTGATATTGACAATTTGAGATTGGCTTTGGCTCCCTTCAGTCGCACTGACGTTGAATTGGACTGTCTGCGGCTTAAGATTGCTTGGGACATGACCGTAAAGCTCCAATGAGTTCGAGTCAAATTCCAACCATGCAGAAGCCGTCCCGGGATTCACGGTGACATTTATACCTTTGATTGATAGGAGTGAGTTGTTCAGGGGATATGTAAAGTTCGTCCCGATCGCTGCTTTCAATGTGGTTATGGGGCTAATGAGTGTGGCTGAAGAATTGCCTGTAACTTGGATGAGAACCACCGTACTCGCAGAGTCCCCAAATCGATCAGTAGCCGTCACAGTGAAATTCTGCTGAAGAACATTCGGTGGAACTGTCCCAGAAAGATCAAGAGTACCGTTGCTTAGAGAAAGCCATGATGGCGCGTCTGATGTCACATGGCTAATATCGGTCTTCTGGACTGGCTGTCCATCCAGTGTAAGGTCAGATTGAAGGTTGGTGAAATTCACGGACGACCCAATGGTGGCATTTATGATCTGCAGGCTATTGCCAAAAGAGAACATGTGACTTTCAATGACCAATTCAAAGGATGCAACCGCTTGGGCAAATCCCGTCACTTCTGATGCTGCAAGCTCAATGCCAAAACTTTGAGGAAGCTCAGATGGGGATGTTGCTAACGGAGTATTCCCTGAAAAGGTAAGGCTGCTAGGATCAAATTTCATCCATGATGGCAGAGGCGTGTTATTTGCGCACATGGCATAATACATGGTATGTACGTTAGTATCTGTGAAGGTGTTTGGAGAGAATGTCAGCGATAGAGCGGTCCCAGGGGTAAGTAAGAGGGTATTTGGGCTGGAGAAGGCGCCAAAAGCCGGAAGCTGGGCTGCAACTGGCGTGCCGAGTCTGGGACCTGGGTCCAATGTGACCACAAAAGTGACAGACATGGTAGTGGATCCTGCGCCATCCCTTGCAATGAGATCTGCAACAAACGATCCAACTTCTCCAGGCCCAATTCCATTTGATCCTGGGGTTCCATGGAAGGTCCTGCTTGAGCCGTCCAATTGTAGCCATGACGGGCAATCGCCGAGCGTGTAATAAACCGGACCATTAGTCGAGGTGAAAGTAAACGCTGAAAAGAGAAACTCGTAGGCCTGACCAGCTATTGCGACTGGCGGTACTTGCGCATTTATTGGCAGGTTTATGCTGGGAGCTGCGATCGCTGAGCTTACGAAAAGCAGAAGCAATGCCAGTATCGACATGGTTTGGAGTGGTTTCAGTTGCCGCCGACTACTGCGTAGTTACGTCCGCCGAAACGTTGCTGCAGGGTTCGTTTCTTGCAAGGGATGGTCAAGACATCGCATGCAGAGACGCTGAAAGCGACTGCGTCGCAGCATATCTTTGACATGAGCGAAGAGGAGTCATAACGAGACGAATCCAAGATAGAGTCACAAGTTGGGAACAATGAAGGGCATCGATGAAAGCATCCAACCCCGGGGCCCAGAGGAGGCCGGACGCGTCACATTTCTTTCTCCAGAATGTGGATTGCGAGAGTCCAGGGGGACAATGCCTGTACACTGCAAGGAGACCTCATGATGGTCCCTGAAACCAACCAAATGGCATTCCTTAAGCCCAGCCTCAGGAACAAGTAGGCAACGCAATTCTCATACCAACTCGACTTGAAGCATAGTAATTATCAAGTCTTCTCACCTCTTCAAAGCCAACCTTCTCATACAAGAGTCTAGCAGGAGTATTACTTTCATCGAACCAAAGTTGTATCTGGACAGCGCCCTGCTTCTTCAACTTTTCAATATATGCGATCAGAAGCCTTGCTCCAACACCCTGGCGCCTAAACCCTTTCTGAACACAGATTTTGTGCAGATGGACCATATTGGTGTTCTTGGCGTGCGCAATCACCATATAAGCGACTAACGCTACTTTACATTCATGGGTGACAACATCATCCGCGATAACAATGAGCTCGTGGTTACGCTTTTTCAACTCTGTAGAAAAGGCAAATGCTTCAAGTCGTGCAAAGGTCTTTTTCTCTGTGCGCTCAATCTGATGTAAAACGTCCTGCCCTGACACTTTTATGATTTTGCCTGATTGAAAGGAGAGATACGTGACTGTAGCCATGATAGCCAGACTGAACTCAAGTCGTCCCAATGCAAAAGCTACCCTTTTGTCATCTTTATTTCCTCCAAAATTGGAGTGCCTCAGCTAACGAGGAAGCAAGGTGAGTGACTTCATCGGGCCTAGAGGAACGCCGCTTTACGGTGTATTAGCGTGTGTAGAAGGGGTCACCCCTCAAATGGACATACTGCTCAAATGGACGGCCCTATAGGGCTGAAACTACCCTTTGGAATATCAAGTTTCTAAGATCATTTTGAGCCAAAAATTCGTATGTAAGAATTATAGATATTGTGATTCGGAGCAGATTTTATACTGGGTACGACTTATCATCTGCTTTCGTTCTCGAAATATAGGGGAATTTCCACTTAAGCAGTAGGTCCATTTGAGGGGTGACCCCTTCTAAAGCTTATCGAGATTCCTTGGCACTTGGCAGCCTTTTCTGCATCGTATTTTTATTAGACCTTATCGAAAGAGGGTAAATTATAGAATAGACTTTTCTAAGCATTTTGAATATAGTAAATTACTCTTTATTCCTTGTGGTACCGGTGTTATTCCTGGTTTCTTTCTAGAAGCATTCTATTCCCGTAATTTTTGTCAGAAAAGGCTGCCAAGGAATCCTGATAATATTGCACACGCTAAATAGAGTCTCCGAGCCAAAGCAAAACCGTCTGTATCCTTGCCACGCACTCTCGATCCTCTGGGAAGAATCATGTAGCTTGGATCCCATTTCATGAGATCGATTTCGTTGCCTGGAGCTCGACGATACCGTCATTTGCGTCGGCCGATGAGGCCTCATTGATTCGCTCGAACATTCTTCTTTGAGAAATTAAAATGATGCTAAGGGATCGTCAGCGATCTATTCGTAGACCAACTAGGTAGTTGGGATGACTGTGGCATTGAAACATGTAGATTTTGGAACTGCAGCGTAGACTGACTTTGACATTCGGACTGCCATGGAATGATTAAGAGCGTGGCCTGACGGACTTATCGGGTACAACATTGTACTATGTCCTTGGAGCCTTAGGTACAGCTACGTGAAGTATTTAAATGAGAATTGCTCTTCGCAAAGGAGGTGTTCGTCACGCTTTTCATGCTCAATTCGATCACCATGTCAGAGAAGAAGGTTGTCCTTATTACTGGTGCTAACACCGGCCTGGGCCTTGAAATTGTCAAGTCTCTCTGCCGTTCCGCTACCAGCTACAACATCATTGTAGGCTCCCGCACATTTTCCAAAGGCGAAGCTGCTATCGAAGAAGTCAAAAAGCAGTACCCGTCCACATCCTCTACTCTATGCACCATTGAAGTCGACCTCGCTTCCGACGACTCTCTGAAGAAATGCGTCGACACCGTTTCCGTGCAACACGGCCGGCTCGACATCCTCGTCAATAACGGCGGCGCCGGATACGACAGACAAATCGAATCCGGTGCCATGAGCATCCGCGAGGGCTGGAACGCTTCCTGGGACACGAATGTCTCAGGCACTCAAGTCTTGACCACTTTCGCAGCTCCCTTGCTTCTCAAATCTTCCGACCCACGTCTCATCTTCATTACGAGCGGCACTTCGACGTTGACAGAAACGGAAAGCCAGGCTAATGACATGATGAAACGCTTGAATTTTAGTCCACCGAAAGGCTGGCCCAAAGATGCGACGATGAATCCTCTCCCATCCTACCGGAGCAGCAAAACTGGACTCAACATGATGATGCGTGAATGGACGAGAATCTTGAAAAATGATGGGGTCAAGGTGTGGTGTATCTCCCCTGGTTTCCTGGCTACGGGTTTAGCTGGAATTGGATCAGACAATTTGAAGAAGGTACGATTTCATCGTGCTAGGGTTTGCTTTTCAGCCTGCTAATTGCATTCAGATGGGGGCGCTGGATCCTTCGATTGGAGGTGATTTCACCGTGAGTGTCATTGAGGGTAAGCGTGACCAGGATGTCGGCAAGGTTATAAGAAAAGACATGGTCCAGGCTTGGTAATGTCATGGCCGCAAAGCCGCAGCATAAAATATCGCTTGAATCTTACTAGCGAAAGGCAGATTGGAAGAGGCGTCAAGACCGACCATCTTTCCAGGGCATACATTGCTTAAGCAAGAAAGCTGTGAAAATCCATCGCTTACTCTCCTGTACAATTCACTTCTTTACCTTATCGACCTCCTATTATGCGAGATAGAGCCATCTTCCTTCTATAGCCGAAACTTGTTTCAGCGAGTAGATCAGTATGGGTCGGAGGTTCCCAGGCAGTCTTTGAGTAGCAATCAGTCCCTCTGAATATGCAGCGGTCGCGAAGCTAGCTGCGAATATTGAGTATGAGAAGGGAGGGAGGAGGAGCTGGTCCAGGGAAAAGGGCAGGCACGGCGGCAATTAGCATATGCAAGTTTATCGGGATTCCTTGGCACCCTTTTCTGCACTCAGCCCCACCCCGTGACCGCATTCTAGAAAGTTCTAACATTTTAAAAAAAAAGAAAACCACCAAAATCATATTACCAGTGTACTTGTCTAAAAAAAAATCTTTATTAGGCCTTAACTAAAAAGTGCAAATTACAGCTTAGGCTCCTCGGAGTATATTTTATATAGCATGTTACCCTTTATCTTATATTTTGATCGTGCTATCAGGGGGTTTCGTAAAAGTCACTCACTTTTATAATCTTCTTTTCGGATTTTTTTCTAAAACGCGGTCGCGGGGTGGGGCTGAGTGCAGAAAAGGGTGCCCAGGAATCCCGATAAACTTTGCATATGCTAAAAGTCCGCGCTCAATCTCAATCTCTAACCTCTTCTAGACTAATGCCAAGACGTTAACTGATGTACTGCTTGTTCCCCAGTGTCACGCTTCCAGCAATGCCATTGCTAGGTCCTCCTTATTTTTATCGACTCTCACAATCATACTCAAAATTGAGCTCCACCAAATCGTTCCCTCCTTCATTGCC
>JAABUP010005605.1_pt1 | contig 18841 bp, 9 predicted proteins | sample 5559201 | NCBI WGS metagenome assembly JAABUP01 (sample SAMN10711887, study PRJNA513373) | rock metagenome | isolation source: Antarctica rocks | place: Antarctica
GCCGAGTACGCAGCCACATGCAAGAGGTATGTGCCTATCGAAGAAACTTCGATCGAACGACCACCCAATGAACATCCGCACCCGTGATTCCCATTATGCCCGGACCAAGAAATGGGGCGCAGGCCAGCAGAGAGAAAAGAGATTCAGGAATTCGGCTTTTCTCTTCTCCCTCACTTTCCGAAATCAGCATCCTTGCCGTCTTGGTGGTTGAAACCTTCCATTCAATGGTGCCCGAATCGCCAGGCCGCGACCGACTCCAGCACCAGCATGACGAGCAGGGCGTAGAGCAAGGGCCGGTGCAGCTCGCCCCGGCGGCCGACCGACGAGGAGTTGCTGGTGAGGTCCTTCCAGTTGGTCAGATAAGTGAACGCCCAGCCGGGGACGGCCTCGGCCAGCCCAGCGCGGTCGAGCTTCAGCGGGTCGCTCTCGATCGGGTCAGGGTTGGCGGCGAAGGTCGACTCGACGGCCAGGGGCGGCCCGAACTTGACCCGGTAGGCGCCCGAGAGGTCGGTTTCCTCGTAGTGGAACACGCTGACGTCGCCAGCGGCCTTGAGCTTGGAGGGGGCCCGGGCCTCGTCGGGGCGGGTGATCTCGACGGCGGCCCCGGCGGCGGAGGCCGGGAGGGCCTGGTCGAACGGCTGGCCGACCCGGACGTTCCGCTCGGCGAGCCGGCCGGAGGCGGCCTGAAGGATCACCTGCTCCATGATCGGCGGGTAGCTCTGGTGGAGCGGCCAGGTGGTCCAACCCGCGTCGGCCGAGGTGGCGACCTGGATCACCGTCCCCCGGTGGCGGGGCATCTCGACGATCGCCGGGTCGCCGCTGTTGAAGTAGAGCGCCACCCGGGCCGGCGACTGCTGGTCCTCGGGAATCTTGAGCTTGTGGTACTGCCAGGTCTTGGCCCCGGTGAGCCCGGCGATCACGTTGGCCGCCGCGCCATAGAACGGGTTGACGATCGGGTGCTTGAAGTCGCGGGCGTCGAACTCGACGGCCGACTGCTTGGCCTGGGCGTCGCCAACGACCCCCACCAGCGACGCCGGGAGCATCCCCTTACCGCCGGCGAAGAGGATCTGGTTGTAGTTCTCGGGGATCACCTGGTCGCCGCCGAAGATGACGACGCCGCCCCCCTGCTTGAGATAGGCGTCGAGCGTCGACACCTCGGCCCCGCTGAACTGGGCGACGTTGCAGAGCACCACCGCGTCGAACGGCGCCAGGTCTCGGCTGCCGATCTGGGTCTCGTTGACCACCTCGGTCCGGATCTGCGAGGGCGAGCCCGACGACTTGGCCTCGGGGTTGAGCGCCTGGACCAGGTAGTCGGTCTCGGCCCCGAACGCCTCGGCCTTGGGGTGGCCGTCGACGAGCAGGACGTTGAGGACTTCGCGGACCGGCACGGCGAGCCGCCGGTGGTTGTCGAGCATCAGCGGGTCGTCGTCGATCCGGACCTCGACGAGGTGGTCGCCGGGCGTGGCGAACCCCGGCGTGAAGGCGAACGTGGCGTCGGCCCCCACCGCGATCTCCGGGACCGACTGGTCGGGCCCGAGCTGGCCGTCGACCAGGAGCCGGGCCTTCACCTCGGTCGCCGCCCCGGGCCCGTAATTCCGGACCGTGGCGATCACCTTGGGGGCCGGCCCGCCGAGGGTGACCACCGGCGCGTCAAGCCGGAGGTCGGTCACCGCCCGGTTCTCGCCGCCCTCGATCCCCAGGTCGATCACGACCGACTGCGCCCGACGCTCCGCCAGCTTGGCCGTGGCCCGCTTCAGCGCGTCGGGCCCGACGTTCCCTCTCCGCCAGCTCGCGGCCTGGAGGTCGGTCAGGAAGATGACCTCCTTGCGGGGGATCGTCGAGACCTCCAGGACCCGGTCGATCGCCCCGAAGCTGGCCACGAGGTCGGTCCCGCCGTGCGGCAGGTGGATCGCCTCGATCTCCTTGAGAACCTCCGCCTGGTTGGCCGAGGGGGAGGCGTCGCCGACGACCACGCGGGGCGGGTCGCCCATCATCACGATGCTCAGGACGTCGCCCCGCCGGGCGTCGCGGACCAGCTGCGCCGCGAGGGCCTTGGCCCGATCGAACCGGGTCTTGTCGGCGGTCGTGTACGCCATGCTCAGCGAGCCGTCAAGCACGATCACCCGATGCGTCCGCTGGCCCGGCAGCGCAATCGCCCCCAGGCTCTCCAGGAACGGCTTGGCCATCGCCAGCACCACCAGGAGCACCACCAGCGTCCGGATCGCCAGCAGGAGCCACTGCTCGAGCTTGACCCGCCGCTGGTTCTTCCGGAGCGCCGCGACCAGGAACCGCATGGCGGCCCACCGCATCTCGCGATACTTCCGGCGGTTCAGCAGGTGGATCAGGATCGGCAGCGAGGTCGCCGCGATCCCGAGTTGCAGCATGGGGAGGGCGCCGAAGCCGAGCGCCAGCAGGACCGGGAAGTGCAACGTCGTCTCCTGAAATGATCCTTATACCGTCGCATTTCAGATCGCAGGATATCAGAGATCAGACCCGGCCGACCAGCGGATCGCATTGTGCGTCCAGGACCAGCAATGCTTGATGGAGAATGGCTGATGACTTAACTTCAAAACGCTCAAGCATTCGTGCCTTCTCAATGAGCCATTAACCATGAGCCATCACGATTGTTTCGATCCAGAGTCTCTTCTGAAATCGGAAATCGAGGATCTGGAATCCCTATCGGACCCGCAACGACCGCGAGGCCAGGTAGCTCGACAGCGGTCCGTCGAGGTCCTGGTCGGTCCGGAGCGGGATGTAGTCGATGTCGATCGACTGGCAGCCCCTCTTGAGGTCGTCGAGGTACGCCCTCAGCTCCTCCTGGTACGCCTTCCGGAGCGCGTGGGGCTCGGCGACGACGTCGGGGAGGCCCTCCATCCCCTGGAACAGGGTGGTGTCGCGGAACGGGAAGTCGACCTCGGCCGGGTCGAGGATGTGGAAGACGATCACCTCGTGGCGGCGATGGCGGAAGTGCTTCAGGCCAGCGAGGATCCGGGGGACCTCGTCGAGGAGGTCCGACAGGACGATCACCACCCCGCGCTTCTTGAATCGCTCGGCCAGGTCGTTGAAGACGGTCCCCAGGTCGGACTTCTCGCGGGCCGGGGTGACGTCCATCACCCGAAGCAACTCCTTGAGGTGCGACGGCTGGCCCGAGGGCCGGACGAAGCGGCGGACCGCGTCGTCGAAGAGAGCCAGGCCGACCGAGTCCTGCTGGCGGAGGACCATGTAGCCCAGGGCGGCGGCGACGAACTGGGCGTACTGGAGCTTCGACACGTTCTCGCCCGAGGCGTACGCCATCGACTCGCTGGTGTCGACCAGCAGGTACGTCAGGAGGTTCGTTTCCTCCTCGTACTGCTTGAGGTAGAACTTGTCGGTCTTGGACCAGACCTTCCAGTCGACGTGGCGGATGTCGTCGCCGGCCACATATTCGCGGTGCTGGGCGAACTCGACGGAGAAGCCGTGGTAGGGGCTGGCGTGCTGCCCCGCGACGTATCCCTCGACGATCATCCGCGCCTGGAGGTCCAGCCCTTCGAGGCTAGCCAACGTGAGCGGATTTAAAAATCTTTGGTAGTTTTCCACTCTGCTCCGCCTCGCGCTCGTCGACGGGGACGTGCTTGATCAGCCGGGCCACGATGTCGTCGGGCCGGAGCCCCTCGGCCTCGGCGTTGAAGTTGGTGACGATCCGGTGCCGGAGAACCGGTCCGGCAACGGCCCGGATGTCCTCGGTCGAGACGTAATAGCGGCCATAGAGCACGGCCCGCGCCTTGGCCGCCAGGACCAGGTACTGGCTGGCCCGGGGACCAGCGCCCCAGCTCACGTAGTCTCGAACGAACTCGGGAGCCTCCTCCTGGCCCCGGCGGGTCGCCCGGGCCAGGCGGACCGCGTAGCGGGCCACGTGGTCGGCCACCGGGACCTTCCGGACGATCTCCTGAAGCTCCAGGATCTCCGCCCCGGAGAGAACCTTGGTGACGTTCGGCTTGTGCGTCGAGGTGGTCAGCCGAACGATGTCGAATTCTTCTTGCTCGTCCGGGTAGTCGACCAGGATGTTGAGCATGAACCGGTCGAGCTGGGCCTCGGGCAGGGGATACGTCCCCTCCTGCTCGATCGGGTTCTGGGTGGCCAGGACGAAGAACGGGTCGGGGAGCCGGTGCCGCTCGCCGCCGACGGTGACCTGCCGCTCCTGCATCGACTCCAGGAGCGCCGCCTGAGTCTTGGGCGGGGTCCGGTTGACCTCGTCGGCCAGGACGATGTTGGCGAAGACCGGCCCGCGAAGGAATTTGAACTGGCGGACGCCGGTGGCCTTGTCCTCCTGGATCACCTCGGTCCCGGTGATGTCCGAGGGCATCAGGTCGGGGGTGAACTGGATCCGGTTGTAGGTCAAATTCAGGGCGTCGGCCAGGGTGTGGATCATCAGCGTCTTGGCCAGGCCGGGCACGCCGATCAGGAGGCAGTGGCCCCGGGCGAAGATCGCGATCAGGAGCTCTTCCAGGACGTTCTGCTGGCCGACGATCACCTTGCCCATCTCGGCCTTGAGCCCGGCGAAGGCGGCCTTGAGCCGCTCCACGGCGGCGAGATCCTCGTGCGGCAATGGCTGGCTGGGGGTCTCTTCGCCCACGCTCGACTCCTTGATGAGGCCCGGTGCGGTTGTGGCCCGGGGGTTTCGTCCCCCGACTGGCCAGGTTAACGGGGACCCTTGGCGTCGTCCATGACCTGCCGGTCCCCCAGGGCCCAGAGCCCCCCCTGGGTGGCCACCAGCGCCCCCCTCGGGGAGAACCGGATGGTCAGGTCGGAAACCGGGGCCTGGATCAGGAGCCGCTGGATCGGCTCGCCGTCGGCCCGGCCGTGGAAGACCAGCGGGAGGGCCGGCAGGTCGTCCTCCTTCTGCCGGGTCGGGTTAGGATAGGCCGCCACGCTCCGCTCGGTCAGGGCCAGCGACCAGCCCGAGTCCGGGCCGTTCAGGGGCCGCTTCCAGAGCGTCGAGCCGTCGGCCAGCGCCAACGCCGAGAGGGTCGAGCCGCTGGCCGCGAAGACGCGGTCCCCGGCCAGGGCGATCGCCTCGGGACGCTCGCTCAGGTTCTCCGTCCCCAGGAGCTTGGCCCACTTCTTGGCCCCGGTGGCCGGGTCGAGCCGGATCAGCTCGTGGCCGTCGTGCAGGACCAGGAGCCGCTCGGCGTCGCCGAAGAGACGGGGGGGTCCGTGGTTGGGGAATTCCTTGGACTCCTGGAAGCCCCAGGCGTTCCGCCCCTTGGTGACGTCGAAGAGGGCGACGGTCATCCGGTCGGCCACCAGCGCCACGTGCTCCTCGTCGATCGGGAGCGGGTCGCGGGGCCATTCCTCCTCCTCGGCCTGCGGGAACTCGGCCCGGCGGCGGCCGGTGGCCGTGTCGAGCACCAGGACCGCGTTCGGCTTGCGGACCTGGAGCACGATCCGGCGGGGCCCGACCAGCAGGTGCGGGTTGATCCGGCCCGAGGCTGGGGCGTACGACCAGTCGAGCAGCCCCGAATCGCCGTCGAAGGCCATCAGGACCTGGTCGCCCCGGAGGCAGAAGACCCGGTTGCCCACGATCCGGAAGTCCTGGAGTGTCGCCGAGGCGGCGTCGCGGGCCCCGTCGGCGGCCGGGTCGCGGGCGAACGGGTTGGCCGCTCCCTTGGCGGTCGTCCCCACGCCCAGGTCGTACTGCCACTCGACCGCCCCCTTATCGAGGCTCAGGGCGACCAGTCGGGTTCGGGTCGCCGCGATGATCCGGTCGGCCAGGTAGCCGACCCAGACCGGCTCGCCTTCGAGGTCGCGCGACCAGGCCGAGTCGCCCGAGCCCGGGTCGACCGGCCGGATCTCGCGCCCCTGGACCAGGAAGACCCGCCCGGCCTCGGCCGAGGGCGGAACCCCGTCGGCCCCGATCGGGTGGGCGGCCACGGGCCACCGGCGGTCCCACCGGCGGCGGAGCGGGACCGGAACGCTCTGCTCGGAGCGGTCGCCGACCATCCGGGCGAACGGCTCGCGAGCCAGCCGGGCAGCCACGAGGTCGCGGATCGGGACGGGACCGATCCGCTCGACGCGGAGGTCGGCGAACCGGGCGAGGGCCTGGAGGTAGGCGTCGCGGGCCGAGACCCAGAGCTTCTGCGCCTCATAGGCGCGGGCCAGGCCCCAGAGCGCCCGGGCCCGGAGGGCGTCGTCGGAGGCCCCGGCCAGGAGCCGCTTGTACGCCCTCGCCGCGTCGCCGGGCCGGTGGAGCTCGTCGGAGAGTTCGCCCAGGGCCAGCCAGGCGTCGGGGACGACCAGGGCCGCCGGGTAGCTCCGGCCGACGTCCTCCAGGAGCCTCGGGTCCTTCTGCTCCCGGCCCCGGGCCAGGAGGTCCGAGGCCGCCCGGTCGAATTCGGCGTAGAGGTCGCGCCCCCGCTCGCGGAGGAGCGTGGCCAGGCGGTCGGCGATCAAAAGATCGGCGCGGACCGAGCGGTGGCCGTCGGCGGCGTCGACGTTCAGGGCCCGGAGCCGCTCGTCGGCCAGGAGCGCCTGGAGGGTCGCGACCGTCGTCCTGGGCTCGCCCCGGGAGAGCTGGACGTCGGCCAGTTCGAGCCGGGCTTCGAGCCGGTCGCGGTCGGACCGGGCGGCCTCGCCAGCGGCCTCGAACCGCCGGGCGGCCTCGGCCCAGTCCTTGGCGGCCCGGGCCTTCCGACCCAGCTTCATCAGGAGCCGCCGCTGGTGGTCGCGGGCCGCCTCGCCGAGCGGGACGCCGTCGATCCCCTCCGAAGGCCGGGCCCGGGGGAGCGCCAGCTCCAGGCTGGCCAGCGCCAGGTCGTCGCGGCCGATGGCCTCGGCCGCCTGCGCCAGCCGGTAGTAGTTCAGCGCCTGCTCGGGCGCCCGGGCGATCTCGTCGCGGTAGCGGTCGATCAGCCGGCTGTTCTGGCAGAACACCACCAGCTTGGCGGCCTGGGCGACGATCAGGTAACCGTCGCCCACCGCGAGGTTCCCCCCCTCGCACTGGTACGTCTCCTGGAGCCGGATCGGCGGCTCGGCCTTCAGGCCGGAGGCCTGGTCGAGCACGTGGATCTCGGTCCGGGTCGGCCAGTAGACCTTGTCGCCGGCCAGGATCCCGCGCCCGAAGCCCTGGACGGCCTGCGCGGTCTCGGGCCAGGCGTGGGCGAGCTTGCCGGTCTTGACGTCGAACCAGAGGACGCGGTCGCCGGTGGCGACCAGTTGGCCCTTGGCCACGCCCAGGAGGTGGGTCAGCTTGAACTCCTCGGGGATCGGCTCGGTCTTCCAGGCCAGCCGGCCGGTCGCCGCGTCGAAGGCGTAGATCTCCGGGGCGTCGTCGGGGGCGACGATCACCAGGCCGTCGTGGACCACCGCCGGATTCAGGTCGCGCTCGCGGCCCTGCCCCATCGCGTTCCGGCCCTGCCAGGGGTAGGTGGCCAGCCAGCGGATCCCCCCGGTCTCGGCGTCGATCGAGGCCACGGCGCCGAGGTTGGTCTGGTAGTAGATGGTCGGCCCGTCGAGGGTCAGCAGGCGGTGGCCGACCTCCAGGCCGCCGCCGAGGAACGGGTCGACGTTGGCGTTGGCCTCGCAGACGTAGCGGACCCACCGGGTGGCGCCGGTCTCGGCGTCGAGGCAGACGACGTAGGTCGCCGTCATCTCGATCCGGTCGGTGATCGCGACGTAAACATTTTTGGCGTCGGCAATCGGCGACCCCTCGAAGACGGCGTTCCGGCTCCCCCCCTCGGCCCTCCGCTTGGGCAGGGCGATCTCCGACGCCTCGCGCTTCCAGAGCAGGTGCCCCTGCGCCGACCGGGAGATCGCCACGACCACGCTGGTCGAGGCCGCCCCCATGTTGAAGGCGACCCGGTTCCCCATCTGAGTCGAGGACGGCGGCTGGCCCATCCGCGCGTAGACCCGGTCGCCGAAGGCCGTCAGGGTGTAGCGGGCCAGGCCGGCCGAGCCCCGGCTGGCCATCGGCGAGCCCAGGAGGTCGGGGGTCCGCCAGGCGACCTCCACCGGGTTCGCCGCCGAGCCGGCGTGCTCGCCCGGCCGGCTGTTGAGTTGATAGGCGGTGATCTGCTTCTCGCCGTCGACGATCACCTGGTCCCCTACCACGATCGGATGGTAGGCCAGGAGCCGCTCGGGCGGGACCTGGGTCGCGGGGACCATCCCCATCCGCCCCCCCCGGAAGCCGCCGGACCGCGACGAGGCGATCGGGTCGAGCTCGGCCTGCCACTGGAGCGAGCCGACGTCGATCGAGCCGGGCGCGATCTTGTTCCGGGTCGGCGAGCCGGCGAAGGTCGGCCATCGGCCGTCGGCCTGCGTGGTCGGGACCAGCCGGTCGTCGCGGATCGCCTCGGCCAGGTCGACCGCCAGCGGACCCCGGCGGCCGGCGAACGGGCCGGCGGCCCCGGGGTACTCGGCCCCGAACGAGGTCAGCTCGGCGGGGGTCGGCGGATGGTCGCCGATCGCCGCGCGGCAAAGGATCTTCTTGGCGGCGACCCGGGCCAGGTCCACGCTCGGATCGGGGTGAACCAGCCCCAGCCCGCCCGGCCGGTCCGGCGCGAGCTGCGAGTAGGCCGAGATCGCCTCGGCGAAATTCCCGTCCTGGAACGCCAGGTCGCCCAGCAGCTCCAGCGCCTCGTCTCCCCACGACGAGCAGAACGCCTGGTCGACGACCCGTCGGAGGAGCGACCGATCGCGCGAGGCTGCCCCCTGGCGAAACCACCGCTCGGCCAGGGCGTCGACCCGGGCACGGTAGAGCGCCCGGGCCTCCGGCGGCATCGCCGCGATCCGCCGCTGGCACTCGCGGCGGGCGTTGACCGAGAGCCGCGAGTCCTCCGGCACGCCCCCAGGCTCGGCCGGGACGTCGACGACCTTGTCGCCGAACTGCCCGATCACCCGCTGATAGATGTCGACCGCCTCGGCGAAGCTGCCCGCCCGGGCGTGGTTCTCGGCGCTCCGGAGCAGGGCGTCGGCGGCGTGGCTGGTGTCGAAATAAACCTTGGTGCTGCTGGGCCGGGTCGCCGCCCGGAACTCCACCTGGCCCCGACAAGGCGGGCCGATCAGCGCGACCGCCGCCAGGGCGACCGCGGCCGGGATGACCCCCCGAAGCACCCGGCCCCTCACTCCAGCGCCGATGATCGCCATGACCTGATCCTCCATGCGGGGTCGGGCCAGGCGGGGGCCGACCTCGCAGGGACGGGGAAACGCGGGGACGGTCCCGGAGACCCAACCTGGCCGCTCGGCACCCGACCCCCGATCGAACCGGGAGGTCTCGACAACCCGCGAACGGATCAGGCGCCGAAATCCTTCATGCATTCCAAACCATAGAGACATCGCCCTGCAATGGCAAACGGAATACCAGGGAAGGTGAAAGGCGATTTTCCCCGAAATCCTGGGGCTTTCTCCAGGAATCGACCCGAAAGCAGCGACCAATCCCGGCAGCATCGCCACCGAACCAGGCAAAAAACTGCGGGCCGCCGCACATTAAGTCGTGATCAACGACTCGCCGCCCATCAATCTCCAACCAAACTCAACTCCAAGCCCGAGGAACAAGCAGGCCGCCGCGCCTCCGATGACAACGCCCATCGATTGCCGTGTTCTCGAATCCAGAGGAATTCGGAGTGACGGCCGGGCCGCCGGAGTTCCATTCCGACCCGGCCGTCCGGAGGATTACTTGGTGATCTTGACCTCGCCCACGTCGGCGACGCCGCCGGCCGGGACGTCGACGCTCATCCCCTTGTTGCCGCCGTCGGTGACATATCCCTTGGTCGACTGCCAGAGGACAAGTTGCTGCTTGCCGGCGGGAATGCCGGTGATCTCGAACGAGCCGTCGGGTTTGGTCACGGCCACGAGCGGGTGTTCGAGGACGAAGAAGTAGCCCTTCATCCAGGGATGGATGTCGCACTTGATCTCGATCGGCCTGCGTTCTTCCTTCTTGATGGGATAAGCCATCTTGCCGTTGGGGGCGAGCATCTGATTGACCGCGCCATTGTTGAAAGAGCTGAACCGGATGTTGTGGCCGACCGGGTCGCTCGACTTGAAGACGAGCTTCTGGTCCTTGTGGACGACGGTGGCGTAGGGGACGAACTCGCACTTGACCTGGTCGATCAAGACGTTCGGATTCTTCGCCAGCAGGGCCGCCTCGGCCGCGGAGTAGTCGCCGGCGGGCTTGACCAGGTAGGCGAACGCATCGGCGACGCCCTTGGTGGCGGGGTCGACGACGATGTCTTTGTTGAGGATCGGCTTGACCTTGCAGACGGCGTCCTTGACCTTGGGGTCGTCCTTGGCGACGTCGACCTTGGCCACGGGGACCGGGCCGGCGGCCCAGATGAGCTTGCCCTTGATGGTCCCGGTGGCCGACTGCGCGGGCGGAGGGCCGGCCTGGAGGGCGGGGGCCAGGGCCAGGAGGGTCGAGGCCGCCAGGGCGGCGGCCTTGCGCAGGCCGATCGGGCCGGTGAGGCGGGGCGCGTGGGAGAGTCGCATCGGGTCGGAATCCTTAGCGCGAGGCGGGTTGGCCGGTCTCCGGCGGCCCTCGGCGCCGCCGCCCGGAGCGGGGGTAGGACTTGTAGATTAACACGTGGCCGTCGGCGAGCGAAACGGGCGGCACCGACCGATTTCCGGCCCGCTCGGACCCCGACCGATGGCGATGGGGTCCGCCCGGTCAGCCCTGGGGTGCGTCCTTGGCGGGCTCGGCCGGGGGTGTCGCGGGTTTGGGGGACTCGGCCGGGGGCTTGGGGGTGATGAGCTCGGCGGTGTCGACCTCGGGCGTCTTGCCGCCGCAGCCGGCCGAGGCCGCCAGCGCCAGGACGGCCGCGATGCCGATCCCGGGGAGGACGTCGCACCTCGGGCCGCCCATCGGGCAGATCCCCAGCGCCGTGGTGGCGGCGACGCCGAGGCGGACGAGCAGGGCTTTCGGGGTCGGTCGGCGGGGCATCGGGGGGACTCCGAGGTTCGGTCGCGGCGGTCGGGCCGCTCAGCCCGAGTCGAAGACTTCCAGGTCGCTGGAGACTTCGTGGAGTCGGGCGGTGAGGTACGCCCGGATCTCCTCGCTGGTCTTGAGCTGGAGGATCTGGTGGGCGAACCGCTCGGCCTGGGTGGTGGTCACCGAGGACAGCAGCGCCTTGATCGTGGGGATGAAGGCCGGGCTCATGCTGAACCGGCGGAGGCCCATGCCGAAGAGGGCGAGGACCGACCGGGGCTGGCCGGCCATCTCGCCGCAGACGGTCACGGAGGTCCCGGTCCGCTGGCAGGCGTCGAGGACCATCTGGAGGACCCGGAAGATCGCCGGGCTCAGCGGCTCGCAGAGGTGGGCGACCTTGGGGTTGTCGCGATCGGCGGCCACGAGGTACTGGATCAGGTCGTTCGAGCCGATCGAGATGAAGTCGGTCTCGCGGAGGATCGCGTCGATGCAGACGGCGGCGGCGGGGACCTCGATCATCACGCCGGTCTTGACGTCCTCGCCGAAGGGGACCCCCTCGCGCCGGAGGTTCCGCCGGGTCTCCTCGACCAGCCGGTTGACGTGGCGGAGTTCTTCGAGGGTGGTGATCATCGGGAAGAGCATCGACACCTTGCCGTGCCGGCCGGCCCGGAGGATCGCGCGGATCTGCCTCTCGAAGAGCCTGGGGTGCTCGAAGGAGAGCCGGATCGAGCGCCAGCCCATGAACGGGTTGGCCTCGTTCCGGCGGCCGAGGTAGGGCACGGTCTTGTCGCCACCGAGGTCGAGGGTCCGGATGGTGACGATCCGGCCGGGCGAGTCCTCGATGATCTGGCGGTAGTGCTGGTACTGCTCCTCCTCGTCGGGCACGTCCTGGTGGGTGAGGAAGAGGTATTCGGTCCGGAACAGGCCGACGCCGGAGGCGCCCACCTTCTGCGCGGCCTGGGCGTCGGCCGGGTTGTTGATGTTGGCCAGGAGCTCGATCTGGGCGCCGTCGGCGCTGAGGGCGGGCTGGTCGCGGTTGAGGACCAGGCGGTCCTTGAGGTCGAAGAACTCGCGCTGCATCTTGCGGTAGGCGGAGGTGGTCTCGGCGTCGGGCCGGATCAGGACCAGGCCCTCGCGACCGTCGACGATGATCGGGTCGCCGGAGCGGACCTCGGCGGTGATCCCGACGACGCCGGAGACGGCGGGGATCCCCCGGCTCCGGGCCAGGATCGCGGCGTGGCTGGTCCCGCCGCCGGTCTCGGTGACGATCCCGGCGATGGCCAGGCTCCCCAGGCTCATGGCCTGGCTCGGGAGGATCTCGTGGGCCACCAGGATCACCGGCTCGTCGCCGTGGACGCCCCGGGCGATATGCTGGACGCCGGAGGGGGCCGGCGCGGTCAGGTGCGACCCGATCCGCGAGATGACGTCGCGGAGGTCGGCCACGCGCTCGCGGAAGTAATCCTGCTCGATCCGGGCGAAGCTGGCGGCATAGCCCTGCAAAACCACCTGGACCGCCGAGAGCGCCGTCAGCCGCTGCGACTCGATCAGGCCGCGGACCTTGGCCAGCATCCCCTCATCGTTGACGATCTGGAGGTGCGACTTGAAGATGTCGGCCTCGGCCGGGCCGAGCTGCTCGGCCACCTTCAGGACGATCGCCTCCAGCTCGGTCGCCGAGATCGCCACGGCGCGGTCGAACCGCTCGACTTCGGCGGCGACGAGGTTGGGGTCGGCCAGGATTTGCGGCTCGACGGGGCCGAAGATCGAGTCGACCCGATGGGCGACCCCCACGACCACACCCGGGCTGACCGCGACTCCTTTATGCATAAGACGCACAGTCTAGCAAGAAGGACCCAGCGGATACAAATCGGAATCGCGGCCCCGGGCGACGGCCGGGCGATCACCCCGGGGGCGGTGGCCCCGCCGCCGCGGTCCTCGGGGGGGAATGCCTCGGCGGAAAGCAAGCCGGGCCTGGCGACCGGGCCTCGCCCCGGATCCGGAGGAATCGCCGCGAAAGGCGGTTAACGGGCGACTCCCAAATACGATAGTCTTCAGAGGACATGGCGATGGCGGGCATCCGGGCGATTGGTTTCGTCTTTGCCGGGTGGGTTCGGGCGGGCGTCCGTCCGATTGGCTTCGTCTTTCCCGGGCGAGGTGGGGCGACCTGGCCTCGGATTGGCTTCGTCTTGCCGGGACCTCGGACCCCATTGGGTTCGTCTTGCCGGAACCCGCTCGGGAGATTGGCTTCGTCTTTCCCCGGCCGGGCCGGAATTTCGATCCGCTTGAGCCTGAAGTGGTTGCGACGAGAATGGCTTCGTGTTTCCGGGAAGGGAGAATGGCGATGGGGGGATATGGGCCGCCGCTCGACCGGCTCCTGACGATCCGCGAGGAGCCGGGGTCTGGGTTCGTCTGGAACGATTACCTCGCGCTGGGGATCGGCCCGGAGCACGTCCCGGACCTGATCCGGATGGCGACCGACCCGGATCTGTACGAAGCCAGCTCCCAAAGCCCGGAGGTCTGGGCCCCCGTCCATGCGTGGAGGGCGCTCGGGCAACTCCGGGCCGAGGCCGCCGCCGCCCCGCTCATGGAGATCCTGTTCCACAGATCCGAGAACGAGAGCGACGACTGGGCGAGCGAAAACCTGCCGACCGCCCTGGGGATGATTGGCCCGGTGGCGATCTCGGCCGCGGCAGCCATCTTCGAAGACGAATCGAGGGGGAGATTTACGAGGATCGACGCCGCCCGGGTCCTCAGCGCGATCGGTCTCGAGCACCCGGAGGCCCGAGACCAGTGCGTCGCCACCCTCTCGCGGAGCCTGGAGCGGGCCGAGTGGCACGACCTGGCCCTGAACGGCTTCGTCGTCAGCGAACTGATTGCCCTGGATGCGAAGGAGGCGGCCGGGGTCATCGAGCGGGCGTACGCTGGTGACTTCGTCGACGACTCGATCTCCGGGTCCTGGCACGACGTCTGGCACGACCTCGACCTGGAGGGGGAGCCGCCGCCCCGGACCGAGAGGAAGCACCGGCCCGACTTCGGCCTGCTCCCCAACCTCCTCGATGCGTTCGAGCTCTATGAGAATGAGCCGCCCCCTCCCTCCGACTCCCCCGGCGGCTGGCAGCCGGTCGAGGTCCGGACGCCGGAGGAGCGGAAGGATCGGAACAAGGCCCGTCAGAAGCTGGAGCAGAAGGTCAAGGGCAAGAAAGGCAAGAAGCGTTGACCGGGGCCCGGGGCGTCGCCCCGTCGGCCCGATCCCCGATCTTCAGAGTAGGGCCGAGCCGCCCCCCGCGCCGTGATCCGACCGTCAAGAGGCCCCCGATGCACCCCCCGAGCCGGATTTCCCCCGCGCCCCGAGCCCTGTTCGCCCTGATCGCGCTGGCCCTCTCGGCCGCCGAGCCCCCGCAGTCGCAGCTTTCGGCGAAGTGGCTCGGGCAGGATGGACACGACCTGGTCGGCGGCAAACCGGGCCCGTCCAAGAGCGACTACCAGGATATCCATTTCGCGGTCCGGGGGATCCCGGCCAACCGCAAGGTCGTCGAGACGATCGTCCGGGGCTTCGGCGGGGGCGAGTGGAAGTCGTCGAGCAAGGACAACGCCTCGGCCCTCCTGGTCCGGAAGGGGATGGCGACCTCGGGCGAGGTCTACGTCGAGCCTTATCAGCGCGAGTCCGGCCGCGAATTCGAGATCCACCTGATCTACGATAACGGGGTCGAGCAGGTCGCCGTCTTCGCCGGGGGCAAGGCCGACCCCAACCGCCGGGCCCCGGGCGCGGGGATCGAGGCGAAGTGGGCCGGCCAGGACGGCCAGGATCGGACCGGGACAAGCCCGAACCCCGGCCCGGATGGGTCCGAGGACGCCCACCTCTCGCTCACCCGGCTCTCGGCCAAGCCGGAGATCAAGGCCGTCGCCATCGAAGGGCCGGGCGGCCTGGCCTGGGCCGTCGGACACAACCCCAAGGGGCACCCCGCCGCCGAGCTGGCCCGATCCGCCGACGACCGGACCCGGGCCGAACTCTACTTCGCGCCCGGCGTCGACCTCGCCGGCAAGTCGCTCCAGGTGACGGTCACCTACGGCGACGACCGGACCGACGTCACCTCGGTGGCGGCGGGCAAGTGCAACCCGGCCAAGCCGGCGGCCCGGACGCCCGCGACCGCCCCAGCTCCCGGCACCGCGACCTCGACCGCGAAATGGCTTGGCCAGGATGGGGTCGAGATCAACCCCGGCGACGTCCACGTCGCGCTCGAAGGGCTGGCCCCGGGGCGGTCGATCGTCGCCGCCGCCTTGAGCGATTCCGTGGTCGGGACCTGGGTCTTCAAGTCGGGCGAGAAGGTCAAGTTCGACGCCGGGCAGGTGACCGACCGGCTCCACGTCCGGAGAATCTCGCCGACCCGGGGCGACCTCGTCTTCCCGCCGATCCGCGACGAGTCGGGCGCGACCATGACCCTTCGCCTGCTCGACCAGTCGGGCCGCGAGGAGGTCATCCGGTTCCCCGGCGGCAAGGCCGAGATCGACCGGCGGGCCCCCCCCCTCCCCCCGGGGGCCGTCACCGCCAAGCCCGGCGACGACCTGAACGACCTGGCCGGCAAGTACGGGACGATCAGGCTCGCCAAAGGGATTTATCCCCTCTCCAGGCCCCTCGTCCTGGTCCGCCCGACCCGGATCTCCGGCGAGGCCGGGGCGACCTTGCAATTCGCCCAGGCCCCGGGCGAGCCGAAATGGACGGCCGCCATCAAGGTCCACGCCGGCGGGACGACCCTGGAAGGCTTCGCCGTCCGGTTCGCCGGGCCGGTCCGCTGGGACCAGGAGGTCAGCTTCGGCCCGGCGGTGATCGGCACCACCGACGACCGCGACCACGTCCCCCACGACCCCAAGTTCAAGCTCCACCTGAGCCGGCTCGACCTCGAAGGGCCGCCCCCCTCGGCCGACTGGGAAGAGGCCACCCACCTGATCCGGGTGATCTCCGCCCTGAGCGGCCGGATCGAGCGGAACACGCTCCGGGGGGGCTCGGTGGTCTTCACCAACGGGCCCTGGTCGATCGCCGAGAACCTCTACAAGGGCACGCCCCCCAAGACTCTCTGCAACGGAGCCTTCGCGGGCCGGTATACCCACGACGTCATCATCTCGGGCAACAAGGCCCGCCCCGAGGGCCCCTCGGGCAAGACCTGGCGGTTCCTGGTCCTCACCCAGCGCGGGATGTCCGACACGGTCCGGGGGAACGTCGTCGAGGGTGGGATCGGCCCCCGCGAAGACGACCCCAAGCCGCACCCGAACGCCCCCGAGGTGATGCTCACCGAGGCGTACCGGCTCCATTTCGAGGGGAAGCCGGCGTCGATCTCGGCCGACGGCCGGCTCCTGACGATCCCCACCCCGCAGGGCGGAGGGGCGTCGACCGGCGACGCCGTGGCCATCCTCTCGGGGCCGGAGGCCGGCCAGTGGCGGACGGTCGCTCAGGCACTCGGCTCCCAGTCTTACCTGCTCGACGAGCCGATCTCCAAGAACACCGATGCCGTCTCGATCGCGACCGGCTTCGTCCGCGAGACCTTCGAGGCAAACACCGTCGACTGCCGGGGGAGCGGGATCGCGGCCGACCTCGTCCTGGCCGGCAACCTCTTCGGCGTCCGGGTCATCAACAACCGCTTCGTCGGCGGCGGCGAGTCGATCCGGCTCCTGGCCACCCCGACCGAAGAGCCGGTCCATTGGGGCTGGTCGCACGCCCCGTTCCTGGGCGGGGTCTTCCGGGGGAACACGCTGGAGGACGCCCCCGGCGGGGGGATCGGCGTCGAGCATGGGAGCGAGATCCGGTCGAACCGGGGGCGGGTCTACATGACCCTCGACTTCCAGGACAACACGCTCCGATGGACCAGGTCGACCGCCAAGCCCCCCCGGCTCCGGTTCGGCTTCGGGCCCTCCATCGACCCCAGGGAACTGGTCCTGACCGAAGGGGGGACGGTGATCGAAGGGGCCCCGCCCGAGGCCGCCTGGGTCCACGCCGCGACCGTCAACGGCCGGGTCGTCCAGGAAGCCCCCCTGAAGTCCGCCGGGAACGCTGGCGCCCCGGAGCCGGCGCGGCGAAAATAACACGATAACACAATGGCATACGATCCAATATCAGATTTTAAATTTCAAATCACATGAACATCGTTAATCAACTTAGAGGCTATCCAGGATCGGAAATGGTGGATGGTCAATGGGCAATGATCAACAAGCGGGACGGCATACGATGCCGATGATGAGGAAATCTCCGGAAATTTTTCACCCATCAACCATCGTCCATTAGCCATCACTCATTGCCAGGTCAAGGATATGCTTCCGGATAGCCTCTCAGCAGAAGACTTACCGAGAAGCCCTGTTCTCTGGCTTCGCGGCGACGGTCCCGGACCCGGCGGGGACGAGGCCGATCCCGCCGACCCAGAGGCTGAACGGGGTGTGGTCGGCGGCGATGATCCCGGGCTCGCGGCGCGAGGGCTTGTCGGCCCCTTCGGTCGCGATGGTCAGCTCCTGGAGGCCAGCCGGGAGGGTGAACGGCGGCGAGGTCAGCGGCAGGCTCCCGGCCGCCCTGGCCTCCCAGAGCGCCAGGACCCGTCCGCCCGAACGGAGGGTGACGGCCCGATCCTTCTTGTTCGCGGCGGCCTGGAGGGTGATCGCCAGGGGCTGGTCGGGCGTCGGGTTGTAAACGACCACCCGCGCGGTCGGGCCGACCATGCACGCCCGCCGGTCCTGCCGGACCACCCGGTCGCCCCAGCCATCGGCGTAGAGGAAAACGGGCTTGGAGGGAGGTGCCATCTTCTCGCGGTCGTAGACGGCCGTGTCGGCGTCCTCGAAGACCTTGGCGTCCGCGAGCAGGGATTTGAGCCGGTCGAGATGAACGACGAACTCGGGGAACGAGCCGGGCCGCTGGTGGACCACGACGTACCGGAGGCCGTGGACCTTGAGGTAGAGCCAGACGTACGAGCGGAAATCGACCCCCTGGGCCAGCTCGATCGTCTCCGACTCGGGCGCGATCGGGTAGAAAGGGCTGGCGAGCTTGAAGGCGTCGAACGGTGAGTTGAAGTAGAGCAGGTTGTCATATTTGACGTTGAGGAACGCCGTGTAGCCCGCCGAGGTCTTGCCGCCGTGGAGCGACTGCCAGTACGAGCAGAGCGAGGGGAGCTGGAACGCCCCCGAGTTGAACTGGGGGGCGTCGAGGAAGGTGGCGTCGGGATCGAGCTTCCGGATCGCTCCGTAGCAGGCGGGCATGGGGGGGACGTCGATCGTCCGGTAGGGCACGGTGCTCAGGTCCAGCAGCGCCAGGGCCGTGATCCCTCCGAAGGCCGCCACCCGCGCCGGGCCGACCGGGAGCCTGGCCAGGAGGTCCCGGAGCCCCGCCGCCGCGACCACCGCCGCCGCGACCCCGGCGAACAGGTTGAACCGCGCGGGGACCCGGATCATCCGGAAGCCCACGAAGGACTTCTTGAGCCAGTACGCCGGGAGGCTGAAGTCGAGCCCACCGACCCGGGCGTGGGCCCCCAGCGAGAGGACCAGGAGCAGGCCGAACATCGCCCACCAGTAGGCCCCCCGGTCGAAACGGACCCGGCGGGCCGCCGCGTAGAGGATCAAGGCGATCGTGACCATCCCCAGGTACGACGGGACCGAGCCAGGGTCGGCCAGGACGTTGGTGTCGAAGGGGAACGCCCGGCTCAGCCAGTGGTTCGGCGACGGGACCAGGTAGCCCCAGAGCGGAGCCCGACAGATCCAGAACTCCGCATCGGGCCGGGCCATCGAGTATCCATGCGTCAGCGCCCAGATCTGGTTCGCGAACAGGAGGACCAGCGCCGGCGCCGTCAGCCCGACGAAGGCCGCGAACCAGCCGGACCGGGCCCGGAGCCACGGGACGATCCCCGATCGCCCGGCCCCGATCGCCCGCCAGGCGACGTAGAGCGAGGCGGGGAAGATGGCGAAGATGCCGAAGTAAGG
>JAABUP010005606.1_pt1 | contig 18840 bp, 26 predicted proteins | sample 5559201 | NCBI WGS metagenome assembly JAABUP01 (sample SAMN10711887, study PRJNA513373) | rock metagenome | isolation source: Antarctica rocks | place: Antarctica
GAACTTCGTACCCTCAAGATGGTCCTCTACAGAAATTGACTGCTGCGATACCTTCATTGACATCATGACAGTCCAGATGTGATACTATAAGAATTTCAGAACCGTAACGCTGGCCGTAACGCTGGCCTCCAAGCTTGCTAGGGATGCGAGTTCTGGCTGTCGTGACAAAAGTTCTATCGGCATCTTCCCTGGTGCCTGCTCCTGGTATTGGTAACTATCCGCACAGAGTTGACTTCATCACCTTCGTGTATTGTGAGTTGCGCGACTAGCCTCGTACAAGTCCCTGCATATCACAGACGTTCACATTCAAAGCCAGTCAGTATTTGGTTCCGTGCCAGTGCAGTGGGGCTGATCAAATAGTTTGGTAGCTGTGGATGGGTTTGCGAGGCTGCTCACTACATTCAGCATGCCCACAAATAAGGACCCGCTCAGCTGCCGCCCCGTTATGGCTGTCACGCATGCAGTCGCCACACATTTCCATCCGGCGCCGAGCTAATCTAGCACAGTTGTGTTCAAGCCAACGAGAAACCAACAACAAGTCAGCTGTGAAAGCATCTGCAGCGACCGCGTCACCTAGCCGCGTCAAAAGTCCTGATCAGGACTCTTTTATACTTTCGACTGTTTCCGAGATAGACAAAGACGACAGCAATGCCTTTGCCGATAGAATCTCCGATCAGTCAGGCCCTGGAGCGCCCAGCAGAACCAGTGACGACTCATCCGGGTCTCAATTCTGGCAAGAGCTGCTTAGCTCTCCAGAACCAGAAATGTTTGGCCACAGAGCAAAGAGCGCTTCAGACGCTGCTGTGCTTCGGCGCAAAGGGCATCTGAAGGAGCAAGACAAGATGATAGAATTCCTCCTTGCAATGCACCACACTCACACCAGCGAAGAGGCCATGCAGAAGATGGAGCGTTGGATTATGGAACACAGGCAGGAGCCTCGGCACAGCAGATTGAGGAAAATGGTGCCTAGCATTGGCTCATTCTTCACCCCCTTGAAGCTGGTTGAAGCCTTCAGCGAGTTTGATCAATTCTTTGCATTGTCGAGGCGAAAGTATGTATCGCCCAACTTTGCAGAGATAAGACATATTTTGAACATAGCTCAGGTGAGTGTCACATCCAATTTTGCAGGACTGCATACAAAGCTGCATTGGTGACAAACACATAGCTCCAGGCATGGACAAGCTTATGTGTAGCTAGCCGCACCAAGCTAGCCAATTTGATCACTCTTGCACTGAAGCCATGATCAATTGCCATCTGCTTTTGCACAGTGATGAAGCACAATGCACTACATGCGAACATGCCCAACAAACAATCCCTAGGCTGTCAACTTGTTTGCCATGTCCTCTACGAGTTATATTGCAGCTCAAGCACAATGCTTCATGACAGGTACATTCCTCAGCAGCAGGCTTGAAGCTAATCACCTTTGATGCTGATGGCACACTATATGCTGACGGCGCTCACATGGAGCATGACAGCAAGATGATTGGCCACATCATCAACCTCATGCGTAGTAATGTGCACGTGGCCATTGTGACGGCTGCCGGTTATCCTGGTCAAGCTGACAAGTTTGAGCAGAGGGTTGCTGGTCTGACTGCCACCTTCAGGAAGCTGCATCTCCCACAGCATATCATGGACAGGCAAGGCCATGTTTCTTGAAGCACCTCATGTTATGTTTGCGGATGTTGCAAGAATGCATGCAGACTCCATTTGAGACTTGTGGTGAGGTGTTGTGAGGAGTTGTCAATTTCGGCCATCCTTGAGCTTGACATCTTCTTCTTTAGGCCTTGACAGCATACTGCATGCAATCAGTCTACAGACGCCACTTTACTCAGACTCCGCACTGCACAGAGTCAATTGAAGCATCACTGCAACTGATACATGACACTCATTGGCACAGAACTTCAACAAATGTGCTGTATGATGGGCACTTCAAATTGTGATACAGTCACCTCCAATTGGTTGCAGTTGCAGACTCTCCATATGCATATTGTGCTGCAAGATCTGTGACCAATGAAGTCTGCAGGTTTCATATCATGGGTGGTGAGTGCAACTACTTGCTGCGGCTGAGTCCCACCACAAAGCAGCTGGAGTTTGTGCCGGACCATGAGTGGAAGACACCTTGCATGCAGGCCTGGCAAGAAGAAGACATCAAGTATGTGCTGAAAGAAGCCGAGAAACTGCTCCTGGACACCGCCTACAGGCTGCGCTTGCCAGTCAAGGTATGTTTGCCACAGCTGTAAAGGCCTGGCACATAGACTTGAAGACACTAAGATGGCAAACAAGAGGAAACTCAATACTTGCCACATTCTTTTGGTGATCAATACAAGCATCAGCATCATGGTGCAGGTCAAAGCTGTTCCACAAGCTGTGAATGTCAGTCAAGACCTTATAACACATATCTCATCCAAGCTGACGGTGATGGTCAATGCAGCTGCGCAAATTGTCTCATGACTTTTGCTACTTTCAGCACTTTGTGCCTGGCGTACAAACTCAGATGTTGAGGTTTCAGGCTAAGCCAGCATTTCCTTTCTTGGTGCAGAACATCATCAGGAAGGAGAGGGCAGTGGGGCTGATCCCAGGAGCCCCTACCATCTATGAGGTCCTAGAGGAGCTAGCAATCACAGTGCAGCAGCAGCTGGTGGATGCACCCCTGCCCTTCTGTGCCTTCAATGGTGGAGGGGATGTCTTTGTGGACGTGGGCAACAAGAGCCTTGGCCTGGAGGCTCTCATGCAGTACCTCAAATTCAATCCAAGCCAGGTGCAGCTGCCCTTCACATTGTCGCACTGTACTCTGAAGTCATGCAAATATGTGATGTGCAGAGATGCGCACAGGGGTCTGATGCAGTGTCAGCAGGTGCAAAGCACAGTTGCTGCTACAAAGCTTGTGACATGGCTAAGTGTGCATTGCCTCGGGACATTGTATAGATGAGCACTCCCTCAGCACGCCTTATGATGTGTGTGCAGCCAGTTTGCATATACAGGACAAGCTGAATGCATGTGATGCATTCTGGTTGTGCAGGGACTGCATGTTGGGGACAGATTCACAGAGAGTGGCAATGATTCAGCCACCCGTGACTGCTGCTCGATCTTGTGGGTAGCCAACCCTGAGGAGACTGATTTTTTAGTGAGCATGCTGCTCAAGGACATCAGAGCCTCCAGAGCTCAGCCCTATATTGAGTGAGATCTTTTGAGACATGTGCAGCAAGCACGGGATTGACAGCTTTACAGATCAGCAAGGATCATTTAGGAAGTATCTGAATTGTATACTATCACACGGCCTACAAAATGTTACTGTGAACGATTAGTCAGGTCGAGATTCTTGTTTGTAGAGTGTCAGATACAATCTGTGAAACGTTTTTTTTGGCAGCTTTGCTATCTGCAGGTCTTCATGAATGTCAAGCAAAGTGGACACTTCAACCAGAAACAGCCGCTAGCAGCCCTCTCAAGCAGCAATCTTATTTGTGATGCTGTGCTTTTGTGACAAGCTTTGTTGTCAGACCTCATAAGCATGGTATGTGCCTCTTCCCACAACAAGGACTCTGACTTCTGTGTCTTGTGAAACGTACACTGTTGTTGCTAGCGTTATTTGGACTGACTCTACAGCTACTGAAAGCATGCATGTCAAAGCACAGGTCAGTTTGCTAGCTTGAAGGCTGCTCTCCCACACCTCCAGCCACTCTATGGACCTGCCTGGCAACATCAAGCGCCAGTTTGTCTGCTGCCTCCTGAGTTGTGGCTTCAGCATACACCCTCACCACGTCCTCAGTCCCACTGGGCCGCACAAAGGCTCGCCCAGCTGGAATCCCTGCACACACACGAACAGCTGTGCTCTCCCCTTCTGCATGTGACTGGCTTTGGCCTACAGCAGTGGTGACAGCTTGCACATGCGCTCACAGGGAAACAATAGCTTGCACACATGCTCGTAGAAAAGAAACACAAGCACCTGCACTCATTGTGAGACACTGCTCCTGTACGTTTTGTAGAAGCAGGCACATGCCTCTGTTACTCTTCATTTGCTCCAAGCTCACAACTTCAGCTACACACATATAAATCAGACGCCCATGTCCAGTGCACGATCAAACTCCTCTGTGACGCACAAATGGACGTTCCAGTTCATGCAGCAATGTAGTCAGCAAATCCACTGCATCACTGTTCAGTCATACGCTGTGTGAGCCATGTCTGTGCTAATCGAAGCCTTTGACTAGACAGTTGGCTTTACCTGCAACTGCATGGTCTATGAGGGCCTGCAGGCCAGCAGGAGCCGCCACCTGCGTCTCAGCATTAATGGTGCTGATCACGCTACGATTGGCCACCAGCACCTTGCTCTGCCTACTGGGCAGATCCTGGTACAGCTGTCCCCATTCTTGAAGGCCCCACTGCCGCCGCCGAAGGGCAGCTTCCACCATCAACACCCCTGAAAGGGCATCCCCAACTGCCTGTAGGCACCCCCAGTGACCTCCAGTGATGGACAGACAAGATGTGAGGTTTTGGTCAGGATGCATGTCACCCGACTCATGACTTCCTTGGGTTGACTCAACATTGTGACTGTAAGCCACATTGCGTAAGCCAGTGGGCAACTTCAGCTGCTGTCATTCAGCGAAGCAGGTAGTCTGCTGGTGATGTGCATTGTCGCATCATGCTTGTAGGCAAAACAGCAAACTGGACAGTGAAGATAGGTGTGACAGTGAAGATAGGTGTGTACAACTGCAATTCTCTTTAGACAGCTGTTGCTTTGCAGCCCAGGGCAAGATATGGTACAGAAGAGGGTTGTGCACCAGATCCACACCTGATTGATGAGCTGACTCAGGGCTATAAGGTCTCTTGCTGCCTTACTCTGGCCTTGTATCTGCAGCACTACTCACTCATCAGTGACTTGATCACATCTGGACTACACCTTCATGTCCAGGCTTCATGTCTTTGTACTGCAAAGTTTGGCATCATGCAAGCAGCATGCATCAGCCAGGCATCATAGGTGTACAGCTATGATAGCAGCACCCACAAGCAAAGATGCAAACACAAGGTTGGGGCTGTGCGTACAAGCATTGCTGCTCTGCTGCACTCACATCGCGTTCCTTGGAGCAGTCATGCTGGCATCAAGCCACAAAAGCAGCAAGACGTGTATCTGGCAACATACAGACGCACTCACGCACAAACATGGATCACATACCATGTCACAAACAAAGGCACACACCCACACACATACAGAGACAAGCCCACCTGTCAGCCTTGACATCAGCTTGCTCAAGGCGCTGATTAAGTTCCTGGCGCCGCTTGAGCAGGTTGCTGTTCAGCACATCCTCCAGCTCTGTGACTCGCGCCTCCTCCTCCATACGCTGTGCACTCAGCCTCACCACCTCCTCCTGCGCATGCATCAGTCCCACCTTGCTCTGTTGATCGTGACAGAGGTACATGCGACATGACAGACACAACTTGATGTATGTAGCTCTCCTCAAGCAGATGTAGTGAAGAGCCGCTTTGCTGTGCTGCTTTGCATGATCAGGACTGCAGGTGGTCAAGTTGCAGGGATTCATAAATGAGCAGTATGTTTTGACCCACATGTGCTGGTGGGCTTTCAGCATCAGCACGGGGCATCGCAGACCTGATCAGTGCACTTGTTGCAGGGATACTGAGCTGCACTGGTAGCCATTCTGTGACTATGATGAAGATGACACAGGCTGGGCTATGTGAAGCAGAAGACAGCTGCCAGGCGGCCATTTTGCATTTCATGTAATCCCTGCTGTGATGTAGCTTTTACCCCAAGACATGTGATGATGATGTTGATGGTGACAGGAATCACAGCACTATATAGCAGCTAACCAACCTGCAGCTGCTTGAGCCTTGGAGTAAGGTCAGCAAGTTCCTGCCTTTCCACAGCAGACAGGTGGTTGTGCAGCTCGGTATGCAGCTCGGCCTGATGCTCCTGTACGTTCTGCTTCAGCTCCTGTATGTTGACCTCAACCGTCTGCAGCCGCGTCTCCTTCTGCTCCAGCTGCTTGCGCAAGCTGCTCTCCTGCTGAGTCAGGCTTGCCAGGTCGCTTTCTAGCTGTGCTATGCCCTCTCTACAAGCAACAGACAGCCGTAAGCAGCTGCAGAGTTGTAGTGGATGTGATGATGAGCAGCCACAAATTAGATCCATTTTGGTTCCTGCAACATTCCAGCTGCTTGTCAAAGCTGCGCTCCTGCTGAGTCAGGCTTTTCAGGTCACTTTCCAGCTCTGCTCTGCCAACCCTGCAAGCAACAGACAGCCATGGGCAGCCACACGGCTGGAGTGACAAAGTCCATGGTATAAAAAACAGTGTAGCTGTGCTATGCATGTCTTGTGTGGAGCTGGAAATGACAAAGCCTGTGGTTGCTCAACCCTCTGGGTGAACTGATTTGGGATGCTGGCCGCCTGCTTGCAAGCTATGTCATACAACTGTTACACTTACAAATACACCTTGATTACGGCAGAAAGCAGGATCTGATAACAACTAGGGCCTGCGCTGATGAGGCCACTGTGGCAGCTTGGGTACAACAGCACAGTGTTGGCAAAGAAGCTGCCCAACACAGCATCTCATTCAGCCCACACTGGCCAAGACTGTCAGAACAGAAAGCTAATATCTGAGTGCTCAAAATATACCAAAGTCACATCAGATGCCTGCAGGACCCACAAATTGCATACAGCATATCCAGAAACCTACAAGAGCCGATGCCCCCTCATGGGGTAGGGCCTTAGCCTTGGCAGGAATGTAAATCTATGCCGGCAACCATCGGGGTATGCCATGTACAATAGGCCAATCAGGACTAAATCGAAATCCAGAAACCTGCTCAACATGGGCAATAATGGATTGTTGAAGGCCATTTTGTTCTGTTCTGATTGTCAGGACTACGTGACCTAGGCAATGTGAGCATGCAGTGCAACAGCAGAGTGGGTTACTTGAGGTAGTGCTGCTTGGGCTCCAGGCGCTGCACTTCTGTCAAGATGGCATTCAGGTCATTCTCCACTTGCATGGCCTGGGCCTCGCGTTTCTCTGCGCCACCATTTGCCTTGTCCACCTGCTCTTGCAGGTCTTTGATGGCCTTCATCAAGTCCAGCCTTGACCTGTGTTGAGCACGCAGTGCTCGGCACTCAGTGCTCAGCTGACGCAGCAGCAAGTCATGTGGGCAAACCCTACAAGGTCCAAATAGTACTGCACGCTTGCATGTGCATTGCTGTCCATGGCTAGCTGAGTGCTGGCGCAAAGCTGCTCTCGTAACAAGAGATCAAACAGGCTTTTGCACGGTTGGGTTACGAGCGATGTCCATGCAGCTGCAGAAACACATCAACACACATGATTGATGGTACACTGACTGCCAGAACAGGGCTTCATACAGGGATCTATTCAGGACTGCACATACCTTTGGGAAGACACATATTTAATGAATGAATGAAGGCAAATCGGCATTCTCGAAATCAAGAAAACTATCAGAGGCTCCCTATGAAGGCAACCTACGACAGGAGGAGGCATGAAGCAGCAGAAACGGCCACCCAGTCTATAAGGTGAGTATCTTGACAAGATACGCTGCACAGCACACACCTGCTGACGTCGTGGAAGCCTCCTTTGAAGACCCCCTTCTTGCTGACCTGGGTCCCCTCCATGGTCACCCCGTCCAGGTTGTCCCGGTGTGCCACCTTGTTGGCCACATCCACATCCTTGCACACCATGGTCCTGCCAAACACCTGCACATGCGCTGCCCATATCACCCGCATACACATGCATGCATGCCAGGCAGATGATATTTGCTATTGTATCGTTGCATGCTATGGCCTTGCCAAACACCTACACATGCACAGCTGATATCACACTGATACTCGAGCATGCATGACAGACAGTCAAGCATGGCTGTCTACATCCCTGCATGCTATAATAATAAAAATAATAAAAAATAATACTAACAACCAAACTGTAGGTTGAGCCAACAGGCATCAGGTGCGTGCAGCGCAAGTCAGCTTCCTCTAGACAGCCTTGTTCTGAGCGTCTGTTACAATTTTGCGTGCTATGGCTTTGCCAAGAGCCTGCAGATGTGCTGCCTTCATAGTTACGACATGCATGCGTGCATGCACAGAAGACAGTTCAGCAGTGGTGTCTGCTGTTGTTGCTGCGTTTGCATCCTTGCATACTACGGGCTTGCCTCAAACCTACCAGGCGTAAACGCGTTCTCAGCATGGGATGATGATGATGACACATTCTCAGCATGGGACTGCAACGCATCTGCATAAGGTAGAATAGAGTGTAGGTGTTACTCAAACCACATGCTTGCTGAGCAAGTCACCAGCCAGATGCATGGTCATAACAGCTACACAGTCAGCTAATATGCTATCACAACACACCTGCAACAACTTCTGATCAAGCTTCTGCACGCCAAGCAGGTTGCACAAACAGGCTGCCCCTGAAGCTGAGGGCAGTTGGCCACAGGCAGCTGACAATACATGCTGCTTCGTGCCTGCCATGATGAGCCCACTCACCTGCTTCATTGCTGGTGCAAACTTGGAGTTGAACTTCAGCAGCTTGAGCATTGGCACAGCATCAGTGCCATGATCAGGGTAGTTCACATCAGAGGGCTTGATTCTATTCAGTGGCAGGAAGGTGGCTCGCCCCATCTTGTCCCGCGTGAGCACTTCTACTATTTTGGTAGCCACGGTGTCATTGTCTACCACTACGTGGAAGAGCTGATTGCCTCCAGTCTCCTCTACAGCTGTGTGCAGATTTGACTTGCAGCTCAGCAGCTCTAGCAACACTCCATGAACACCCCTGCAAACAGAGTTGGGAGAGTTTCCACAGGTCAGATTGGGCCGCAATTGCAAAAAGAATGAAAACGCGGCCATGCTGAGTCGCGTTTATATCAATGCACTGCAGACACAGACACCGACACAGACACACACACACACAGCAAGCCAGCAGTCTTATACCCATCCCACCCTGAACCATGAATGGTCTAGCTACCTAGGCTACATGGACATTGTCACGGATGTGAAATACACCAATGCACCAGCCATCAAACGTGAATGCAGCATCATCTTCAGGAAAGCACTCACTGTAAGGTAAGGAAAGCACAGCGCTACAGCAGCCGTGGTGTCAGTATTACGTCACATACTAGGCAAGCACTCACTGTATGTTGTGTGTGCGAGTGACTTGCTTCACAGCCTGCAGGCCTCTGTTGATGTCCCTGGCAATGGCATTCTCCAGCCGCCGCTCCTTCTGTAACAGCTCAGCCCTCAGCTCATCAGTTTGCCTGCACCATGTTTGTGCACAGGAGGTGTTGCCTGCTTGTTTGGTAAGAAGTGCTCCCTTCTACTGGAAACAAAGAGCTGGGTCTGCTATGTATACCACATGGCAGCAAGCCTAGCAACATCCATACATCATAGTGTTGTTGAAGGTTGACATTGACCAGGCCATGGCATACAGGGCAGAGCTTGCTGGGTCACCAGGACCACTCACGATGCGCGTCCCATGAAGTCAACAGGTCCTCAGCTTGACCAAGAGCAACAAGCTGGACTTGAGCTTTCCAAGCCCATCTATCATGTAATGCTTGCAGATGCATCTTAGCAGTTGTGTGCGTGAGCTAACAAGGCTTGTAGGGAGTGGCTTCTGGCAGCAGTGCCCAAGCTGTTTGTACCTGCGTACACTGTCTTCCTGGCTCCAGATCTCTTTCTTCTCATTCTGCAGGCTGTTTCTGCGCTCATGCAGCTCATTCTGCTCCCTGCGTCAGACAGGCACAACACCAGTCACAACATCAACTGGCCTTAACACAGCACAACATACTCAGCTTGCTGGAAGATGACCAAACAACATCATGCATTGCATGTACAAACTGCAATGACTGCCATTCAGACCGCTACTTTGTAGAAGCTGCATGCAGAACTTTGCCGCTGCTTGGTCACACTCCCTTTGGGTTGTACATGCCAAGGCGAAATTCAAGCAGGGGTGTTGCTCGAAGTCTCACCTGTCACAGCGATTGAGGTTGTCCTTACGCTGCTTGATGGCAGCCTGCTGGTTGCCGATCTCCTGAGACTTGTCCATGCAAGCTGAGCTGAGCTGCACCAACTCAGTTTGCAGAGTTTGTGTGTAGTCTTGCTGCTTGTTCAGGGTCTCCTGCAGCTGCTGGACCTCTGCATTGAGTGAGTCATCTCGCTCCTTCCTGGAGCTCCACTTTTTGCCCTGCTTCCCATGAAGAGACTGCGAGCCATCATACAGGGGTCGCTATGCAGTGTTGCATGTCTGCTGAAAGTTGCGTAATCTGGGAATTTAAACCTAGATGTGACTCATCAGATCTTCTGGTCTGGAAGAAGAAGTGGCAGGTGGGGCGCAATACAACTTGGCCAATGGCAGCCTCACGTTGGGTCAACGGTCGTCAAGCGTGCTTGATGGGGATCATATGGCACAGGCAGTTTGCATGTATGTTTTGACACCGCTTGTGGATTTTACACTGAGCCAGGCTGTACGTTACATAGTCAGCTTCAATGTGTGTGGGTATTGCCGAATCAGTTTCAGCTGTGTGACGTGTGCTACGCAGCACATATCACACATTTGGACATGCGGGTATGTTTTCATCAGTCCTCCTTTACCAGGCCCAAACCTTGCATACCTGTAAGCGCCGCTCAGCTTCTCCGATCCTCTTCTGCACAGCAGCTTCAGTCTTCTGCTGGTGCTGTAGCTCCAGCTGAGCCTTCTCCAGATCAGCCTGCTTGGACTCAATCTGCTTGGCGAGACCCTTCAGGTCTTTCTGACACTGTGCCTGTGTAGCGCAAGCAGCAGCACACAGTGAGAGCACCTCCAGTTGCGTATGAACCAAACCATACGCGCTGCAAATGTGGCTGATGCACACCAAGATACTGTCAGGGTGCATGACTTGCACAGCATCCCAAAGTGCTGCAAAAGGGACAGATTATGTGTTCTTGCGGCTTGTTTTGCAGGGTTATACACGATGCTGCTTTGACAGCATCCTAGCAAGCTGTCAAAGCAATGCACGTGCACAGCCTGTCAAAAGAACAACCATGAAACTTTGCCAGCTGGGGCCATGCATGTAGCATGGTTGCTTGTGCACACCGACCTCTGCCAAGCCCTTCACAAGTTTGTGTCGTTCACTGGTAACAAGCAGCACGAGCAACATCACTTTGCCAGTCATGCTATTGTCAGCAGGCAAGGCTTGTCGCTTCACAAGCAGCTTGCTTCCAGCATCTTCACACGGCCCAAGTCAGGTAGCAGCAAGCTGCCAAGAGCTGCTCTTGCCCCAGAAGCCAGATGCTGACCAAACATTGCAGCAGAGCTTACCTGTGTCTTGGCATCTGTCGTGGCTACATCCTCCTGATCCTTCACGTCCAGGTCCACCTTGACATGCGTTCTGATTGCCTCGGCCTTCTCCTCACCCACCTCCTCCCACTTCCTTTTCAGGCTGGCCTACACCACAGTACAGTCGGCAATCAGTGGAACTGTTACGTTGGCATACAAAACGTGTATATGCCATTAAGTGGTACTACTAGTCAACAATTTGTGTCACAAAAGCAGAACAGGACTGCCAACAGCAGCGCCGGCACATGCATATTGATTTTCACACGATTTTTACGTTACTTGACAATGTAGCAGCTGCTGTAATATATATAGTCTGCCTTCTGTGCGTCAAACAGACAGACACGAAGCATTTGTGGTATGCACCTGGTGGTTGGTGAGCTGCTTGAGGTCTTTGTCAAGGCGTTTCAGGCGTGTGTGGGCCTCTTGCATTTCATTATGCACCCTGGCAGCCTCCTCAGCTTCCTGTTGCCTCTCACTCTCCAGCTGCAGGGAACAGATGCCTTGTACAAGTGTGAAACATGCAACACAACAGCAACTCTGCCAGCTGTAACTACAAATCAAAAGCTTCACACAAACAGGTGATGCTGATTGCCTGGAAGAACAGGACTTGCGTACAGTTCAAAGCAATGCACAAGTGAAGTGATGTAACACTGTGCACCCTACAATAGACTGTGGTGATGTATGTGAGCTTGCCAAGCATCGCAGTTCAGCTCTGCAGTGTGCAGCAGTCAGGTTGCCCAGCTGACAAGCTACTTGACTAGCCACAGATCTGTTGTGGTATCGGCAGGCATTGAGCAACAGCAAGCCATGCAAGCTGCTGTGTGAGGGCTGGCAAAGCATGACCATACCTTGTCCAGGTTGGTTCGAGTTTCATGCAGGTCTTTGTCGTAGATGGTGTACTCCAGGCTGCGACACTCCTTGTCGACTTGCCTGTACTTGGCCAGCTCTTCACGCTCCTCATCCAGCTCAGCAAGACGCTCCTCCAGCTGTGCAACCTGTACAGCTCAGCACAGCAAACTCTTGTGGCCTCTTGCGTGAAGCTGGTGCAGAGTGTTTGGGTGACACACACAGGAGCAAGTACCACACAAGACCTGTCTGGCTGCAGAGTTACCAGCTGTGATGAGGCATGTGTTGCAGCATAAGACCGGCAAGATAATGTTTAGCTCAAACTGACCAAGTAGCAAATCACTGAGTGACAAGCACAAGCACTATGCATGTGCAGCATTGTCCTGCACAGTGAGATCTGCTTGTATGCATGCATGCCCAACAGGGATCAGCAGGTGCAATTGGCAACTTGGGCTCACCACTTCCTCGATTCTCTTCCTGCGGCCTTCTGTCTCCTTCATGACCTTGAGTGACTCCTCCCGCCGCTCCTCGTACACTTTGGTGCCTCCAATCTCTTTCAGCAGATCCAGCCGTTCATGGTCCTTCATTGTGGTCATGGCCATGATCTGTATAGCACAGGCACAGCATCAGCAGCTTGGCTGTTAACACTCCCATGTTGCCGCCTAAATGATACTGGGCTTTGACGTTTGATTTCAGTGCTTACTCAGGTGCTGCAGCAGCCTTCATCACAACAATTGTCAGCTTTGCAGTGTGCAGCACAACCAGGTGAAGGCTTGCTGCCAATTGACAGGGTACAGTGCATCAAGGCAAAGATGTGTCTGCTCTGATGGCAGACATGGATGTGGTGATGCTCTGCATACCTTGCCCTGTTGCACAACATAGTATGGGTTGGCTCGCGAGAAGCCAGCAGTCTCCAGCAGATTGACCACCTCGGTCTTTCTGCAACACCCACATGATAATGCTCAGAGATACTGGAGTGTGGCAGTGCATAACACAAGCTTACGACAGCGACGTCAAGTTGCATGTGGCATCTGTGTGCTGAAGTACCCATGTGCTCAACATCAGCTCATGACACTCATGTCAAGGTGCCTCTAATATGTGTATGCTGCAACACCCACGTGATGTGTTTCTTGTCCAAGTAGTACTCATCCTTCTTGAGTCCAATAGTTCTCCGCAGACGTACTTCTTCTCGGTCCACCTGGCATGCAGTGTGCGGTCAACAGCAGACAAGGGGGAGCATGGATTGCCAGCTCTGAAAGCGTGTCTAGACTTACAGGGAAACGACTGTCTGAATTGTCAAACACAATCTCCACATAAGCAGAGAGCACAGCATGTCCTGCACCTTCCTGCAAGACATACAAAAACATTGTAGCTGTGGCCTGCTCTGCTGGTTGAGATTACTATGCTGAGTGGCTCAAGATAAAAGCTGAGAAGCCCACTTTATTGTGGTCAACTTACATGAAGTAGCTTCTGTCTGTCATCAGCCCTCAAGCCACTGAAGATATCATTCAGCACAAATCTGACAGCTGCATTGGCACATGGATGTCAGAAACCATCAGCAGTAGATGCTGACATAATTTGCCAGAACATATGATGCACCGTACCATGAAAGAAATTGGACTTGCCAGAGCCATTGGCTCCAACTGCACAGTAGAACATGGTCAGCTCTGCATGCGTGACTGCACACACAAGAGCACAGGCTGCTACCAATGACGTACCCACTGTGTTAATCTTGTTGCTGAAGGGTTCAGCTATGGTCTGGTCCTTATAGCTTTTGAACCCTTCGATGATCACCTGCACAGCCAACAAGTGAGCTTGGGTCCTGCATCACTTGAACCATGGCGTCATCAACATCTGTGCGTCATATTTACCTGCTTGATATGCATGATGCACCCGCTTTTCAAGTAACACAGAGCGTATGAGGCAGGACTGGCAGCGGATTTCTGAGCTGATCGTGACCAGACAGTGCTACTCGAGCAGCCCACAAGCTGGCTAGGTCTCCACTCAGTCCATCGCCGCAAGCACAATGTTTTCGATGCGGAGACCTGTGCCCCGAGCAGCAAGAGTGCGACGCGTAACCGCGATGCCCGCAGCACGTCGAAATCAAAGCATGCAAAACGAAGGAAGTCTCGGAAGAGAAGTGATTTTGCACGTGGGGCCCACGTTTTGTTGGTTGCCGGCGACGGTGCTCGTGCATTACTTCCGTTTTATGCAAAAAAGGTCGCAAACGTACACACCGACAACAGCGGAAGTCGCTGCCCAGATTCGCGCAACATGTTGCATGCAAGCATTGGTCAGAGCTACCCAGCTCAATCGATCCCCTCAGAAAAGGCCCACCAGCTCCCCAGCTGCACCTTCTCATTGCCGAAGTCTCAGCAGCGGAACGGCACGCAGTTGCGCATCCGACCGGCATCAAGATGGCAAGCTCAGGCTGGCAGAAGCCGTCTAGCTACATTCACTAGGGCTGAGAGCAAAAGCTCGGCAACTGCGCCTTGGGTTAAAGCGGATGCACGATTAGTCCTTGCAGACGGTTCTGTATGGCGAGGCAGGGCATTTGGAGCCACAGACACCGAGATCGGGGAGGTTGTATTCAACACCTCCATCACCGGATATGAGGAAATCATGACGGACCCCAGTTACAGAGGACAGTTTGTTGTGTTCACTCACCCTCACATTGGAAATGTAGGCATCAACATCGGTAAGCTACCCAGCTAAAGCATTGACTGAAGGAATGCTTCCAGACACTGAACTTGGCTGTTGAGCATCTGCAGATGCTGCCTGCAATGCCTACAGCTCTTGTTACTGACTGTGTGCTGTGCAGAGGATGCCGAGTCCAAGCAAGTACATCTGAATGGCGTCATCATCAGAGACCTGTCCAGTGTAGTTTCCAACTACCGCAGCAAGCTGTCATTGGACGAGTACGAGTACCTGAAGAAGCAGAATGTGCGTGGGATTGCCAATGTTGACACCAGAGCAATCACCAGGCGACTACGAGAGGCAGGAAACCTGAATGGTGTCATCACATCAGACACATCCAAGTCAGACGAGGAGCTGATTGCAATAGCCAAGGGCTGGAACATTGTGGGCCAGGACTTGATCACCGATATCTCCATCAGGGAGCCATATGAATGGAAGGATTCCACAGTCGAGGAGTGGGAGTTCAGCCCTGCTGTTAAGGGTAGGAACGGCACAGAGCCCCTCCATGTGAGTGACTGCAGATGATGACACATCTGGCATGCGCATCAGTTGCTGGAAACAGAGCGCCTTGCGAACGTGCTGCTGCATGACTCACAACACTCCGCATTTGCTTTACATGTTGCCCGACACAAACAAGCAGGCACTGACAGTCACATTGTGTGTTTGCTGGACTGCAGATCGTTGCCTTTGACTTTGGCTGCAAGAACAACATCCTGCGGCGACTGGCATCCTTTGGCTGCAAAGTAACTGTGGTTCCATCAAACTACCCAGCAAGCAAGGTCATGGACCTCAACCCTGATGGCATCTTCCTCAGCAACGGCCCGGTAAGGTCTCATGAGCAATGGCAGCGTGCTCTGTGCAAGGCGCCCAGCCCAGCTGCTGCCATCTGTCTCTTGGTAAAGACAGATATTCCAAGTAAATCTTTGCAGGCGCCGTCATCAGCATCCAGGACAGGTCTATGATTGGCAGTGACCAGCGCACTATGTTGCAGTGCAGACACACAGCGCCATGCATATATGCAGCATGCCTGGCCCACTGTTTCTGCAGCATGCAACACCTGTTTACCACATATTGACAGACTACCTTGTTGCATCTATCAGACACAGTGACCCAGTCAACAGTTTGCTTGTATCACCATGATTGAAGTCCTGCTTCCCAGGGTCAACATCCATGCTGCTGCAGGGGGACCCATCAGCGGTGCCATATGCAGTAGAGACTGTGCAAGAGCTGCTGGGGCAGAAGCCCATGTTTGGCATCTGCATGGGTCATCAGCTGCTGGGTCAGGCCTTTGGTGGCAAGACCTTCAAGCTCAAGTTTGGTCACCATGGCGGCAACCATCCTGTTAGGCACAATGCTTCAGGTGCCCTTTCAATGGCCCTCTGTCACCTTGGAGTTTCTTTATCGTTGTTGTGACCACAGGAGTTGTCATCATGCACATTTATGCTAAGCAGCACTGTCAGCTATATTTACATTGCTGCTTTCCCTGCACCATCGCAGGTCTGCATGTACCTGGGCCATATGCATGATGAAATGGCTCTGCATATGCAGATGTGCATATTGCTGCAATACTGGCATGGCATAAACTGCAACAGCCAGTCCCTGCCAAAACATGGCATCCTTTTGAGCATGATTCTGCACCAGGCACACCTCAACGACGCCTTGTCTGCCTTGCAGGACGCATTGAAATCAGTGCACAGAACCACAACTACGCTGTAGATCCTAAGACGCTGCCTGAAGGTGTAGAGGTGACACACATCAACCTCAATGATGGCACATGTGCTGGTATGGTGTACGCTGAGAAGAGAGCCATGGCCATTCAGTACCACCCCGAAGCCTCCCCAGGCCCCCACGACTCAGATGTCTGCTTTGAGCAATTCATGGACATGATCAGGAAAGAGAAGCAAGGGACGGGCGGATACACTTCTTCTGAGACAGCTGCTGAGCATGTAGGTGCAAAGGCATGAGAAGATCGCTGTTACAGATGAGGCTGCAGACGAGCTGACATCAGCTGATTTATGTTCTGAGTAGCTAGCCTGCAGCTGTCTGTTTGTTTTTCAGTACCAGGTAGTGTGTTACCAGTAGAGTGTCTACAAGTGTTGTTCCAGGGCTGTGGTTCAGAAGCGCATAGCAGCTCTGAACATGGCAAGAGTAGGAAAGCAGTACAGCATTACTCTTGTCCTTGTGTTTGCATATCTCGATGTATCATATGACAAGCTTAAGCTTGCTTCACCGCACAAAGCATCTAGCAAGAAATTGCAAAAAAAGCTTATGGTGATCCTGATATTGCTTGGCTTCTCTAAGATCACATGTTTAGCAGCAGAAGGGCGAGGACCGCTAATAAATCTTGCAGAGCTGTAGCTGGGGGTGGTATCGATCTGGACGTTCTTCCTCTTCATGCGACTTTCGGTAGCTCAACATTCACGGATCGGCGCTGCGCCGACGGCGGAGTCTTCAATCGTGAGGGTCTGTTGACTGCTTGTTATAATATACGTCTCGCAGCTGTAAAGCTGGCTTACTGCCAGCGACCGTTGCCACGTGATCTCAGCAGGTAGATTTGCGCTTTGCCTGTTGCTTTATTACTCTTGGCTGTGCATGGATGACACTGTTGCAGGGTGCTGAATGTGGAAAAATCATAGAGGCCAGGTCCATCACAGCAGCCGAGATCGATCAGACAAGCGCCAGTCAGTTGCTCAGCAGTGTGCCCAAAAGCAACGAAATGGTCCTGATCTGCCAGCAAAACGATGAGACCACCTGTGCTTCCAGCCTCAATCGTGATGATCTGTTGAGGAAGTTTTTATTGGTGTTGAAACTGGCTTCACTGATCATGAATGTCAAGCCAGACAATGATGGCATGCCCCACACCACTATGGCTCTTTGGCAGACCCTGTCAGCGCTTTTGGCCGTGAAGCAGGGCTCTGCAGCATCTCAGGCCAAGCCCATGGCAGTCAAAAGCCCTGTTATCAGCCAACAAAACATGTCTGTGCTGCTGCTGAGGCTGCAAGTACTGCAGCAACTGCTGCAGCATCCAGATGGCCAATTGCCAAGCAGAGCGTGCTATGTTGTGCTTGAGGGAATCATGCTCTCAGTAAGTTCTAGTCTCATTCCAGCCCTTAGCTCTGAATTTCTCACCATACGTGGGTCATTGCTTGCCTGCCACACATCTGCCCTGGTGCTTTGCCCACATTGCATGGCAAGTAAGGGGTCATGAAGGTGACTTTCAGCCATTGATAGTCGTGAACAAGCCAGTGTGTATTTCATGCACACTGGCTTGTTCACTCTTGAAAAACGATCAGACACGCCAATCATGTGCTTGAGCCTACTTTGCTGTTGCAGGTGCCCGCACCTTTATGTATCGCATGTCCAGCATTGCTGCTAGACTGCTTTGGCACCAGCACAGCGCGCATTTTCAGCCAAGATCATTCTGCCATGCAGGAGGTTGATTGTCATGTGTTGTGGTATTACTGCAGTCAGATATAATTGCAATCTGTAATCACTGGCACTTTTCATGACCTCAACCTGATAGTTTGACCCTGTCTGTTAAAATGCAATTCTTTCAATGCATCGTCATGTCAGTTCTGCTGTACTCTGGAGAAACATGGGCTGTTATGAAACAACACATTAGCCCTTTGGCTGTTTTTCAGATGATCTGCTTGCGACGCATCTGTGGCATATCCTTGCGCAATCATGTGCCAAATGTTGTCATACTGAATAAGTGCAACACCCTATCTGTGGAGTCTCAGCTGCAAGGCAAAAGACTCAGGTGGCTAGGTCATGTTTTCAGGATGCCTAACGATAGATTGCCTAAGAAGCTTTTGTTTGGTGAAGTCAAGGTGCTTCGCCCACCTGGCCGCCCTAGGTCTAGTTTCAATGATGTTGCATTACATGATTGTCAAAACTGTCGTATTAGTAGGCCTTATAGGGATGCACAAGACAGGCTGCTCTGGAGAGACAAGACTTGTCCTGCACGTACCTAGCTCATCATGAGCTG
>JAABUP010005607.1_pt1 | contig 18839 bp, 11 predicted proteins | sample 5559201 | NCBI WGS metagenome assembly JAABUP01 (sample SAMN10711887, study PRJNA513373) | rock metagenome | isolation source: Antarctica rocks | place: Antarctica
TAGTTTTTCTTAGGGTAGGCTCGAGTTTATAAACGGCCTTCCCTTATTAAGTACGGCCCTATTTCTAGGCCTAAGCTCTATTTACTTAGTATCTAATTATTAGTTTTACTACTAATATTAGTAGTTTCAGCTGAGGTGGTTTCTCGGCTTTAGGACCGCTCCCCGGTTATATATATAGCTTAGGAGGCTTCCTCCATCTAGTGGCCTCCTTAGCTACGATATCCGCTAGCTTATTACCTTTAACGTCTCTATGCGCTAGGATCTAGTAGAGCGCTACTTCCACTCTCTAGTCGAACCTCTTACGAAGTTCACCTAGTAGCTAGGTAATACGCTTTAGGATATATTATCCCGATTAGTTTCGGGGGTTTTCTATAGATATAATTAAGGCCTAATTATCGATGAAGATGTTAATTTTATTTAGACTTACGTCGAACGATACTTACTAGATAGCGATGCCTAGCGATATTAAGATACCCTAGAGCTTAGCGCTATAGACGTTTGACACCTCTATTATCTCTATATATGCTTTCCTAGTAATACCTAGTTTAGGGGCGACTATAGCGGATCTAATCTCCCCGCCTATACCGCTCCTATCTAAGTATAAATTAAGTACTTCTAGCTCTATAGCTAGAATAATATCGTAGTATAGGAACGCTAGTTCTTTACTAGTGCTGATGATGGTCTCTAGGGGTTTATACTAGGGTAGTATAACGTACGCCTCCCGAGTCTCGAGGTGAGCGATCGTAGGAACACGAGTTTTATAGCGTAGCGTAAGCCTAGCTAGCGGGCTGCGTCTATAAAGTATAAGTGCCCCATAAGGGCGTGTCTAGCATATATCCTCGTAGATAGGGTTTAATACTATTTATAGTAGGGCTCGACCGATTACTCGTTCGAGTTATTATTCTATTAGTAGGAGGTATAGTTCCACGTCTAAGGATAGTCCCGACGTGGTTCGGAATGCGCCTAGAGTAATCTAGGCCGTATGTCTCTATATCGCGGTTAGTATCCTTATAGTCTTCTATATATATCCTTTAGTCCTAAAGGCGCCGTCCGGAGAGTGCTAGACTAAGTAGTAAAATAGTATCTTAGGGAGGATTGCCGTGATATAGAGTCGCCTTAGTTCTAGGGAGGTGAAGCCCTAGGTAGAGCAGCCGATAGAGCTTAAAGCCCTAAGGCTCTTTATCACCGAGGCCTTAATCTTCCGAATATAAGATCTAAATATAAGCTGTAGGTCTAGGTGTACGCCTAGTAGCCTATATAAGTCCGTCGGCTATTTTTCGTACCCTTTAATTATAATAGATGCCTCGGTCTTATATTTCTTTAGTCGGTTCGTAAAGTAAATGAGTTTATACTTATCTAGAGTAAATACTAAGGCGTGCGTAGTTACCTATCTATCGGCTCTCTCGTATACTTTTAGTAGTATCTAGATATTCTCCTAGGCTAACTTCCCGGTAACTATTATATTAACGTCGTCGATCTATCCGAGGGCTATAGCCCTATACTTAGGTGCGTTATAGGCCTCTAGTAGGTCCGCGTTATAGAAAAGGTATAGTATTAGTAATATTAGGGATCCTTAGGGGATTCCTATATTCGTAGGGAATAGGTCCGACGTAAACTTATTAATCTTAATAGCCGTCTTCCGGTTAGAGAGGAAAGATGCGATCTAGTCTACTATTAGGCGCGGGAGTCGCCTTTTACGGAGATTATAAAGTAGCCTATTATAGGATACGTTATCGAAGGCCCCTAAGATATCTAAGTATAGTATACTAGCTACTAGCTTTTCCGATTCCTAGGCTAAATAAATTCGTTCTACTACTATATAAACGGCGTACTCTACCGAGGTAGATTTACGCCCTCCTATATATATCTTTAGGAGTAGAAGGTAATACGACGCGAGGTAGCTAATTCTCTTAGCGATAACCGATTCTAGAGCTTTACCTAGGGTATCTAGTAGGGCGATTAGCCTATAGGATTTAACCTAACTATAGTTCCCCTTAGGTTTCGGCTTTTTAAGTACTACTATAGTAGAGGCTTTAAAGTATAGGTAGTATACTCCGTTTATAAGGCTAAGATTAAATAGTACCGTAAGTATTTTTAGTACTATAATATCCTTAATAGCGGTTTAGAGTACCTAGTTAGGTACCCCGTTTAGTCTAGGGGCCTTAAATAGGGACACCCTTGTAATAGCTTTCTTAATTTCTCGTAACGTAATTAGTAGGATCTTAAGCGGTTCCGGGTACTCGTACCTATAGATGTCGCTTAAGTCGGCCTCCGGAGGCTAAGGGAAGAAGGTGTCTACTAGGACCTTCGCCTTATTATCTAGTTCTATTATAAAGGTAGCCGGGTTAGTACCCGGATATTATATTAGGGGGATAATAGAGACGTTCCCTTTATCCCTATTTTATACCTATTTATTTAGTTTATAGATTCCGGCCGGGTTATTCTCCGCCTCTTCTATCCTATATCGGTTAATCTTCTTAAGGCTATCTTTAATTAAATAGTTCCTATTATTCCGGGCTCCTTAGTATTACTCCTAGTTATCTAGGGCTCTAGTAAACTACTAGATACGACGAAGCCGCTATGTTTCGCTATATACCTTCTTATACTCGGTGGTGAAGTAAGGTAATAAGCGCTTATATAGGCGTAAGATAGGTACTAAGGCCTCTACCGCGAGTGTAAAGGCTTTAATGGTTTAGCTAGTCGCTTTCGTTAGCCTCTATCGGGAGGCTTAGCTTTAGTAGGTTAGCTTTAAGAGTTAATATAAACGTCTCGTAATTCGTCTTATCCTAGTAGCGGCGTTCCTTTCGCGGGGCTTCTACGGCTTCTAGTATAAGTATTATTAATATCGGGTAATAGTCGGAATCGGCGTGGGCGTCTATATTAACGTTATATTCGTATATCCTATTTATAAGCTCTAGGGTTATGAAAACTAAGTCTAGCGTTATTATAGCCTACCTAGATTAGTATGTAATTATTCCTTCTAGGAGGTATTAGGTGAGTTGGTATTCGTCCGCTATCTCTAGTAGTTCTAATGCTCTAGGGGTGGCCCTAATGTTAACGCCCCCCCATTAGGGGTAGTATATATTAAAGTCTCCTATTATTACGTACTAGTCTATATAGTAGAACGATAGGTCGATTATATCGTTAGCTCTTCCCCCTACGAGGGTATAGGGGAGTCGCCTAATGGTCTCCGTAACGTCGCCGTCGCTAGGGTTATTATAGATGTTATAGATATAGACTCTCCGGCATTCTTTGCCGTCGTTATATACGATGCGTAGCGTAGCTAGATCTCGAGAGTATTCCTATACTAGCTAGTATTACGAACTTATATTCTTGCTAATATAGAATGCTACCTTAGGTTTCCTAACCTATAGGATCTAGGCCGTATATCGGTCTAGGATAGAGTTAAAGGTTACCTAGCTATCCTTTATTATTAGGTTAATCTAGGGCTCCTAGATTACGATAATATCGTATCGTAGTATTTCTTCTTACCGTAGGAATACGGCGGTGACCGTTCTTTATTTAGCTACGTTATATTATATAATCTTAAAGTCTTTTAGGTTAGTATCCTATATTATAGTTCTCCTTAGTCTTCTAGTTCTATATTTTAGTTCTCTAGTTAGGCTTCCCTAAGGATTCGGTATTAGGAGCGTGTTTCGCGCTCCGAGGCTAATATCGATCTAGATACACCATCTATTCCGTCCGCATTTACCGCTACTTTCGTAGCCCGAAGAGAATTCTTTAGTCGAGCGATATTAGTGCTTTATTCCCCGAGGGGGGTTCTATTTATATCGGTGGCTCGCTTCTCCGGTGAAGCGGTGCGTACCCTTTTATGCTAGTTAGCGGTACTACTACGCCCGTTTATCGGGAACTATAGCGCTACTAGCAGTGCGTTCTTCGGTATAGCCGGGGTTAATGGCTTCCGCGAGGAAGCTATCTTTCTTACGTTAGGTTCCCCTATAGGGTTCCTAGCGAGAGGGGTTAGTAGGGCCGTAGTGGGTTTCGCCGCGGCTAGTCTAGGGTTTATCGTTATCCTAGGTCTAGAGGTTATTAATTTTAGGCCTAAAGGGGAAGAGATCTAGGATATAGCTAGTATATTTAAGCTCGGACTAGTCTAGTACGTAGGTCTAGCTACCTTTACTTCTTCTATACGTCGAAGCTCCTTCTTTCTCTTAGGATACGAATTACTCTAAGTAGCGTAGCTTCCTCTATAGGCGGCGCACTTCCGGGTGTCGTCGTCTAAGGGATAGTCCTTAGTATTATAATAAGCCGCATATATACTATAGGCTTAGGGGAGACGGCATTAGGTTCCTATATATCCGTAATACTAGTATCTAAAGTATTACTTTATTCGATAGCCTCTATCGTATAACTAGTAGCTATAATATATAGCGTCGAGAATATATCCTTCGCGGATAAGAGCGTTAGCGATTTAGTTATCCTTATACTTAAGTACTAGGGATAAGTGCGTTTTCTTAGGGGCCTTAGAAGTAAGCTAGTAAATATTATCGATCTCGGCGTTAATAAGGAGACGGTGGTTATCGGCTTTAAGTCGGGAGATAAGCTTATCTTACTAGTTTAAGTTAATAAATTTAACGTAAACGCCGTGCATAATAACCCTAAAGATGGGAATTACTACCGTAGCGAGTGCTAAAAGGCCTTTATACTATAAGGACGGGCTCTTCTTTAGAGCTTCCGCCTCTACTAGGGTGCTAGTGAGTAACGTAATGTCGCCGCTCTTTAGTTATTTAGCGGCGAGGATCTTAATAGCGGTAATATTTATATCGCCGGACGCGTCGATATTAATATTAACGCGTCCTAGAATGTCTCTAGGAAGTTTGGCCCTCTAGTAGGCGATTTGGCCTAATTCGATAAGCTTAATAATAATTATACGTTCTTTTTCGCTCGAGATAGATAGATGTTTATAGGTGCTTCCGTTTAAGGGTGATCTTATAGTAACGACTAATAGGGGGGGTAGCGCGGACGTAGACGTGACCTAAGCCTATATACGTACCCCTTTAAAGCCTAAAGATATAGATATAGTTCTAGTGTATTAGCCCCTTATAGGGACCTATTCTAATATATTCTTAACGTATACGAGGCTATCGTGCGTTAATTTAGTTATCGCCTTTATATAGCGAATTTCCTTTAGGACTTCGCCCATCGATGGCTATTCCTTAAGCTTCTCTACTAGTTATTTAGCCGACTAAATAAAAGGCTCGATATTCTTCTATAGGACCTTACGACTATTATTCGTTTAGCCCGACTATTCGACGTATCGTAATAGTTCGAATACTTCGTTCTTAACGTAGAGTGCGTGCTCGGAGGTGTTTTTAGAGGCGATGCCCACCCTAGGCCACTACGTATTTATAGCTGCCATCGATCGATAGCTAGCGATGAGCTGTGTAGTTTGGCGGGGTTTGTGGGTTGTCAAAACGTGGTGGTGGAGTTCAATTTCAAAAATCGGTTCTGAGAGTGTGGAGTTGTTTTTTTTCTTCTCAGAGGGGGAGGACCCCAATCCCTCAGCCCCGCTGGGCAAGACCACCCCCGACCGATCGGCGGGAGCTTAGGGGATCTGATGAACGGTGAACACGGCCACGGAGCACTACCGCCTCTAGGTATTTTTTGCATACATTATTAAGGGAGCACCGTCAACCTCCATCTCCCATTGTCTGCTCCTTTCGCCGTACGCGGAGAGCTCGTCTCTCATGCACGCCAAGACGCTCGATAGGCGCGGTGATGCCGATGATATACATATTGTTGGTCTATGCCCGCACGTTCACCTTCATTCCTCGCGGCTTTGAAGGCAGAAGCCTCCTCATCTGCGACGTGGGGTGCCACCATGGATACATCATCCTAAGCGCTCAAATAAGTCGGCAAACACAGGCCTCCAGAACGTGATTGAAATCAGACGAAAACTCGAGACCTCTACTTACTTCACCTTATCGTCAATTCGATCCGATTTTCATCAGAGAGGTCCCTCGGGCATACTGTCAACAGCCTTGATACCTATCTGCCAATCCCCCTGTCTAGCGTTGACTGTGTGTCGCGCTTGCCACCAAGATGGATGAATCTTCCAATGGCTCGCAGAACGCAACCTCCATTCAACGATCTCACCAAGCAAACGGGGCTACTCAAAATGCGAATGGCGATGCTGCTCGCCGGGTAGGCCACACCCTGACAGCTTGCTGCAGATGTCGGAATCGAAAAACCAGGTGTGATCCAGCTCTACCTCGGTGTGGGCCATGCGAAAGGAACAATGCCCTCTGCGAATACTTTGATACTGTACGCCTATCCTGACCCCTGCCTCCTGCAACATCATATACTGAACTCGTCCCGCAGACCAAGGGCAAGAGAATACCACGTACCTACGTCGTTCATCTACAGAGCAAGGTCCAAGCACTCGAGGAGGAGCTACGTGGGCTGTCTCAAGAAGATTACGAGTCTCCAGACGCGGACCTGATGGCGCGAAGCGCAGGCTATGTGAGGTTCAATGAGAAGGACGAAGGGAGATATCTTGGGCCTTCAAGTGGAATCGCTGTAAGATATGACCCCTGGCATCTAATGGTCTTTAGAGTACCTGACATGGTTGTCGTCTAGATTACCCGAATGGTGATGGAATTAGCCAAGCAGAATACTGATACCAAAACCATCAAAGAGATTGTTCCGGATGTCAAAGCTCGCCAGATAAAGGACCTCTTCGCAAAGGAGCAGGGAAGACCAACCAGCAAAGTGTACCCTAATATCAGTGAAGTCGCTGCACCGGATCTGCCTAGCCGTAGTCTCACAGATACTCTGGTGGAGAATTTCAATCGCAAAGCTCAATACATGTGGCCGACACTTCATGAACCCTCGTTCCTCAAAGTTGTCGACGATGCATACAATGGATCGACTACTCCGTATGACAATTTCACGTTAAGAATGGTCATCGCGATAAGCATGCAAAAACTCAGCACACAGTACGCTGGCCTGGCGGACGCTTTTTATCTCGCTGCTCTACAATATCTTGAGAACTCTGTCAAGTCGATGGATTTGGGAACCTTACAATGCTTTGCTTTGATTGCCCAGTACTCGCTTCTGACTCCGACTAGGACCGCTGCTTACTGGGTGGTAGGACTGGCGGCCAGGCTATGTCAAGAGCTTGGATTCACAGAAGAAGCCACTATTCTCTTGAATGACAATCGCAATCCTCGACCTGATACCATTGAGATCGACATGCGCCGGCGCCTGTTTTGGGTGATTACTTCAATGGAGTTTGGACTGGCGCACAGTCTTGGGCGACCTAGCGTGTTCGGCACGACCTTTGACCATATCGACGTCAAATTCTTCGAGACGGTAGACGACAAGTACATAACGCCCGCAGGCGTTATCCCTGGAAGCCCTCAGTCTAACAAAAAGCATATAGCAATCCACTTTTTCAAGATGCGGCTCTTACAAGCAGAGATCAGACGAAAGCTCTATCTGAAAAGGAAGCCACAACCAAACAGTGATCAGCACCCTTGGTTTCAAGAGATGATGGCAAAGCTTAACCAGTGGCGACATTCAGCTCCTAAATATGATGAGGGTAGTGGACTAAGTGATAAATGGTATGTCAATGCTCACTTCTATTCCATCCTTAAAAGCCAGGAAACTTGATACCGTGAATGCTCATACTTCTGCGGGTCGAGTACGAGGATATAAAATTGATCCCAATGATCGAGCCATGATTATTACTAGCGCTCACCACCCATTCATTATAGGTTTCAAGGCAGACTCAATACCATGATCGTCTTCCTATATCGACCATCGCCACAGGTGCCTAAGCCATCAGCGTATGCGGCACGTCAATGTTTTGAGGCATCTATGTTCAATATCGACATGCAAAGGGAACAAATCGCGACGTCATCAGTCGATCTCACCTGGATATTCACACAGTCTCTCTTTATGGCGCTCAACGCTATCCTGTGGGCTCTTTCATATCCAGAAATACGCCGCGAATACCCCAAGGAGAAAGTCGAGGATCATATTAGGGTTGCGAAGGACGCAATCCATCTGGCCTCTGAACGCTGGCCTGGCGTCGAGTCTGCATTAGTGCTCTATCAGAACCTTATCGTGGCCTGTCTAAAAGCATATGATGGTAACAGCGAAACGTCCTATGTTGTCGATTCGTCTTCGAGCAAAGCTTCTCCAGCTTCCATACACGACGCCTTGACCCCGCCTTCTCTGTCAAGCCCGTTCACTTCACCTCCATATCAAGGTAACCAGGCCTCTAGATCATCGTCCGCAGGACATCACCCGCCACGAGTCTCGCCTACGCTGTCAGATTACACCGTCTCCGACCCAGGTATGCCAAGTGACTTTCAAAGCAATACGACGCCGAGAATGCCTCGGCAATCGTCATTCGACTACAATCACTCGTACCAAGAAGCCCCTTTTAACCCAGATTCATTGTTCAATGCGTTCCCTCAAGCCTTCCCTGCTCTTCAACCCTATAATCCAGCAGCAAACAACTGTGGACAGTATCTTGGTTCGCTGGGCGAGCAGTATTCGCAGTATCTCCAAGCTCCTTACATTCCTCAACAGCCTCTGCGAGCCCTAAAACAAGAAGAACAGGTTGAGCTCATGAGAAATCTCGAAAACACACCTATAGACTGGGGCTGAAACCGGGGTCTAATGCTTTAGTAAGATTAAGAAGACCATGATACCTCTACTCTCAACCTCAACGAGAAATCAACAACAAGAAATGCCCAATCCACGCAGGAGAAAGAAAAGGGTGGAGAGGAGGTCTCTAGAGATCAACACTCTATAAGACCCAGACTTAATTACCTTGCGTAGCTTGTCTACGATACGTAAAACGCAGCAGGCAAAAATGTGACAACACTAGCGCGGTTCGCTGAGACAGCGAACGTAGCGGAAGCTTCACGCGTCAGGCCGATTGGTCCTTTCCGGCCAGTGAGAGACTGTACGAATGTTGTACTATGAATAAATGGAGTATGAGATATTGAGCTCATGGGTAATGACAGTGGAAAAAGCTAGCCTTGTGTAAAATTCAGGGATCCTGTTTGGGTATCCACGCCTTAAAAGTAATCTAACTAATCGACATGAGTTCGCGCACGAGCAACGCAGCTCAGACTTGCCTTTACCACTTCATTGTTGTCCTATGACCTTGATGACAGATGCTCTCAGAGAGTGACCTGGTTGCGTAGGCTGGAGTTGCCCCGAAACCCGCGGTCACTACGATGAGGGAAGCAAATGCGACGTCTTGAGACTCCTCAGCAGTATCTGAAGTATCATCATTGCCGCTGCGACCCTCATTGCCATTACGACTGATCCACGCCAAATCCTCATTGATGGATCTAGGTTAAAATTGCAGTCCCCTTCGACTTGCCAGCTTCCATCTTCGCCGTCCGAGCTCCAAATTGAATGGCCCTTTTCTTCTCCACCGCAGCGCCATGCAGACCTAGTTTCCAAGCGAGCAGTCGCAACAGTTTTTTGCCTGGCTCGAGTGCAGGACACGGGTCGCCTGGCTGAGCATCGCTGTATCCGAAGCCGCATTTCTCCCAGACGGGGATACTCAGAGCCCAGCTCACCAGGTCTTCGTCTAGATAGGGATATCGGACTTCTCTGCCCCAGTGAGAAATAACTCGGTCGTCACGGCCGAGGTTGCGTTTGCCGAGTCTGTTGAAGTCAACTTGGAGTTCGTTTACGAGACCTGCGTAGCCTCTTCGGTTGAAGGCGGTGGCGTGACGGGTGTATCCTCCGAACAGCTCATCGGCTCCAAGGCCTGATAGCAGGACTCGCGCAGGTGTCGTGTAAGAAACTTCCAATGCGGTATTGTTTTCTAGAATTGTGCCTTTACCGCGAGCGGCAAAGTAAAGCGCACAAGCTATTGAGAAGTCCATTTCTGTATTGTGTGGAAGGATCAATGATACAATTTGGGCGCGATGAGCCTGTAGCTCGCCATACGTGATGTTGATTGCTACGAAGCGCCAATTTCGATCAGGACAGACTCTGGGGAGTTCTGCGTGGGAGGATAGCCCGGTGATGCGATCTGGGCAAAGGGCGAAGGCTGATGTGGACTTCAAAGGTGAATCTGTTGCCGCCGCTTGAACGACTCGGGGGTTCTCGAAGGCAACATTTAGAAGATCTATCTCTTGCTCCTTGGGGATTATGTCATGTACAAGTCGGGCTAGAACGGTGCAGTCGAGCCCCCCAGAAAAAAGTATAGCAGCACGAGTAGACTTAATCGTACCTGTTGGCGGCACAGGGATATTATTGACGCGTAGAAGTAGCGAGTTGTGCAGCTTCTGAGAAAGACGGTCCACTGCTGGTGAGCTGAGTATCAGTGGAAGGCTCGTACTGCCTTCGGCGTTGCTATTGAAATTTGGAAATGGGGATAGCTAGAATTAGTCAATGTCTCAAGAGAATGAAGGGGACGAAGAATGGTCGTACCAGTGTGATAGGTAGCTCGGATTCTGGCTTTCCAATGCTCCACGGAATGTGAGCAATCTCTCTCTGAGACTCTATCAATGCTTCTTGCAGGTCAAGTATGTATATCCCATCAGCTTCAACTTCAGTCCAGTGTTCGGGGTCTGCTGCATCACAAATGCTGGAAATGACAAGGCCTCCGGGCAGGCTGTTTCTTACAACGAGTGATCGCCGACCCAAGGCATCCCTCCCATAGAAGACCCGATGATGTCGGGCATCGTAGAAAACAAAAGAAAACGGCCCAGTAATACTACTAACCAAGCTCACGATATTTTGTAAGACATCATCATATGAAGGGTTCCTGAAACACTGCAAAAAGTGATTGAAAACGAATTCCGCATCATTGCCACGAATCGTCTTTTCACCGACCCTCCAAGCCTCTCCATTCCAGCAAAATAAGAAGCCTGATTGCTGGTCTTGCAGTGGTTGGCTTACAATTAGGTCTCCACGCAATGACAAGACAGTCAATACAAAAGTGATTGAAATCGACTGCTTCTCCTGTTCTGAAGAAGGGCTTCGGGGCAAAGCACTCTTCAACGTAACTAATCTTGACACAGTAGCCTTGTTGTCTGGTCCTCTTCTACAGAGAGACTCTAGACATATCTGGGAAGGAAATTGAGGGCCATTCCGAGTGCAGCAGAAAAAGATACCACACATCACGAGGGGTTCAGGGCAAATGTAGCATGAGATTGTGGTCCTATTCGTCTGTGGGCCTCAACAGATGAAGCTCGTTCTGAAAAGATTCCCTGCACTAGATCATTCTCGGACGGAGTGGACTAGATTCCCATGTATAATGCGCAACGAGTCCCAATGAGCCGTGAGCGTTGTTGTTGAAAAGGTAGGTATGCGTCCGGGTCCGTCGGTCTCAAAAACCGGAGGCCTTGGCTCGAGTCGTTCCGCTAGCTCCATGTTTCAACCATCTCCAATCCAACACCTGGCCCCGATCCTGTCCTTGGCCATGAAGCATCGAAGGTCAAGCTTCATTATGATAACACAAGGTTGAATCTATCATTTGCTCCCCTCTGCTTGTAACGTATTCTTCCCTGATGCTGCCAAGTCCATGTCTCCGCCAGAATCGTCCACGCTTCACCTTGGAAAGACCGGTCTCGAAGCGAAAGGAGGCTCACGAAGTAAGGCTGAGACTCGAGACCTTCCGGAGGCGGTCCTGCTACAGAACGAAGTCTCCTCGGAGGGTGAAAACGATATCGAGAGAGGCAGGAAGCTGAAACCAGGGCCGCTTGAGCCTAGCGATGGAGATACCCGCCAGATGGACGAAACAGGAATAAAGGGCAATGGTCAAGATGGGGCTAAGGAGCTCGAGAAAAAGACGCAGACGTTATCGGTGTCCCCAGGTCCAGGATTGGCAGGGGTGGACAATGCAGAGCGAAATGCAGAGGGGCAGGACTTGGCCAACTCTGCTCACGATAGAGGTCTGGGAGACGAATTCTACTTGGACCCCACGCCGAAGACGCCCCGTCAAGAGACCTCCCCGTCACGTGAAGCACCTGGTACAGTAGACAATCAAGTGGATGAAGGCTCTACGTCCGAGATCCAAAGCATTATGGATCAATTCGATGACGGAGATGATACTGGAGAAAACCTGGCACATACAACTCTTGATACTAACGTCTCTCATTTGAAGTCACCGATGGAACATCCACCACGGCGTTCAAGCTTGGAGCCGTTGAGATCTGCTGTTCCTGGAGTTGGTCCTGAGTCAACTGACAGCAACGGACTTTCCACTCACAGCACAGTCCCTGCACTTTTAAACGATGAATCTACCCCTTCTGACATAGCAGCTGAAACATCCCCGATGCGAACTTCTAGTCTGCCACAATCAAATAATTTCTATGCTAGTGATACCAATGTTCCAACCTCCCCAAATGTACCAAGGTCAATGTCCAAAATGCCACCGCCGGCACCGGATCCAGAACCCGATCTTCCTTTTGATTTCCATCGATTCTTAGAGCAGCTCCGGCATCGCACTGCAGACCCTGTCGCTAAATTTCTGCGCTCTTTCCTCATCGAGTTTGGGAAAAAGCAGTGGATGGTCCATGAGCAGGTCAAGATCATCAATGATTTCCTCACATTCATTACTGGCAAGATGGCCCAGTGTGAAGTGTGGCGAGGGGTATCAGATGCAGAATTCGATAACGCTAAGGAAGGTATGGAGAAGCTAGTCATGAACAGGCTCTACTCCCAAACCTTTTCACCTGCAGTTCCAGCGGCGACCCCAGTTCAAGGGTCCAAAGGCAAGAAAAAGAACATGGACAAATCGCTCGCACCTGGGCGGAAGGGCCAGCATCAGGAAGACATCGAACGAGACGAGATCTTAGGCCAGAAAGTACGGATCTACGGGTGGGTTCAGGAGGAGCATCTAGATATACCTCCCATTGGGGACAGCGGCCGACGCTTTCTCGTCCTAGCTCAGCAGGGTAAGGCCGAAATAGCAGGCATCAGACAAGGTTGCAAACTAACTCAAGAATAGAGCTTTTGAAGATCAAAACCTACAGGGCTCCTCGAGATAAGGTCATTTGCGTCCTGAATTGCTGCAAAGTTATCTTTGGTAATTTGCAGACCCAATAGGTTGGAAAGTGCACATTGATAACGTTCCACAGGTCTGTTGCGGAACTCGAAAGCAGCAGATACTTCCGCAGATTCGTTCGTGCCTCTCTTGATATATGTCGTCTTACACGCCAATCCTGATCATCTTGTCTCCAATGTGCAGTACATACTGCGGTTTAGGAACCAGGAAAAGCTTGGTGGAGAGGCAGGGTATTATTTATCGTCATTGGTATGAATCCCAAGAAGGGAGCTTTGTATTCAGATATGCAATTGACAGCTGATAGATGGGCGCAATCCAATTCATCGAAAATCTTGATCGAACCTCGTTGACCATCTCGGATGAAGATTTTGAGAAAAAGGTTGAAGAAGCAGTATCTGTCATTGCCGAACGGCACAAGGAAGAAATGCCATCACTATCGCCTCCGCGTCATACAAATCACCCCCAAATCTCAGAAAAGTCCACTCTGAGCCAACCGGAAGTTATCCCACGAAATTCAGTTGACGTTGAATACAGCACGCCGCAAAGGCCCAACTCGTCCAGGGCTACTAATGGATCCTCAATGGGAAGCGACGGATCAGACGACACTACCGCTGTTAGTGGCCTATTACGAACAATTCAAAGACCATTGTCAAGTATAGGCCGCATATTCTCCGAGGATACTCCCAATCTACCACAACGACCACAAGGCGGAGGGCCTGTGTTTCATTCGAATCCACCCCCTCGACTCTCGCCTGCAATTTTCCAACCACCCCGAAATAGCGATGAAGAAAGGAGATCTGAGGATTTGACTAGACCTGCTAATCCTAGGAATCAAAGCCAAGAAAGAAAGATAAATGCGGAGGATGCTGCTGCACGGCAAGCTAGTGCTGAAGCTGCAGAGGCTCAGAGAATACAAAGAGCAGAGCACCGAGATGTAGTAGAGTCAGTCTACACCGAGTAGCGCGTAAAAGCTCATGCTAACAGTGGCTTTAAATAGGACTCTAGCAGGAATGTTCCCCGATCTCGATAGAGATATCATAGACGATGTTGTGCGAGTGAAGCAGGGAAGGTGAGCAATGACCACGATAGACATCTAGAGACAAAGAGCTCATCAATGTGAATTACAGAGTCGGCCTAGCTGTGGATGCCTGCCTCGCATTGAATTCGTGACTGCTTGTATTCCTAGCATTTTCAATCCCTTACTTAGGTGAATATCACCATACTAGACGAGGATCAATTGACAGAAATTAACCAGGATCCCTGCGTGAGACTTTCCGATGAGTCTTCTGCAATCCAAAGTATGGTAGACATGCTTGGTATTCATTACTGTGGAATGCACCTACGCAAGAAGCATAGAGTTATGCCGGTCCCGTTACTTGGTCGCGACTTCTGTTGAGACTCCAGCATGGTGCCTTCCCTAGGATGGAGCATAGTACAAGGTCCTAACATCGCTTTCTAAGTTATACTCATCATCATAAGCAACAAATAGCAGACCTATCTCCACATCAAATTTCCAAGATGGTGCGTACAGAAAGAGTGAGGACCTCGATTTCGGGTGTCGATGGAACTGGAGAGCACGAATTGGAGATAATAGCCCCTCACCCAACCAGACAAATACATTTTTCAGGGGAATCCGGGACCATCGAGGATGGCCAGCAAACTATAGTAGTGCCAGTTGACCCCCCACCGCCGTACGAGGAGAACGACGAACGGAATTTGCAAGTCCCAGGTCCAATAACCCCAATATCTGCTCCAGACCAAGGTTTCCTCTTCAGCACAAGGGCTCGCAGAGGAATGATGATTGATTTTTCGTGGTACTTGGTTTCTTATTGGCGGTGGGCCCTTGTAACATTATTCATTGCTATGGTTGTCGGCGTCCTCATAGTCATTGTTGTACCAGGAAGTCTTCGCTATGGCGAAGGACAGCGAAGAATCCGTCCCCGCAACTTGCCAGAGAATTTCGATTTTGAAGATACAGGAAAGGCGCCGCAGTCGACGTTTCGCCGTCCGGATGTTCAAGCCTCATCCACGGCATTCTCGGTAGTTTCTGGATTATACATCATACCTACTATGACAGGAGATATCGAGTGGCTTCAACCCAAGACTGTTGTCTTCTCGGATCCCAGGGGTGAGAGCAGCAGGGATGAGTTAGGAGGCAAATGGCCAATTTCCAATGCGCCCAAAGTCGAGGACACAGTCGGGAGTACTGAGCCTAAAGAAGAGCTTGGTACTTCCATTAGCTTTGAAGAGCCCTTTGAATCTGTCTCCAACAATCGTCAAAGAATGGATAACTTTCATCGCTGGGGTGTTGAAACCTTGTACCGGTTGCATCGGCGCGCTGTCAGTCATGTCATGCAAGTCGAAAAGGCGTGGTGCATTGGAAATACTTGCAGTACGGCTAAGAAATTGAAGGCCATGTGTAATGACACTGGGAAGGATGCATCGAAGAAGCACAAGAAGGACCGTTTTGAGCAGCAAGAGTGTGACTGGTGCTGGGACAAAATTGCTTTTCCGAACAGGAACCCGATGCAGGAGGCCGAGATAGAGAGACACTGTGACAATGTCTCTCATCACGCAGCGATCTTCCTTGTGATTGTCTGTAGCTTGCTATTGCTCTGCGCAGCCTTTCTTACCTGTCTGCTCGTGATGCGGATGCTTTCCCACAGGAAGAAGGCTAAGGCTGCCAATGCCTCTCGGGATTCGGTATCTCAGGATAAGAAGGTTGGTGAACTCCCGTGGTATCTGTCTGTCCTCAAGAATCCCCGTAGGCCTCTAGATCCATACCAAGAGGAAAAGCCACGTAGGAATCGATTGCAAAAGCAAAGAATTGGCCTTTCAAACAGGACCTCGATGAACGCCAGAAAGCCAGCGTCTGCTCACAGAGTTCCTATTATGCCCCCGGCCATCAGCTCACGAGTTCTGTCCGACAACCAAGCTGTGAGCCAAGAGAGGCGCTCTGGGTTAAGAGACAGTGATGCCGAGGATGCTAAGCCTGGGATACCACGCAAATCCTCAAAACGGTCTAGGGCTGTAAGCTCTGGCAGTCAGCATATCCCATTAAGTGTCTTCAGCCGGAAGCCGTTCATGGTAAGGGAGGAAGGTAGTGAAGCCGCTCAGGAGATTACATCTACCACTCAAGGTGCATAATACGATCAGGTGAAGCCCCACGGCAGTCGCTCAGTCCATGGTTATGGAGTCATGGTCGCGGCTAGACGGTTTACAATCAGACGTTTCTAGCCTTTCCACACACTTAGGCCTAGGCGTCGCTGTGGACCAAGTTTTTGTAAAATAGCGAGCATTCTTAATAGAGCTCTAGAGGATCGGAACGCTAGAAGCGTTTCATGTATGCTATTACAGAATTATCACCAGAGCCAAGCTCCCTCACAATACCTCAGATTGTGCATGTTCGATCTCAGGATTGAAGCCTGTGGTGCAGCCGAAAGTGGAAACCCTCAATCTTGCCAAGCCCTAGAACCCCCAGAGTTCTGTACGTCGATGCACGGTTTCGGGTGGAGACTCTACTATTATCACTTTCAAACCTTTTTTCACTCGAGCTCATCTCAACCCCATTATTTGCGTATATCCCAGTGTATCTGTATACCCCCAAGGGGCCTAAAAGGACTTTTTCTTGGTCGAGGGATTCCTGAGCACCCACTGCTTCATAGCCTGCATATTGATTCACATTAGTACACTTCTTCATCTCCCCAACTCGGGTTTCACGGAAATAGTGGTGAAACTTGCGGGAAAATCTCAAGTCTCATACCATTAGATATTGTAGAATGCGAGGGATTGAAAGATGGAATGGTATTGTGTGCGTTGAAGGTAAAGCGTTACCCACAGTCTGTTTTACAGATGCTGTAGCCGGCTCTTGAACGAGATTATTGGTGTATATCTTCTCTCGAGCCACGGGGATATTAAGGGCATAGTCCTCGTTGAACGGCACGACTATTGCTAATCAGTTTCGTGGACAGCAATCTATCAGATGTCCAGGACACCAGGATTTCAAATACTTCAGCATGTCTAGCAAATTACGTATACTTGAGTCGCAATGGAGGCGTTCGTTTCGTTGGTAGAATGAGGGACTAATTACATGGGAGTAAATTCAATGCATCTTTCGAGCAGGCCCCAGATAGCAAGCAGCCTTTCCCTAGCCTCGGCTCTAATTCCTTTAAAATTCGAAGTTTGCCACAAATTTTTCTTGCAGTGCTTCTTCCTTCAGACGATCTGGTAACAATAATCTGCATCAGAGTATGATCCAGACGCAAACTCATAGTTGATACGGATCCTCACAATCCGGCCATCTGGAGTGGTTTTAGGCCCAGCGGTTGTGACTTGGTACACGATTTCGCCCTTCTTATTCACTGTAGAATCGAGGAAAGTGAACCATTTGCTGGAGCGGATCATTGCACAAATCCAACCCTCATCGCATTGTCATTCAGCATGGCAACATTCCGAAGCTTTTGGCTGATGGGTTTGACTGCCAAGGAAGCGGTGGCCCGCGTAGCTGTACAACTCGAAGAGCGATTTGAGGAGACATTCAGCGACGTCTTCAACAAGATGTACCAAATTGACTATGATAGAATCATCAACGGAAAGGAGCCCACGTCCGAGCAACTCGCACTGTTGGAAAAGGCGAAGGGTGAACGTGGCGTGAGACAATTTTAAAGCTTGGGGACTCAAACAAGGAGTCGAAGTTACCGAGAGTTTGATGGTCTTGCACTTTGGAAGGGTTATTAAAGGCTTTGAGAGCTGTACTGAAAGGTTGTAGAGCAAAGAGAATCCGTCTTTAGGGGTGAGAGGTGGGTCTATTTGTATTCAAAATCCTACCACGTAGTTCAAGGAGAAATACAGTTGTTTTTAAAAACATTGGCGCGGGTCGGGAGCGGCAACGTTTTTCATGCCCACCCCACTAAAATCAGGTGGGAGCGGTATAGCAAAATATGTAGAGCAATTGAGGCCCACATACCTCGTAGGATAGCCTAATTAGGTTATAATTAAAGCTGATACATCGTCGCAATATCGTATCCTTAGTGTTTTGGTGTTTACCCACCCACGTCGCCGTCGCCGTCGCCCTCCCTGGCTACACTAACAGCCCACTACTATACCGCATCGCTAGCTATCGCTAGCTAGGCCTTATACTGCGTTATCTCTACAGTAGTAGCCTATTAAGCGAAGCCCATAATGACTAGATATATAATACTTTCGCCCTCCCTACCCTCGTAGATATAGACCTCCTCCTCCCTACCCCCGTAATAACCTCTTCTAGGTAACTAAAGAAGTCTTAGAAGGCCCTCGAGGCCGAGTAGGCTACTACTGCGGAGTAGGCGTCTCGGAAGACTGCGTATATTCGTATAGCTAAGAATAGGGCTCTTAGGGAGGAGAAGGAGAAGGAGAAGGAGGAGTATCGATATATAGAGCTTCCTTAGTAGCGTATACTAAGAAAGCGTCGCTCCTCTACTATAGTTAGAGAGGTTAATCCTAAGTCTATACCGGATATACCTACTACTTAGAGGTCTTATAAGGTACCTAGTATACTATAGACGTTAAAACTAAACCCCCTAAAGCGGCTAGCTCTTACCGGTAGGAATAGAGATAGGCTAATACTACTACCTCCTTCGAGGTCTTAGTATAAGACCCCTACTAGTTCTTTTAGTAGTTAGCTTAGCGATATAGCTAATAAGACTCCCGAATACCTTAATACGATACTATTAAGGTCGAAGTCCTTCGCCGCTTAGTAGCTATACCGCTAGAACGAGAAAGAGAAGGAGAATAAGAAGAAGAAGGAGGAGGAGATACGACGATATCGGGATAAACTAGAACCGCTATT